>ERZ773100.134-NODE-134-length-44924-cov-85.167220_pt1 | contig 44924 bp, 45 predicted proteins | sample MGYA00511119_ERZ773100 | MGnify/ENA primary metagenome ERZ773100 (study PRJEB29015, sample SAMEA2738000) | human oral metagenome | biome: human oral; feature: human-associated habitat; material: dental | place: China | collected 2111 ...
TGGACGGTGCGAATCGTTTGATCGCCAAGCGGGTAGTGACCATCGGCACGCTGACCGCCAGCTTGGTACACCCGCGCGAGGTCTTCGCCGATGCCATCGCTGACCGAGCTGCCAGTATCATCGTGGCGCATAATCATCCGAGCGGGAGCTTGGAGGCCAGTCAGGCTGATAAAGATGTTACCAGCAGGCTGGCAGAAGCGGGGAAACTGCTTGGCATTACGCTTAATGATCATATTATTGTTACGAAAACTGGTTTTGTATCGATCTGCTAATGACAAATATAAACTTAAAAGGAGTTGTATGACAACAGAAAACTGGATATCAATTATAAGTATTATCTCTGGTGGATGTATTGGCTATCTTATTAAATACTCATTAGATAAGAGAACGCTATTTAGTTCTAGAAATGCTGAAATTAAAAGGGAAATATATAAAGATTATGTTAATACTATTTTGAAAACAGTAAATGAATTTCAACAACAAGATGGAGCGCCTAGCAAATCCCAGCAGGAAAGGTTAATTAAAGAGCTTCAGAATTTTCACAAAAAAGCTGTCCTTTACGCGTCTCCAAAGGTGCTTGATAAATTCTCGAATATGCTTCAGCATGCCTATCGTGAATATAAAGATGAGGAAAATGGTTTACGTACTATGGTTTTAATGACAGCCGTTTTTAAAGAAATGAGAAAAGACATAGGCCTGTCTAGTAGAGGATTAGGCAGCGGAGGTATTCGTTTGTTGAGACCTTTAATAAACGATTATGATAAAATCATTCGACAAAAGGAGTTTTTGCTTTACGCTAATACAAAATTGTATTTACTTAATAATAAAAAATAAACCACAACGAACCATCTATAGACTCCCTTGTCTGGTATAATTAGCTATATACAGGAGGTATTCTTAGTGTGGACGGCTACAACGACAACCTAAATCAACAACAAATTGACAAGCTCCAGCAACTCTTTCCCGAGGTAGTTACCGAAGGCAAAATCGACTGGCAGAAACTCCAGGTGACTCTAGGCGAGGCGGTTGATTTGGGCGAGCGCTATGGTCTTGGCTGGAAGGGTAAGAGCGACGTCTTCGCTACCATCCAAGAGAAAACCGTTCAGACGCTCCACCCCGACCGGGTGAACTCTGTCGATTGGGATACGACGGGCAATATGTTTATTGAGGGCGACAATCTGGCGACGCTGAAGATCTTGCACAAGGCGTATTACGGCAAGGTCAAGATGATCTATATCGACCCGCCCTACAACACTGGCAATGATTTCATCTACAATGACGACTTCAAGCAGACACGCCGTAGCTATGAGGCGGAGGCAGGCATCACCGATGATGAGGGTAATATCGTGCGGGATGACGGCCTGCGTACCAATACCGGCGGGCATAAGCACAGCAACTGGCTGAACATGATGTACCCACGCCTCTTCCTGGCACGCAACCTGCTCCGTCAAGACGGCGTCATCTTCGTCTCGATCGATGACAACGAAGTCCACAACCTCCGCCTGATGATGAATGAGATATTTGGGGAGGAGAATTTTGTAGCGCAGATTGTGTGGCAAAAGAAATATACGCAAAGTAATGATGCTAAAAATATTTCCTGTACCCATGAATACGTTATGTGCTACGCTAGGTCAATTAACGAGAGAGTCTCTGTTTTAAATCGTTTACCACGAACTGAACAGCAAAATAGTCGTTATACTAATCCTGATGACGATCCAAGGGGCCCTTGGAAAGCTATCCCCTTGCACGCCAGAAGCGGCAATAACCCTCAGGAGGTTATGTTTACTAACGGTCGCATCTGGCATCCACCAGCTGGTACATACAACACATACAACAGGTTTAGTCAGGAAAAGATAAAACAATTAGAAGCCGAGGGTAGGATTTATTTCGGGAAGAATAAAGACTCAACTCCTGTTTTTAAGAGATATCTTGATGAGGTCGGCGATATACTTCCAGTGAGCTTATGGAAATATGATGAAGTCGGAAGTACCGATAAAGCACGACAAGAATTGAAAGATTTGATGCCAGAGAATGTTTTTGATACACCAAAGCCATTGGGACTTATAAAAAGAATTTGTCAAATTGGTACTAGTTTAGAAAGTAACGATATTATTCTTGACTTCTTCTCCGGTTCCGGTACAACTGCTCACGCTGTGATGCAACTCAACGCCGAAGATGGCGGCAATCGTCGCTGGATTTGCGTGCAGCTGCCTGAGCTGACTGACGAGAAGTCGGAGGCGTATAAAGCTGGCTACCGCACCATCGCCGACATTGCTCGTGAGCGCATCCGTCGGGCAGGCGCCAAAATCCGTGCCGACCAGGCGGACAAGCTGGCTTCTCGCGACACTCCACTCGACCTCGGCTTTCGGGCGTATCGGGTTGATGACAGCAATTTCAAGCAGTGGAACGAGCTGGTCTCTGATCCAGAGGAGATTCGCCAGCAGGCGCTTGCTAATCTCGACCCACTGGAGGAGGGCACAACTGACGAGGACCTGCTGACCGAGCTCCTGCTCAAGCGTGGCATCTCGCCATTGGCGAAGATTGAGCAGCATGATAATTTCTGCCTTATTCCGTCCGAAAAGCTCGCCATTTGCCTAGCGCACTCCATGACGGAGGAATTATTTGCGACCATCCTCGCCACCAAACCATCATCCATCATCCTCCTCGACCGAGCCTTTGGTGATGACATAAATCTAAAAGTAAACCTACTCCTGCAAGCCGAACGGCAAGGTGTAGAGGTGGAGGTGGTGTGATGAATGCACGAGATTACGGTAAAAGATTAGAGGAGCTTCAACATCAATCTAAGACAAAAGTTGAGGATATTGAGTCAACTTATAATTCTGTTTTAGAAATCAAGAAAAAAATTGAAGAATACTTAGACCAAGCCACCGAGCTTAACGAAAAAATTACCGACGAGGAAACCGGTCTTCAGGCGATATTAGAGTCTGCACAAGAACTGAAGAATAATATCAATACATCAAAGGTGAGCGCCGATGTGCAGCTTCAAAAAATCACTGAAGCCCTAAATAGTGTCCGGTCGAACATTGAAGAAATGGAGACGACGTATACCGAATTTACCGAGCTTAACGAAAAAATTACCGACGAGGAAACCGGTCTTCAGGCGATATTAGAGTCTGCACAAGAACTGAAGAATAATATCAATACATCAAAGGTGAGCGCCGATGTGCAGCTTCAAAAAATCACTGAAGCCCTAAATAGTGTCCGGTCGAACATTGAAGAAATGGAGACGACGTATACCGAATTTACCGAGCTTAACGAAAAAATTACCGACGAGGAAACCGGTCTTCAGGCGATATTGAATCAAGCGGCTGAGTTAAAATCTGAAATTGTTGCTGTAAAATCTAATGCGGAAACTGTATATAAAGAAATTCGTATTTTCCGTGATAATGCGGCTGGCTACACCAAAGATATTGAAAATTTTAAGGATAATGCAGCAAATGTAACTCAAGGAATTCAAAATAAATATGATGAAAGTGTTGAATATAAAGAAAAGATCCAAGAAATATATAGCATAGGTACTAAAGGGGCACATGCCAATCATTTTGTAGAGAGACGAAACCAGCTCAGGTTGATGTTTATGACATGGATGATAATATCTTTTATATTTATCGTAGCAACCATATATTTAGCTGTGCATTTTGTTTTACCAATGGCAGACGATATGAAAACATCCCCTGACATAAACCTAAGTGCGTTTTTACTACGCTTCAGCATACTAACGCCTACAACTTTTGCGTTTATATATTCGTTGAATCAATACTCGCAGGAAAGGCGTTTGTATGAGAAATATGCGTTCAAAGCCATAAGTACCTACTCTATTGAGACGTCGCTAAATACCCTGATGCGTTCTACTGAAGGACTGTCTGACCAAAGTAGGGATAAAAAGATTACCGATTTTGCGATTTGTACATTTAACTCTATATATCAAGAACCAATAGAGACTAAAAAGGAGCGATGGTCTTTCGGTGTAGGTAATAAAATATTGCAATTAACGGCCGAAACAAACCAAACCGTAGGAAAGATTCATCAAGAGGTTGATAATTTAAAAGATCTTGCAAAGCAGGAAATAGGTGAATAGGATGAAGTTGTTTACTGTAAACGGAGATAGTTGTTCAGTTGTCCGGAAAAACCAGACAACTAACGAAATAGTCACTTGTTCGGAAATTGTGAATAGTTATCTAGAAAATTCGGGATTTCCGAATTTTGTGGAGGTGGCACGATGAATGGTGATGAAGATAATGAATATGTAATAAAGCTAAAATCAAGGTTTGAAAAAATAGAGAAGCTTGAATCTACACCTATGATAATGCGAGATCAAGCAGTGCAATGTCTTGAGAAAGTAATAAATAAATCAAAAAAGCTTGTATATAATGACAAAAAAGTAATTCAGAATAGCATTAATTCTCTTGAAAACATAAAAGAAGAGTCTATGAAGGAGCAGTTCAGTGTAATATATTCTCAAATGTGTGTTTTGGCTGTCTCGTCTGTAGAGGCAATTCTAAAGGACTATTTTATAGATAGCTTTAATAATAAAACAGACATTAATATGGAAAACAAGAAACTAAATGAAATAAAAGTAACGATAAGAGATATTATTGATAATGAGCTTAATTTTGACAATAAATTGGGAAGTTTAATACTTGAGCGTGACAAACCTAACTTTCAAGACCTAAAATCTATACTGAGTAATTTTAAAAATTATTTTAATAAAGAAATTAAACTAGAAAGTGATCTTCAGAAGAAGATATGCTTTTATCTTGAGATAAGACACTTACTGGTACATAAGGGTGGTGTGGTCGATAAAAAGTTTATTAATAGTACTAAGGTTTTGGATGCAAATATAAAAAACTATGAAGTAGGTGATACCGTAGAAATCAGATCATCTGATTGGGTTGACATGAAGCAAGCGTTTCTAGGTCTCCTGGATACACTAACAATAGGAAAAGTTGCTGGGGAGATAGACGATGGTGGATCTTTAAGTAGTAGCAGAGAGGGCATTTGATTAGCTTTATGAAACTAAAATTTGACCCCAATCAGCAGTACCAACTCGACGCCATCAATGCAGTGGTGGATATATTCGCTGGGCAGCCAGCGGATAGTGATAGTGCGACTCGCCATATGGATCAGGATGGGCAGTTAAGCTTGGAAGCGACGATCGCTAGAGGGAATAGCTTGACGCTAGATGCGGCACAGATAATTAAAAACACGCATAAAATTCAAGAGAAAAATGGTATCGAAAAAAGCGAGACGAAAGAAGGTGGCTTTAGTATTCCGATGACTTTTCCGCTCGAAATTAACGAAAAATCTCTGAAGTACGGCATGAACTTCTCCATCGAGATGGAGACCGGTACGGGCAAAACTTATGTGTACTTACGGACGATTCATGAGCTACACCAGCACTATGGTTGGAAGAAGTTTATCATCGTGGTGCCGAGCGTGGCGATTCGTGAGGGTGTGCTGAAGAATTTGGCGATTACCAGGGAGCACTTCGCCGATCTCTATAACAAGCCGGAGATGGATTACTACGTCTGGGACAGTAAGAAGACCGGTCAGGCTCGTGAGTTTGCGACGAACGATGCACTGCAGATCATGGTGATTACCATTGATAGCTTCGCTAAGGCTCAGAATGTGATGAATCGGCAGAGTGACTATGGGCGGCCGCTCGATTTCATCAAGGCTACTCACCCGGTGGTTATTCTCGACGAGCCGCAGAATATGGAGACTGACATACGACGGAATGCTATTGCCAGCCTTAATCCGCTGTGCACGTTGCGCTATAGTGCCACGCACAAGCACCTATACAATTTGCTTTATCGGCTGACTCCTGTCGATGCCTATGATAAAGGCTTGGTCAAGAAGATCGAGGTACATAGTGTCCAGAGTGGGGATAATTATAATGATGCATATATCAATGTATTGTCGCTGGAGCGTCAGTCGAAGACCCGCTCATTCGCTAAGATAGAAGTGGATGCGAGTGACGAGTACGGCTTGCAACGCAAGATCATCAAGGCTTTTCCGGGAGATGACCTGGAGGCGAAGACAGGGCGTTCGGTCTACGCCGGCTACTATGTCGAGTCGATCAATCACGGTGATGATTGCGTCGAGTTTAGTAACGGCAAGGTGGTTTACGTCGGTCAGCGTGATGAAAGCCTGCACGATGACATCATCAAGCGACAGATTGAGCTGACGATTGACGATCATTTTGATAAACAGCGCCAACTGGGGAGTAGTGTTAAAGTGCTGAGCCTATTCTTTATTGATAAAGTCATGAACTATCGTGAATATACGACGAATGGTGCCAGTAAGGGTAAATTTGCCAAATGGTTTGAGGAGGCGTACGCCAAGGTGGCGTCTAAACCAAAATATGCTGGCGTGATGGATGGTTTGTCGGCGAGTGAGGTGCACGATGGCTATTTTGCGGCGGATAAGAATGGCCAATGGAAAGATTCTCGTGACACCAAGGGTGAGGGTGGCCGTACTAAGGATGACGATACGGCGTATAACTTGATCATGAAGGACAAGGAGAGGCTACTGGATACCGGCGAGCCACTACGATTTATCTTTAGTCACTCGGCACTGCGTGAGGGCTGGGATAATCCTAACGTATTTCAGATTTGTACGCTTAACGAGACGTCGAGTCAGATGAAAAAGCGCCAAGAAATCGGGCGAGGGCTGCGCCTGCCGGTCAATATTGATGGGCAACGAGTATATGATGATAGTGTCAACATACTAACGGTAGTAGCTAACGAAAGTTATGCAGAGTTTAGTCGGAAACTCCAGACGGAGATTGAGGAAGAGACTGGTATCTACTTCGGTGGACGGATCAAGAATCGTGATGATCGGCGAGTCGTCAGGTTTCAGAAATCACGGGCGCTTGACCCAGCCTTTAAGGAACTATGGGATAAAATTAAACATAAGACGACCTACCGGGTGGCAATTGATACAGACAAGTTAGTGACGGAGGCGGCTAATGAATTAGCGCAGGTCGCTATTAGTAAACCGAATATTGCTGAGACAAAAACGCTGATTGATTCTATGAATAATGATAGCGGTTTTATGGTACGTGAGACTAGTTTCAACACGTATGCGGCACGCCAAACTACAGTGAAGATACCGAATCTATTAGCGGATATTCAGCGTCAGACACAAATGACGCGTCGGTTGATATTTGAGGTGCTTGATCAAGCGGGGATGTTTGCGCAGGTAGCTATTAATCCACAGCAGGTGATTGATGAAACAGCTCGGGCGGTTAATCGGGTAAAACAACGCTTGGCGGTTGACGGCGTTAAATATCACAGGACAGGCGAGTATTATGACATGACGTTGTTTGAGAATGGTGAGCTACAGGCGTACTTGTATGATGTGGCAACAAAGAGTGGGGCGATTGCAGTGACCGACCAGGCAAAAACCATCTACGATTACGTGGCGGTTGATTCAGAAGTTGAGCGTGAATTCATGCAGTCGCTGGAGGGCAATGCCGACGTGAAATTCTACATCAAGCTACCAGGTTGGTTTAAGATTGATACACCGGTCGGCAAGTATAATCCAGATTGGGCGGTGGCGTTTGATGGCGATAGGCGGATTTACTTTGTGGCCGAGACGAAAGGGTCGGATGATATTAATGATAATCACTTGAGCGCCAATGAGCGAAGTAAAATTACTGCGGCCCGCCAGCATTTTGCAGAAATTGATGTACCATATGTGGCACCAGTGAGAGATTGGAAAAACACAGTAACGAGGTTAAGAAATGATTAAAATACAGCTAAATCAAAAGCAAGATCAGCAACTGAAAGAAGCTCAAAAACAGGCTGATGATAACACAAATATGCTCAATGAATCAAGTCAAGATATACGAGAAGGAAAAATAGATATATTCGATCAGATTGCAAGATACTCTGGCGGTACGGCTTCAGTGATGTTCACTTTCCTTGGTGTTCTTATTGGATTAAAGAATGGCAAAGTACATATTGATTGTAGTTTTATTGCTGCAATGATGCTTTTTGTTGTCTGTATTGCCATATCGTTATTTTTGCGTCAAGCCACGAGGCTCTATGGTTATTATCAAACTAATCAGCTGAGATTGGATAGCCTACATGACATGCGTACACTTGAAAAGGATGTTCTTCAGGACCATAACCCCGAAGCTAATACAAGAAAAGATACCTCAAATGTCCATACAGAATTAGAGAAAGCAGCCAATAGGATAGATGCTGAAAAAGCAAGAAACCAAAAGAAATCTAGACTATGGAGCCTAATTTTTAAACATGGCCCATGGCTGCTCTATATAGCATTTGCTGGTGCGTATGTACTTTTGTTCTTTTTTGTTGTCAGTGTTTCTAGTAATTTATAAACAGGAGTTGATACTGTTGAAAGTTAACGTCAAAAAGACGTTAGCAAAATATGGCTACCCGCCAGATCAGCAGGCGTTGGCAACTGACATGGTGTTAGAACAAGCCAAGCGCTATGGTAACGAGTGGAGTCAAAAGCGCGCGGCGTATGATGCTGGCGGAGCGAGTTTACTCGATTGATAAATATCAGGGTACAATAGGTATATGAGTAAGTCTAAAAATCCTATCACCATCGCTCGCGCCATCATCCGCATCGGTGATGCTGCCAGAAATGCTAATGATTATAGTTTGCTAGGCGCGCTGCATGAAATGGTGGAGCAATTGTCACGGCATGGCGTTAAGGATACTGACGTCGATATGGATTTGCTGCTGGAATATGTCGAGGCGGCAGATGGTTGCGATTATTGTCGAGCGGGCGACGGTAAGCCGAGCTTTGAGGAATTGACAACAAAAATCAGTCAGCAGCTAGTGCGTCGTGGCCAGGCACAGGTGGAGGCGAGCGACCAGTCGGTATTGAAATTTGAGCCGCTGGTTCATCTGGTAACGGCGGCGTATGCCAAAAACGAAAACGGCACGACGGCGGGTTTGTCGATCGCGCTGATCGTCAATCAAGACGGCTCGGTGGATCTGACGCGCGACCATTTTTTGAATGCAGAATTGCTGGATTACTTTGATGAGAATCACCCAGTCAATTGGCGTTCGGTCGAGCGTAATTTGCCGTCAAGGTTGCACGGTTACCACTTGGTGGCAGGTTCGGTAGAAGTGCAGGAGATTTTACCGCGGGAATTGGAGGCGATGTCGTTCTAACGAATTATTAGTAAATGGCAAATTACGAGTATTGATGAGGAGCTAAAGGGGTATCTATGGAGTTAAAACCTACAGATTGGGCAGAAATAATAAGTGCCATAGGTACGATGATTGCTGCAATAGTTGCTGTTATTGCAGCCTTTCAATCGTATAGATCTGCTAAGCAAAACAATGATACCAATGAACAGATGATACGGCCACGGTTGGCCGTATATGTGGAGAGTACTGAGGTGGTGAAGAGCTTTATAGATATTGTTGTTTTGAATGAAGGTGGCGGACTTGCTCGAGATATTTGTTTCTCAATAAAAGGCGAGGATTTAGAACTTAACTGTCAAAGTGAAGGTATTGATAAATTATCGAAGCTTCGGGTAATTAAACACGGCATAACTATGCTACCCTCAAAGAATAAGAGAAGATATTTTATTCTGTCCGCTGTTGGTTGTTATAAAAAATTACTTAAAAATAAGACGGAGGTAGGGGTACACTATACTGATATTACAGGTAAGAAAAAATATAGCGACAGTTTTTTGCTTGATTTTGCAAGCTTATCTGATTCTAGCTGGACGACTGACAAAGACGAAGCTTTTAAGGTAATATCTAATGAGCTGCCTAAGATCAGTAAAGGTCTTAACTTTATAAAAATAATAGGAACATTTAACTCGGAGTAAGATTCTTGACTATGAAAATCTCCGTCCATCTCAAACCCAACTCCCGCCATCGCGAAGAAGTCGTAATGAACGATGACGGTTCGCTGACTATTTACACCAAGGCGCCGGCCATTGAGGGGCGGGCGAACGCAGCAGCAGCGAAGTTACTGGCGAAACATTTTGGTGTGGCGCCGTCAAAGGTAAAATTGCTACGTGGTGCGACTTCGAAATATAAGATGTTTGAGGTAGATAAAACAGAATAGACGCTGCAACGAGCATCTGCAACATCTAGCTACTATCCTACGGATACCCAACTCCCGCCGCCATATTGCCGATCAGCCCCTGTACCGTCACAAACGAATACCCCTGCTGCTTCAGCGCGCTAAGGATACACGGCACGGCACCGACTGAGGTTTGGTGAATGTCGTGCATCAAGATGACGGCTCCAGGACGAGCGCCAGCGACAGCACGCGAACAGACGATGTCGCTGTTGCGGTCGGCCCAGTCCCGCGTGTCGATCGACCATAAGATTGACGACATGCCGCGCAGGCGAAGCTGCTCCAAGACAACGCCGTTGACCGCGCCGTAGGGCGGGCGCAAAATAGCCGGTGTGACGCCGGTGGCTTGCTTAATGGCGTCGTTGGTGCGGTCAATTTCACCGGCAATCTGGTCAACGGGTAGCTTGGGTAGCTCTGGGTGCGACCATGAATGATTGCCCAGTTGGTGGCCGCGCGCATGGATGCTGCGTACGACGTTGGCTTGGCTGGAGACTTTGCTACCGATCAAGAAGAACGTTGCTTTCGCACCATACTGATCCAAGACGTCCAGTAGGTGCGCAGTGTATGGTCCCGGCCCGTCATCAAACGTCAAAGCGATCACTTTATTGCCAGTGGTTGGCGCGGGTGCTGGTACAGCGGGCGCTGGCTTTGGTTCTGGTTTTGGCTCGGGCGGCTTGGGGATATTAGCCAGCTTTCGGGCTGTCGGATTTTGCAGATATTTGGCCACGGCGTCGATCGGCACTTTGATCGTCATTTCGCCGTAGGCTGATGGCAAGAGCGACGCCTGCCCAATCGGCCAAGCTAGACTATTACCACCATCGGTAATAACGAAATTCGATAGCGTTTCTTGGGTAATCGTTTCATTAAGATCCAGTTCTGCCTGCTGGCGCTGCTTGATGGTTTCCTTGATATTATTTCGGGCAGCTGCCACGATTTCCCTGGTCGCTTTCTCTGATTGCTCGGTCAAATCGTTCAAACTAATCACCTCGCCAGATTTTTTATCAAACGTCCAAAAATGCGTCAATGACACTGGATGCGCGCCGTGCATATCTTGCTTTATGTTAACAATAATTGATAAAGCAGCTGAATTATTGTGTGTAATCTGATAACTAATTGTTTCAGTCATAGGTTGATTGAAACTTAATACATTAGTAGCGATATAGCGAAAATCCCTATCATCACGGTTAATTATTTGAGCTATAGTTTTATTGATTTTGTTATTTTTAGTTATAGGATATTCAATTGAAACTTTTTCACGACTAGTTTGGCGTATTACGAATTTTGATCGGATTTCAGAATAGCGTGAATCTGTAAAATAATATTTTTCATCTGACAGAGGGGTTGGCTGGCGCATTAGCTGCTGATTAAATTGTAAATGAATAAAAATTAGTAGCCCAGCCGCAACTACAACAAAAAATAATATAACAAAGCGAACAACTATTCGTTTTTTACTTATACACACTTCTGGTTTAGACTGTTTTTTTCTAATTAATTTTGTCCGCGATCCTCTTGCAGGCATACTTTTAGTATAGCACTAATATGAAATAAGGCTATGACCTATTGTATAATCAAGTTGTTATAACCGCAATTTGCCGTTTTGTAGGTTTTCGACTGTTAACATTTAGTTCTTTTTCTGGTGTAATTATGTTTTACTGGCTAATAAAGAATGCGTGGCTAGGTGAATTATTCGTTAATACTTATTAGATGCGTGCTGGTATAGTTGTTACTGGTGTGACTTTACTTTGCTTGTTGTCGTTATTTTTTGGCGCGGAAAATTCCAGCTGGTGAGAGTATGGATAGGATATAAGTGATATTCGCCTACTTGAAGGTGTAATTGTACCGACATATTGGCTTATTTATAATAACTTTAGACTTGAGTAGTTTACCAGAAGAGCGAGCTTTTGTAGTTTTATTTCTATTATTTATTTTATGGTGGCAATTAGAAAAAGTATTTTATTTTTAATCCATTCTAGTTACTTTGTGGACATAGATTTTATGAAGTAAGAACAAAACGCGGTAATACCATGACTTTAATTAGTAAACATATAAATTGTAAGATTCCATCGCAAAGAAAAATTTGGTTCGTATTGTTTATAAAAACTAAGGGTGAACGTGGTAAATTTGTATTGGTATTTAGTGACCCTAGTAATATGAAAAATATAGTAACAATTTATCAAAAAACCAAATATTAAATATACAATACCTTTTTCTCCTGAACTGAAAATTGAGTCAGACGAGTGGTTTTAATTAAGATTGATGAAAATCAGAAGAGAGAAATGTTTGGTGAGTTTCAGGAGATAGCAGCCTCAAGTTCGGATTATAATTTAATTACGCCTAAAGATTATCAATCTGCTGAAGGATTATTTGTAGTACTTAACACAGGTGAAATATTGATAAGTAAACTAACCGCGAAATTATATATCTTAAAAAATATTCAACCGTACGTAGTTTATTGCCAGGTTTAGAATATTTCTTTCGCACTGCAACAGAAGAAAATAGACGCTTTCTAGAAAGTCCGCTGTGTAAAGTTTCTAATATTGAAGCTTTACACATTGGAGTACGTGCGGCATGCCAATCGCGTCTATATTTGATAATAAAGAGGTTGACCTATCTGATCTTCAAACGTATCAGTTGTTATATTTATATGCGAAAAAATATCAACAATCTGTAGGATTATTTAGTGAAGATGGGCGTTTAAGTATTAAAAACTCTAGAGATATAGATCAAGTTATTTCGTTATTAAGAAGTCGATATTATACTTCAGATTTAACAGGTTAGAGGATGGGGCTATCAAGGGTCGCAGTCTTGGAACGTCTAAGTGATAGTGTGATGACAAAAATGAAACAGGTTGAAAAAGGTCACCTAACAGTAATAAGACAGAATTAGCTAGCAAATTGTTCACAATAATATTATATATGGCTTGTCTAATATATGGCAGATTATCTATTAAAATTATCAGCTAGATATAAATATAAATCCCACTAGTGCTTGAAAATATTCTATCTAAAAATTAGTCTATACCACACAAAATTCCACATCAGACTGATGCTGGTGGCGGCTAATTTTGCCATGCTTAAGTCGAGTGTGCTAGTTATCCCGAGCAGTTGGATGAGTAGTCATATGACGGCTGGTTGTAAAATCCACAGGCCAGTGATGGTGATACAGATGAACTGGACGATTGGCTGGCGGTTGGTTTTGAAGGTGAATCGCCTATTAAGAATATAGCTACCAATCATCCCTGCGGTAGTTGAAATGATGATGGCCAGTAGTAGCGGCACAGTGAGCCATATCAACAGAGTGTATATTGTGAGGTCAATGGCGGTGTTGAGAGCGCCGATAGCGGCAAAGGTAGTGAGTTGTTTGTGAATATTCATGTTGGTGAGTATAGCGGGTGGGGCTGTAAAAAGGCTGTGAATATCTTGTAAACAGGGACACTATTTTTGTCTAGTCTGGTGGTTTTCGGTAGCTTTTTGGTATCTAAGTATAGGGTATTAAAGTTTGAGATAAGGAGAATATCAAATATACTATAGAGATCCTATATATATTTATAAAAGAGTGTTAGTATATATAGTATGGGAAATGAAGCTGATAAGGTGTTAGATTATTTACTTAATCAAGGGGAGTCAGAGTTTATTGAATTCAAATCAAATAACTACGACGCTATTAATGTGGGTCAGTTGATTAGTGCTCTTGCTAACGGAGCTGTTTTAAAAAAGACAAATGAAGCTTATCTTGTTATAGGTGTTAACAATGATCTTGAAGTCGTTGGTACTACATTTGACCCTGAATCGCACAAAGAAAAAAGCCAACCTATCCAAAACTATCTTGCAACTAATCTTAGTCATGCTAATGTCCTAAAATATTTGATAACAGAAAGAGACAACAAGAAAGTTGTGATTATTGTCATACCTCGCGCCAAAGTGTACCCGGTTAAATTCAAGGGAGTGGAATATATAAGGGTTGGGTCCTCTAAAAAGAAATTAAGTGAACATCCAGAGCTGGCAAGAAAGCTTTGGGAGGAGATTCTTAGAACTTCGTTTGAAGAGGGGTACGCAACTGATCTACTTGAAAGAGATGAACTTTTTGAATTATTAGATTTTGCACCGTATTTTACGCTTAGAGGTGTTCCTGTGCCTAATAACATAAATACAATTCTTAAATACATGATTGAGTCTGGTGTAGTTATTAAAAAATTGGGTCGGTATACTGTCACTAACTTAGGGGCGCTGCTGTTTGCCAGGGATATGAGTAAGTTTGAAAGTTTGATCAATAAAGGCATTAGGCTTATAAAATATAAGGGTGCAAACAAGATGGTTGTTGAGCGTTCAGTAGAAGGAGGCAAGGGGTATGCTGTTGGTGTAAATAATCTTTTGGAGTATACAATGTTACTACTTCCTAGTGAGGAATATATAGATGGATCTACCAGAAAAATTAGAGCCGTTTTTCCTAGAGAAGCTATACGTGAATTAATAGCTAATATGGTAATACACCAAGATCTATCGTTTAATGGGTATTCTCCTAGGATTGAGATATACAGTGATCGTATAGAGTTTACCAACGCTGGTTCTCCAGTTATTGGCGTAGACAGGTTTCTTGATAGTAATATGAGTCGTAACCCAAAGCTTGCGAGGTTGATGCATTTCATGAAACTTGCCGAGGAGAGAGGGATGGGCATTGATAAGGTTGAGAGTGAATGCGAGGCAAATTACCTACCTTCTCCATCAATTAAACATAGCGACGGCATCACTAGTGTTACGGTTTTTGATCATAAAACTCTTAGACAATTTAACAGTAACGACAGGATAAATCTTGTGTATATGCATTGCTGCTTCCAGTATGTAAATCACTCTCCTATGACGAATGAATCTTTAAGATCTCGATTCGCTGAGGGTGTATTATCGTCAACCGTCGCATCACGTTGGATTAATGAAGCACTTGAGTTTGGTATAATAAGACCGTTTGATCCTAACTCAAAGTCAAAAAGACATGCTAGTTATGTACCGAAATGGGCTTAGTTTATATATACGAGACGGTTAATATTAAAAAAATATTGCAAGTTAACAGGGGTAGAGTTTAAAAATCTTATAATCGCTTATTTGTACGAGAGGCTAAATACAAAACAATCCGTATATGGTAGATATTTAAGTTGATCATAAATAATTATTAAGTTTGTAAGTTGTTTAAAGCAAAATTACAGACCCCTCATCTATAGTTGCTTGCATGAATACGAAAGCAGCAACCATACCCCAACCACTGGCCCAGCCGCGGCACCTGGCCGCTCCTGAGAGTCAACCGTCGTTTCGGGCGATTGCCCGTCCGCTGATTGACATTGTCGTGCCGGTACTTAATGAGGAAAAGATTCTTCAAAAAAGCATCACGACGCTTGATGAATATATGGCAAAACATTTGCCGTATCGTTATCAAATCACCATTGCGGACAACGGTAGTCAGGACGAGACGCTGGAAATTGCCAAGAACTTAGCGGAAAAGCACCAATTGGTGCGAGTAGTAAGTCTGGCGGAGCGTGGTTGCGGGCGGGCGCTCAAACAGGTCTGGCAGAATAGCCCAGCGGACATTTTGACCTATATGGATGTTGATCTTTCAACCAGTCTGGATGATTTTCTGCCAATGATTCAGCCGTTGGTGGCGGGCGAAGCTGGCGTGGCGATTGGCTCGCGACTGGCCAAGGGTGCTAAAACGACGCGTGGGTTGAAGCGAGAATTCATCTCGCGCTGTTATAACAGCATTATCAAATGGACGTCGCGTACCAAATTTAGTGACGCGCAGTGCGGTTTTAAGGCGATTCGTCGTGATATCGCCGCAAAATTCTTACCGAAAATCAAAGACAATGAATGGTTTTTTGACACTGAGTTGTTGATCAAAACCGAGCGGGCGGGCGTGCCGATTTATGAACAGCCAGTAACCTGGATTGAAGATACAGATAGCCGAGTGAAAATTGTGAAAACGGCCGTCGATGATTTGAAGGGGCTGTACCGCGTCAACAAGGAATTAGACAAGCGGTCGTGGTTTGAGAAGTGGACGCTGCCGGTGCTGTTGGCGCTGACTGGTGCGCTATATTTGTTTGGCGCGCTGCATAACGGTATGGCTAATAGTTACTATGCGGCGGCGGTGCAGGCGGCCAGCCAGGATTGGACGGCGTGGCTGTTTGGCAGTCTGGATGCGGCCAATTATGTGTCGGTTGATAAGCCACCACTGGCGACAATGCTGATGGGGTTGAGTGCTCGACTGTTTGGCTTTTCAAGCTTTTCGATGTTACTACCGAGTGTGTTGGCGGGAGTTGGTTCGGTGTGGCTGGTGTACGGGGCAGTGAAACGGCAGTTCGGTTTCACTAGTGCGGCAATCGCTGGATCAGTATTGGCAATGACGCCAGTGGCGGCGCTAATGTTTGGTTTCAATAACCCTGATGCGATTTTGACATTGATGTTGACAGCTAGTGGCTACGCGTTTTTACGCTCGCTGGAGGGGAAACGACCACTGTTGTGGCTGGGTCTAGCAGGGCTATTCACCGGGCTAGCGTTTAACACTAAAATGCTCCAAGGGTTGATGGTGCTACCAGCAATGGTGCTAGTCTATCTGGTGTTTGCCAGGCCGCCGATTGTAACGCGATTTTTACACGTGATGTTTGCCGGCGTCATCACCACAATGTCGACGCTGTGGTGGAGTGTGCTGGTCTGGCTGACGCCAGCTGGTAGCCGGCCATGGGTGGGCAGCACTAACGATAACAATATCTGGAGTTTGATTTTTGGCTATAACGGCCTTGGTCGATTGCTTGGTGGACATGGTGGCGGTGGTGGCCCAGGTGGCGGTACGCCACCAAGTGGTGGAATTGGTGGTACTACAACACTTCAAACTGCTGGTAGCACCACGCAGACTATGGCAGATGGCGCCGGTATGATGCCGGGTGGTATGGGCGGTGGCCCGGGTGGCGGACATGGTCCGGGCGGCACAGGTTTTGGTGGGCAAACGGGAATTTTCAGGATCTTTAACAATGATTTTGGACCGAATATTGCTTGGTTGCTAGTCTTGGCTCTGGCGGGTGGTGGATTGATGTTATGGATTTTGCGAAAAACACCCCGCACAAATCGTGGACGAGCGGCAGTAATTTTCTGGATGCTGTGGCTACTAATTCACATCGTGATTTTCAGCATGACCAGCGGCGTGATTCACCCGTACTACGTAGTGGTGATGGCGCCAGTGGTGGCGGCACTCGTTGGTATCAGCCTGCCGTTTCTGTGGGGCGCGTATACTAGACGCAAACCGTATGCGTGGCTCCTGCCGGTGCTGGTCGGCGTGACGGCAGTTACCACAGTGATTATTCTCGGTTATACTGGGACGATGACGTGGCTGATGTGGATAGTGGGCCTATTGGGCCTAACGGGGATGATTGGGTTGTTAGTTAATCTTTACGCGCCGCGGCGGTGGCTGCAAAACTTGGCAATCATCACCGCCATAGCCGCCTGCACACTCGCCCCGACGGTGTATACACTAGCGACAGTCAACGTCGCGCACACCGGTAGCATTCCGACGGCTGGGCCGAGTTCCACGGCGATGCGGGGTAGTAATAATGAAACGTCGCAGGCCAATAGCCAGTTGGTGCAGTATCTATTGCAGCACCAAAACGGCGCAACATGGCTGGTAGCTGTGGCGAGCGCCAATGAATCAGCGGCGATTCAGCTGACCAGCGGTCAGCCAGTGATGGCGGTCGGTGGATTTAACGGTAGCGATACACCACTGACGCTGGAGCAATTTAAACAGTTAGTGAAGGTCGGCAAAGTCAAATATTATGCCATCGGCTCGCACGGACGTGGTGGCGGCGGCCCGGGCGGCGGTAACAATGAAATCGCGGCGTGGGTCAAGCAAACCGGCACGGTCGTTAATTATGGAGGTAGCGATGTAACATTGTATGAATTATCGAGAGAGTAACGTAACGAAAGGAGAAATTATGGCAATTTCACAATCTAAACAACCAACCATGACCACGCCGGAAACGGTCTACGATCAGCCGCCCGCACCGCGTCCGAATGGCACGAATTCTGGCAAGAACGGGTTAAGCGCCGGAGCAATCGCTGGTATAGCGGTCAGCGGTGTGGTGGCCTGTGCGCTGAGTTTCGTTGTCGGTATGCAGGTCGGCGGCGGGCAAAACAGCATGAATAATCAAGCGGGTGGGCCACCCGGCATGAGCCGCGGTCAAAACAATCAGCCAGGCGGGCCAGGTGGACAAATGGGCGGTGCGCCAGGTGCTAATCAGAACCAGACTGGTCAAACTGCGCCGCCGCAAGGACAAACCAACAGCAACACCACCCAAAACACCCAAACCGCGCCGTCCGTCAACTAGCCCAGCGGCCAGCAAACCAACAGCAGCGCTTTCCTCCTCGGGCGCTGCTTTTATGCTGAACTGATAAACCAGAATACCATAAAGGGGCGATCTGTCATCTAAAGCTTTTCCGTATCCTGCCGCCAAATATCGTCAAGACTGTCGCAATCGTCAAGCCATGCCCGATAGTAGGCAGTTGTTCATGGGTAATGTTCGTGATTCTACTGCCAGTTAGTCGTTTTACAGAATGGATATTGTCCAAGTGGCTATCATTTGGCGGTACGACTTGGTCGTATACGCCGTAAAATGACGTAATGCGTGTGGATTTTGATTGGATTTGAAGCAGCGCGGTAGCTAGCTCGGCAATCGCCTGTTCAAGAAACTTGTTTTGCAATTTCTGTCGATAAATATACGGCGTGGCAATTGTCGCGACGCCCTTGATTTTGCCATTATCCGCCACCAAAGCGTGCAGCGCCGCCATCCCGCCTGCACTAGCGCCAATGAGATAAACATCACCGTCCAAACTACGAACATAATTATTTAAGCGAATTTGTTTTTCGTGGTAATTGCTCGCCGTATCCTCCCAGCCAAACGCAAAAACATGCGTCCGAAATCCGCGCAGCCGCCACATGGGACAAACCAAACGGTACAGCCATTTCCGATCGCCCAAGCCCGGGATGAGAATGAGATGAGACGATGTAATTGTCATTGATATATCTAGTATAGGCAGGCTTTGGAGATTGATCAATAACCTATGGTTGTTGATGCAACAGATGTGCGGTAAAATAAAATAAGTTGTAAGAATGCGCTACTCACCTTTATACAAAACGTCAAAAGATAACGGCTTACTAGCTCAAGTCTATGAGCATTTGCTTGCCCAGTATGTTTTGAAATATCTTCAAGACAAAGGATTTTTTATCTTGAGCGATATCATTTTGACGGCGAAAACATATGGCGACACTTGCTATATGGATGTCGAGCTGTATAATCAGGCGGCGCCGAATGCCTATAACGAAGCCTTGCAGGCGTTTGACAAACATACTATTCCAGAAAAAGCTGTACGGCGGGCAGTTAGCGAATGCGGCATAGAAATGAATCGGGCAGTGCTGGAGCTGAAACAAGATGAGCTAATATCTAATTTAAGCAGGATGCAATCCTCTGATTGGCGTCAGCAAAGCGAGATGACCTATCGTAAGTCTTATGATAAAAGCTCTGTTAATACGCTTTTTTGCGTTCCATACTTAAAATATGGTAAAAAATCCAAGAAACTGTTTCCTGAATACGTCCTGGAATATTCAATAGATGAGGAATATATAAATTCTCCCATTGATCAAGCTTTGGCGGCAATTGTAATGCAAACTGTAGCGCTTAATTTTCTGGTTGCTGTTCGTGAAAACTACACCGTATATGACCGCGGCGACCAGTGGTCAGAAGCTTCGTTGTCGGTAGGCTATCGGATGTTCCTGGGGCTAGCTAAAGAAGATAAGCAAATAACTAACCAATTGAAACATGAATTTACGGCATATATACAGTATTTGCTAAAGTCGCCGTTTTGCAGCAATTTACAAAAAGCGCTGCTTAGGTGTTCGCGTAATCTTGAACAAGTTTTGCTTGGTAGAAGTACGCTAAATAATATCCTTGGAGGATGTGTAATTGGCGGGCGCGGCTGGCTGGAGATGGCTGATGATGCGCGTATCAAACAAATGATTGCCGCTATTCAGCTGGACGTGTATGATATCTAAGAAATCTGATTTATTATGATTCCGTTTCTTAAACTTCCGGCTACGTCCCAGGCCGACTGCATTACCATAAAAGAAGTGTTTCGTAATGATATATGGCGGCTGTTGTTGTCCACCGCTGTGCTTTTAGGGGTGTTCTATGGCGCTGGTATGCTAATTGCCGATGTCGCAGCCCACAAATATCCTGTTAGTTATTATGTCTGGTTGATATTTGGATACACTCCGATAATCAGGCTAATCGTACCGCTTGGTTTTTGCGTACTGGTGATGGGAACAAAGCGCGATGAGCGGTGGTGGTCGTGCTTGATAGTATCGGAGCTAATATTCGTTATTAACATGAGCAATCAGACGCACCGATTTGCCTTTAGCGGTATGCTTTCGCTTGGTTGTGTCGTTCTCCTAATCATCTGCGCCTGGCGTTTGTGGGATTATTATGAGCTGCGGCGGATATACTATTATGATACGCCGTATCTGACCCGACCGGCGCTGGGGTTGTATATTGGACTGGCTGTAGTTTCGTTGATTATGCTGCTGCCATCGGCGTGGATACCGTGGTTTTGGTAGGTTGTTTTATAGAGGCTACCGCCGCTTACAGCAAAATTACAGACCGTCTGGTTATCATATACTCACGATAACCATAAGAAAGGATAAGTATGAAGACGATACAATTACAAGAAGCAACCTTAACCACCAACGAGGCGCTGGTATTGCAGCAAGTCTATGAAGACGGCAGCGATGAGGCGGCTATGCTGGCGGCACAAATGGGTATGCCGCGCCGAACAGCGATGCATGTGCTGGTAGATTTGCGGCGTAAAGGTTTGATGGCGATCGACCAAGCTTATGGCGACGCTTGGGTGCGGCTAACGACGCGCGGCAAACGACTGGTGCAGCGAATTTGGCCGGAGGCGCAGGCGATAGTATACTAAAGGGTATGAGATATATCCTCTTGCTTCGGGGAATTAATGTTGGCGGTAAGAACAAAGTCTCCATGAGAGATCTCACGGCAAGCCTCGAAGGTTTGGGGTATCAAAACGTAGTTACGTATCTCAATAGCGGTAATGTTATATTTGATACCGATGACGACCCGACGACAATCAAAGATAATATTGCCGTCGTATTAGGGCATTTTCTGTTTACCATCAAACACGTCATCCTGACGAAAGATGAGTATTTAGAAGAGGCGTCTAATCTGCCAGAATGGTGGCACCGGCCCCTGGCGCGAAAAGACGTATTATTTTATACTAACGATGTTGATCCTGAGGATATAAAAGATAGAATAAGCCAAATGCCGCTTCATGATGAGATTGTTCATTTTGGCAAAAAGGCGGTATTTTGGGGCAAGTATACGGAGAAAGAATTTTTGCGTACCTCATACCATAAGTTATTGATGAAAGAAAAGTTTTATCCACTAATCACTATTCGCAATGGGCGAACATTTGACAGATTAGGCGAGATGCTTGGGTAGGGTATGCGGATTTTACAGATTGAGCAGTATGAGTAGAGATAACACAAAAGCAGTAATTTTTGATGGCGACGGCACGCTTTGGTGGCCTGCTGGTGCGGATAAAAGCTCCCGGCCTGATAGTATCTATAAAGGTGATCGGGTTGAGAGACATAGCCATAACAACTTAAGCTTAGTCGATGGTGTGTATGATTTCCTGAAAAACCTTCGTGCTCGCGGATATAAAATATTTATTGTTTCAGCCCATCCTGTTCCGGGACCAGAAGCACTTGAAGAGTTGAGAGTTACGAAATTATTACCATTAATACCAATTATTTGATAATATTATAAATGTTGTGAGTAACAGTATTTTCATGTTACCCATACACTAATATTATTTATGATAAATTAACCAAGCTTAAGTAATTACGAGAACAAAAAGACTATCTCAAGAGAAACTCGTGCGTATTGCGGATGTTTCAAATAATACCGTCGTCAATATTGAATCTGGCAAACAAACGAACCCTAAATACTCAATTAGTTTCGTAAAGATAGCCTTGTCGACCGGGAAGAAGTAGTTAAGTTTAAATCTGGAAAGTAGATGTTATTATGAAATACAACGAAGAGGGGTCGGTATGGCAAAAATGGGATTTACACCTCCATTCAGTTTCTACACATATGAATAATGGCTATAAGTCCACGTCCATTACAGAGTTTGTAAAAAAGATACAAGACGAAGAGCTCAGTGCGATCGGACTAACGAATTACTTTAATTTTACTGATGATGACTATACGCTAAAGTCTGCATTAGAAGAAGCTGATGTAACTGTATTTTTGAATTTAGAGATTCGCTTGTCATATCAGAATAAAGAGGATGACTGTTGTGACATTCATATTATCTTTGATTCTACGGTTAAAAAAACTGACATAGATAATTTCCTGACGCAGCTGAAGGTTAATGTTGAGGGTACCGATATATTAGCTAAGAACCTCAGTTCTGTCGATGATTTTACTAAAGCTACTGTTGAGTTTGACAAGCTCATAGAAGTACTGGAAGAAGAATCTCTTGGTTTAAGGGAGAGGTATATGATTGGATTTCTTTCTCGCGGTAAGGGTAATGGGCGTACAAGTTCAAACTATGAGAAGATTGCCAAACATTCTCATTTCTTAATACACTCAACCGACAGAGTTGAGAATATTGAGGAAGATAGGGCTTTTTGGCTTAAGAATAACAAACCTCTTTTACAAAGCAGCGATGCTCATAGTCTTAATAAGATAGGCACAAAATATAGCTGGATTAAAGCCGACCTGACATTTGATGGCCTGAAGCAAATTTTATACGAGCCGTATGAGCGAATTGCTATCCAAGAGCGCAATCCCAACGACTCAAAAACAGAGAGACTCATAATTGATCGTGTAACATACACTAGCCCTGATGGCGGTAATGAGGAAATTAAATTTAATAGTAGTCTGAACTCTATTATTGGATCGAGAGGTTCGGGAAAATCAACACTGCTTAAAAATATTGCTAAAAGCATCGACCCTGAAGAGTTTAGCGAAAAAGACAAAAAATCGCCTTACGATTTAACTAATTTTGAAGTGATATGGAAGGATGGCCAGGTAAACGGTGGAGAGGTCGAAAGTTCAAAAAGTGTATTTTATATCCCGCAGAATTATTTAAGCGCTTTAGCGTATGATGATGGCGAGCGTTCTAGTGAAAGAGACACTTTTCTTACCCAACTACTAAAGAAAAATGAACGTTTTGCTAATGCAATACAATCTTTTGATAACTTTGTCTCAAAAAATAAGATACATATAGAAGGACTGATCCAGAAACTACTCAATAATCGCGATATTATTCGTGAAAACACCACACTTCTAAAGAAACAAGGCTCAAAAGTAGAAATCGAGCTAGAGAAAAAGCAAAAACAGCAGCAATTAAAGAAGTATAAAGTTGGTGAAATATCTGAGAGCGACATTAAGAAATACTCTAATTCTCAGACTGCAATCTCCGCCATAAAAAAATCGATAAACATCCTCGAACAAGACAAGAATATATTGAACTCTCTTAATGAATCCGGCGCAAACATTTTTATATCCGATCAAGAATTTAGCTTACTCTCACAAGACCGACAAAAACTAATCCAACAAGAGCTAAAAAAACGTAGCAAAACTAATCTAAGACAGCTAATAAATGATGAATTGTCAAATATTGATAACCAGATTAAAAAGTTCAACAAAAGTCTTCTTGATAACGAAAAGATTACTAAAGAACTTGGAGAACAAATTAAAAAAAGCAAGGCGCTTGATGATTTAACAAAAGAAATATCTAGCCTTGATAAAAGTTTGGATACTATTAAAGGATTAACTGAGCAACTTGATAAGGCTAAAAAAGAAGAAGTAGACACAATCGATTTATTAGTACGAGCGTATGATGAATTTGAAATACAACAATATATTACATATGAGACTATCAAATTCGATGAGAAATTCTCGTTTTTAAGCGTGCGTATTGTAGCTAAATATAACACACTAGATTTAAAAAGGTTTGTCGAAAAATATATCAACACCAGAGACACTAGCCAGACAATCAAGAAAGAACATGATATTATGGACCTATTTAGTGATATGCCGAAGAAGCTATCGCCTGATGCAGTCAGAAAAATAATTATTGGTCTGTTGGATAATAAAATTATTCCAAAGGTTGATGTAAAGGAAGACACCAGTATAGTTCTCTCTCAGCTCCTGAAAAATCGATTTGAAATTGACTACCTAAATTCTGTAAAAACGAAAGACGGCGTGACGCATTTTAAAGATATGACGGGTGGGCAAAAGGCCATTGCACTACTTGAGCTAATCTTCAGGTTTGATGATGAGAGCTATCCAATTCTCATAGATCAGCCCGAAGACGACCTTGATGTTAGTGGTGTTGCTAGTGATTTAGTCGATTTTATACTAGCCGAAAAACAGGACAGACAAATAATCATAGTGTCTCATAACGCAAGTTTGGTTATATGTGCCGACACAGAAAACGTAATAGTTTCTAATATGAAGGTTAAGTCTAGTAAAAGGCTTGCATTCAAATACACTACTGGATCAATCGAGAACCCTGCTCGGCGAAAAGATATAGTCAGTATTCTGGAGGGTGGTGAGTTGGCGCTTCGGAAACGAATGAAGAAATTATTCGTTTAACGTGCAGGCTATTGATAATGTTACGGATCTGTTTTATCGTTTAGTCGACTTTGCTATAATATCTTACATGACGAAATTATTTTCACAACATCACCATCATCTCCACGTGTAAGCAGGAGGTGTTTTGTTGCTGTTTTATGCCTCCTGCGGGAGGTTTTTTGATTGATTAATTTTAGGAAAGGAAATATATGATACCAGATAAATTAAAGCCAGGTGATGAAGTGAGAATAGTTGCGCCGGCGCGCTCAGCGAGTGATATTGACGAAAGAGTTTTAGATCGGGCGAAAGCGGCGTTAGAATCACTGGTTCTAAAGGTTACGTTTAGCAAAAATGCTTTTTCTCGCAATCAGCGAGGCTGTCCGACGGACGACGAGAAGGTTGAGGATTTGCACGAAGCGTTTATGGACGAAAACGTGAAGTGTATTCTGGCGGCTATCGGCGGATTTAATTCCAACCAGTTGCTTGGTAAAATTGACTGGCAAATTATTAAAGACAATCCGAAGATCTTTGGTGGTTTTTCTGATATTACCGTTCTTAATCACGCGATTTTGGCAAAAACTGGGCTGGTGACCTATGCGATGCCAAATTTCTATTGTTTTGGTTTACCGCCAGAGGCTAATTATTCGTTGGAGTATTTTCGGCGGTGTTTGCTTTCAGATCAGCCGGCAGAGTTTGTCGTTCAGCAATCAGAAATCTTTTACGATCTCCCGTGGAATTATGACGAAACTTCGCCGCGCCAAGCTTTGGATAATGATGGACCGCGAGTCGTGCAGAGTGGGTCGGCTGAAGGGGTGATGATTGGCGGTAATCTTTGTAGCCTGAACTTGTTGAATGGTACGGAATATTTTCCAAAAGTTGAAGGCGATATTATTTTGTGTATTGAAGACGATAGCTATGATTCAATCCCTGAGACAGTTGAACGAAATATTCAGTCCTTGATGCAACAGCCTTTCTTTCGTCAGGTAAAAGCAATTTTGGTTGGGCGTTTTCAGGGTGAATCTCGGGCGACTGACGACATGATTAGCGACATCATTCTTTCAAAGAACATCGATCCAAAAATTCCAGTGATAGTCAATCTTGATTTTGGTCACACCGACCCGAAGTTCACGTATCCTGTCGGCGGCAAGTGCCGGGTTGTAGTGGGAGATAATATTAAAATTGTCATTCATTGCGATGACTAAGCGACTTTTGAGCGGTGAACTTTAAGCAATTTTTCAGATACCTGTGTTAAAGTTGAAAAAGAGGATAATTAGCTAATGAGAATTTTACTAGTAGAAGATGATATGGCAATTGCGCGGTCGCTGAAAGAGGGTCTGGAGGATGAAGCCTATGCGGTTGATATGGCGCATGATGGCGACGAGGGTTATCGGACGGCGACGGCGGATGAGTATGATGTGATTATTCTGGACGTGATGCTGCCGGAAATGAATGGCTATGAGGTGTGCCGAGCGCTACGCAAAGATGGTAATCAGACGCCGATTTTGATGTTGACAGCGCGTGATGCCGAGCGGGATATTGTTGAGGGTCTGGACGTGGGCGCTGATGACTATTTGGCGAAGCCGTTTAGTTTTGAGGTATTGTTGGCACGTCTGCGGGCTTTACTGCGCCGTCCGAATGAGAAGCTGGAAGAAGTTTTGCGGGTTGGTGATTTGATGCTTGATCCGAGTTTGAAAAAAGTGATGCGGGCGAATCAGGAAATTAGCCTGACCGCCAAAGAATATGGTGTGTTGGAATATTTGATGCGTAACGCCGGCAAGGTCCTGTCTAAAGAGCAAATCATCTCGCACGTGTGGGATTTTGATGCCGATGTCTTGCCGAACAATGTTGAGCTATTCATCATGTTCTTGCGTCGCAAAATCGACAAACCATTCGGCTCAAAATTGATCCACACCGTCCCAGGTTTTGGCTACAAACTGGAGGATAAATCATGAAACAGCAGCGGGTGCGGCGGTTGGCGCTGAGTTATTTGGCGGTGATTATGACGCTATCACTGGCCTTTAGTGTGATTATCTATGCTATCACTTCTGCGCAATTAAATCGGCCCCTGCCGCCGGGCGAACACGCTCAGCAACCGCCGGAAATTATCGAACGTCAGTTTAGTCACCGCCTAGAACAGCGCAACAGCGAGACACGCGGGTCGGTGATTATATCGCTAGTGGTATTGAATGGGGTGATGCTACTGGTTGGCTATTGGCTCAGTCTGCTATTGGCACGTCGGACGCTCGAGCCAATTGAGCGGTCAATCGAGCAGCAAGCACAATTTGTGTCTGACGCTAGTCATGAATTGAGAACTCCGCTATCGGCTCTACTGCTCAACAACGAAGTAGCGCTTAGAAAGCCAACCCTAACTGATAAAAAAGCCCGTCAGGTTTTGGGGCAAAACGTTGCAGAAATAAAGAAGTTGACCGAGCTCAGTAATTCATTATTGGATCTGGCGAAATCGGATCAGACTATGACCGAGCCGGAATTGGTCAATCCAGCTACGCTTATTGAAGAAGTGGTGACGCGGTTTACGCCAGCTGCGCAGGTAAAGTGGGTAAAGCTCGTGTATGACAATCAATCACCGACTGGCGACGTGCCGCTTCAGACAAATGCCGTCCGCCAGATTCTAGCAATCTTCGTGGATAATGCCATCAAGTACGCGCCATCAAAAAATGGCGAAGTAGCATTGCAAGCCCGCCTTAAGAAAAATACGCTGGAGTTCATCGTTAAAGATAATGGCCCAGGCATTGCGCCGGGCGACCAAAAGCACATTTTTGAGCGATTTTACCGGGCAGACGCGGCGCGAACGCGGACTGGCGTGTCGGGCCACGGTTTGGGGCTGGCGATTGCCAAGTCGCTGGCAGATCGCTGCGGCTACACGATTCGGATTAAAAGCCAGCCGCCAAATGGCGCGGAATTTACGTTGGTTGTTCCGTGTTCTGATTCGCGATCAGTGTAGTCAATGTTATACTCTAATCATGGAAACCATCGAGACGCCGCCCGATAGAGACGCACTATTAACCGGCAGAGCCTTGCAGTGCGCTGCAGCGGAGCTCGGCGTTAATGTATCTGATTTACAAATTACCTCGGTAAGCGGTGGCTTTTCGCGCAATCGCCGCGCTTTGGTGTCGGCGGGCGATAAGACAATTTTTGCCAAAGAAGTTGATGTCGATTTGCTGCCGGACGATGGCGAACGGGAATTAGCCTGGCTGAAAAAAGACTATGAAGTGATGCGGTTATTGCAAAAAATTCACCCGCAATATGTTGCTGATTGGATAAAACTGGATGGCGACGGGCACGTGCTGATGACAACCAGTTATGCGTCAGCCGACGGCTGGTTGTGGCGGTCGCCAGCGGAAAAATCTGTGGCAGAACGATATATTTCAGCAGTGGTGGCGGCGGTTTGCGAGCTGGAAAAAACAGATCTGCCACATGAGGTAATTGAGGGGCTACAGCTACAGCCATTTGCAGCGACAAAACTCGGCTTGGATGACGGCATTGACCAGGTTATTTCCGAGGCTGATATTCGCCGTCAGCTGATCGATAATTACCAAACATTATTGTCGGAGCAATCAGAATTCAACCAGCGGCGCTGCCAGAAGATGATGGAGTTACTGAATAATAGTGATGAACTAGCTGATATTTCGGCACGTGCCAAGCAATTTGCCAAACAGCCGGAAGATTGCTTTAATCACAGTGATGTCCGCAGTGATAATTTGGCGTTTCATCCGCAAACTGGTGAGCTGAAATTGGTCGATTGTAATTGGGCTTCCTATGCACCTCGGGGGTCTGGGGCGACGGAGTTTTTGATTGATATGGCGCGACATGGTCAAGATGTAACACCATGGCTGGACGAGCTCAATGCGGAGATGTTAGCGGCATTTGTTGGCTTTTATCTTATTCGCAGTCTCAAACCGCCGCTTCAGCCAGGCGACAATCTTCGTCAAATGCGGGCGCTGTCAGCAGCTACCGCTTATGATTTATTGGAGCGCTTATGATCTCGCGCCCGCTGATTATTCTCCGCGGTAATTCTGGCTGCGGTAAAACCAGCACGGCGCGTTTGCTCCAGCGTCAGCTGGGTTACGGCACGATGCTGGTGTCGCAGGATGTGGTGCGCCGAGAAATTCTCTGTGTAAAAGACAGTAAAAATAATCCAGCAATTCAGCTAATCTATGATCTATGCATGTACGGCAATAAAGTTGGTTATACGGTGATTTTGGAAGGTATTTTGAGTAATAAAAAATATGGTGCGATGTTACATCGGCTGCTGAATGATTTTCAGGGCGATAAGTTGGTGTATTATTTTGATATATCGTTTGAAGAAACAATGCGCCGCCATGCTACTAAGCCAAATGCTCATGAATTTGGTGAATTGGAAATGCGCCGATGGTGGAAAGAAAAGGATTATCTGGATTTTGAAAATGAATTTTTAATTAGAAATGATACATCACAAGAAGATCTTATAAATATGATTTTAAAAACTATGAGTATCAAATAATTTATATAACTATAAACTGAGTGTATAATTATCTTGCATTAAGTATACACTCGGTGTATACTCATAAATATGAGTGCTAATTATACATTGCTCGGTTTTTTGGCGGATCAGCCAAACTATGGATATGAACTAAAAAAGAGATACGACATGCTTTTTGGCTTGGACAAACCTATTCTCAGTGGTCAAATCTATTCTACCTTGTCTCGCTTGAAGCGTGATGGCAAGGTTAGGGAAATTATAGACAATAACCAAGATAGTAAGGGTCCGGGGCGTATAAAGTACGAAATAACACCAGAAGGTAGTCGCTCTCTCGAGGAGTGGTTAAACTCTCCAGAGCTGCCATCACAAAACTTACAGGCTACTATGTATATTAAAGTTGTACTGGCTCTAATACGTGAAGGTAATGCCTCTTCGTATTTAGATATTCAGCGCCACGCTCATATCGAAAAGATGCGCCAATTAACAAACTGTCGGCGTGAAAGCGATTTAGCGACTACATTACTTATCGACCATACTTTGTATCACATAGAGGCAGATCTTAGGTGGATAGATATGACAAGTTCGCGGTTAACACAATTAAAGGAGGAATTATGCCTATAAAACCAATTATCAGTGCTTATAATATTAAGAAAAATTTTGGTCAAACTCACGCACTTAGAGGAGTAAGTCTAGATGTTAATCCTGGTGAGGTATTAGCAATTATGGGTCCAAGCGGCTCTGGCAAGTCTACGCTTTTACATAGTCTAGCTTCAATTATTAATATAGATAGTGGTGAAATTGTATTTGATGGCAAGCGCATAGATAAGCTAAATGATAAAGATCGCAGTATTCTTCGTCGAACTGAATTTGGTTTTGTCTTTCAGTTTGGACAGCTTGTATCGGAACTTAGTGTTCATGATAATGTGGCGTTACCCCTTTTACTTAATGGAATTAAACGCAAGGATGCTTATAAAGCTGCAAAAAGTTGGATTCATAAGGTTGGATTGCAAGGTAAAGAAGATAATTTACCAGGCGAGTTATCTGGTGGTCAAGCTCAGCGTGTAGCTATTGCGCGCGCTATGGTAATTGAGCCAAAAATCTTGTTTGCAGATGAGCCAACTGGATCGCTTGATAGTTTAAATTCTGAAAAGGTTATGGAATTATTTATCAAAACGGCTAAAGAAAATGGAACTACTGTAATAATGGTTACGCACGAACCTTCAATTGCTGCGTATGCTGATAGGGAAATTATTGTGCGCGACGGACAAATATCTGCCAAATTAGCACCATCTACAAAACAAACGCACAAAATAGGAGCTAAATAAATGAGTGTATCTTGGTTGTTAATTAAGAAAACCAGCCAGCGCTCTATCGGGCGTTTAGGCTTGATGGTTTCTGCGATCGGACTAGGCACAGTTATATTATTGAGCTTTATTTCTGGAATAAATGGATTGTTATCTAGATATGAGCGAGGTTCTTGGTCTAGTATTGCCAATCCTGGACAGTATGCGAGTGAAGCTGCCAAAAAGGCTCAAAAGCCAATCAATGGAGTTGCTCCGCTTAGGATTGGTATTAATTCATCTATAATTGGAAATACATCAATGTGGCGTGATAAATCTATCTTTCAGATAGTTATGCATGCTACTGGCGATAATTCACCTGAATTTAGTGATTTAAAGACCCCTAAAAAAGGTGAATATTATCTATCTACTGGCTTAGAAAAAGTTGCTCGCGAGCATCCTGATGAAAATATTAAACAACGTTTTGGCACAACCTATTTAGGTACTATACCATCTAAATATTCGTCTTCCCCAGATGCATTAGAAGTAATTAAAGGTGCTAATGATGAAGATATTAAACTATGGGATGAGGCTAAAAAAAATGGAGTACCTTCATCGGCAGATATATATAGTATAGATAATAGTAATAAGTCGCAAAACGAATTATTTACAAACATGTTCTTACTGATTATGTTTACTCTAGGTGGAACTATATTACTATTTCCAATTGTAATGTTTATCTCTGTTTCTACACAGCTTGGCAGTGCTCAGCGTGAACAGCGTTATGCTGCTTTAAGATTAATCGGTGCTACGCGAAAGCAGGTAAATTCTGTATCACTACTTGAGTCATTTATCGCTACTACTGTAGGTATTGCCATAGGATCGTTAGTTTATTTAGGAATTCGTCCTCTTCTTGGTAATTTTGAATTTGATGGGGCGCATTTTTGGATACAAGACTTAACCGTATCGCTACCTCAATATATAATTATGTCGGTTTTGACTATTGTCTTGAGTTTGATTGCTAGTTGGTGGGGAATGCGCAAAATTCATACTTCTCCACTTGGTGTTGCCCGCCGCGAGAAGATCAATAAGAAGGCTCGTTTTTGGCGTGTAATTCCTCTGGCAATTGGTATTGGTATATTTGTATGGCTGAGTACACCTAATGGCGCTTCATGGATAAAAAATCAATCTGCTAGTAGCATGGCTCCTCTACTTATTATAGTAGGCGGTGTGTTATTGGTAATGTTTGGTTTGATTTTTGCAGGCGCCTGGCTCACTGGCTTTATATCACAGCTATTTGCCCTGCGTACGAGAAATGCCATAGTTTTGCTATCTTCTCGTAGAATATCAGGACATTCACGCAAGGTTTTCAGAAGTGTTAGCGGTTTAGTGCTGGCATTGTTTGCGGGTAGTTTTTATCTTGCATCAGTCAGTAGTATTAGTGATTTAAGCGTTAAATCAATCCAAGATAACGGATATTCCCAGCTTAAACCAGATACGGCGATAGTCATGTCTAACGCTTTAGGGAATAATTTTAGCGATAAACTAGCAAAACAACCTTATATTAAATCAATTGCTAAAATATATGAGCTTGAAAATAATAGCAGTTTAATACCTTGTAATAGACTCCAGGAGTTTACAAAACATTCGTGCCCAAATAATGCTTCTAGTGAAGATTTCGCTAACATAAATTTTACAGGCAAAGTTGTTGACGCTGTTAAGATTGTTAAAAAAGATCAATTACCAAAAAATATCTCGGCTGAAAGCTATCTCGTTTTGATGACTCCTAGCGATAGCTCTATTGATAAATTACGCAGCTTTGTTATATCTGAGGTTAAGGATAATGGAAGTATGACTTACGTTGCTGATGGTAATCGTGCTCAAAAACCAATCTTAAGCTCTATTATATCTAGTTTTGCGGCTTTAACTTATATAGGTATTGGCATTACATCATTTGTGGCAGTAGCAAGCTTGATCGTATCAACTGTTGGCGGGTTGATTGAGCGCCGCAAGTCTCTATTTACTTTAAGGCTGGGTGGTATGACAATTGGGCAAATGAAGAAAGTTGTATTAATTGAATCGGTCATTCCGCTGGTTAGCACTTCAATTTTGGCGGCAGGATCTGGTATATGGATTGCGGTTGTTTTTCTAAGAACATTTTCATCTTCAGTGAGAGTTAGTTTGTCGCCACTTTATTTTGCGATCGTTATAGGTAGCCTAGTAGTTGCGATAGTTGGAATTTGGGTAGTGTTACCAATTTTACGTAAAATCACCGATATAGAGCAAAATCAAACAGAATAAATGTCGCCAATTTAAATATTTGAACAGCTCATGGTTACGTGGGCTGTTCAGCTTATTTTGTACCAACTCTTGATCTACTAGCAAAATAAACATATACTAAATCCTGATGAATAAAAGGAATGGTATAATTATAATTTTACTTTTGGGTATTATTGGTATAATTACAGTTTATTTTAAACTAAATACTCCTGAACCTACCAATTTTGACCCTAAAAATATGCAAAATTTAATGCAAATAAAACCAGGAGAGTCAAATAAGAATTCGGGTGATTTTATTACAAAAGATGAATATCACAAAAATATTGATAAATATAAAAATAGGAAATTAATTTATTTTTTTAAAACTGATTGGTGTTTTGCGTGCAAGGTTGTGTCTGCTGATGCCCGCGCGAATCTAAATTTAATTCCTTCTAATGTCGTCTTTGTTGAGCTTGATTTTGATACTGAAAATGAGCTCCGTGAGCGTTACCAGGTAACCGTACAAACGACGTTTGTTCAGGTTGATAAAGACGGTAATAAAATTAACATGTGGCGAGCTGATAATATAAAAGATGCACTTAAAGGGATTAAGTAAGAACCTTTCTTATTATCAGGAATAAGAGTAATATTAATCTAGTAAGGCAAGCACGACGAACTGCTGAAGCAAAAGAGCTTCTATGCTGAGCTTTATGATAGTCAGTTTACTGAGTGAGTGGGTGGCATTGATCACGTAATTATATATTTATTACATTTTGATCAATAAGACTGATCTATATGGATTTTAGGAGTGATTTGGGTTGAGTATAGGTTGCTCCGATAATATAGTGATATAATTTTATTAGCATTTATAGAATAACTTGGGTGGTTTATCATAAAAACAAGATGAGAGTACTATAAGGAAAATTATGAAGAAAAGAACAGAGCAACATGAAATAGGAGATGATGGTGTAACTCTGTTTCAGGAAGCTCTTCGTAAAGCTAATAAGAACTCTAAATTAACTGCAGTGTTTAACGAGCAAGCCAAAAACGATTATGGGGTTGATGGAGAGTTGCAATTTTTCGAAGGAGGAAATCATACTGGTAACGTATTTAAAGTACAGATAAAGTCCAAAAAATCGTTAAGATTTATCAATAATAATACACAAATTAGTTTCAAATTAGATAATAATGAGATTAAGTTTTTATATGGATTGAACGTTTCTTCGGCTCTGATTGTTTGTGACACTACCAATGAAGAAGTATTTTGGCACCCTATTTTGTGCGATAAAGTATTTCTAGAAGCAGCGACCAGTGGCGAACTGAAAAAAACTACGACTCTTCATCTTTCTCTTGAAAACAAAATTGTAGACGGAAGCCTGCAGAGCTTTTATAAATATTTTACAGACATGCAAAATGAAATTCTTTTGCGTAAAAGTAGTCTCGATACTATGAGTAGTTTCATAGAAAAGTCGATGAAGCCATCTGGTTTTGATTTAATTATACGAGATAAAGAAAGCCCTCTTAATCCTAGTGCCGTAATGTCTATAGAGACAGATCAATCTGCTTACGACTATTGTCCAAATGAAAAATATGGAGAAGAGGGGTTGCTCTCAATGAAAACAAAACTTAAGTTTGATACAAAATCAAAATCTCAGGTAGAGACATATCAAAAATTGCAGAATATATTAAAAGGTAATATTGGCGAAGTAAGCATACCTGCTGATAATATACTATCTACTCAGGTGTCTACGGGGCTACCGATATTAGATAAGACATTTTCTCAGTCTGAAGGTATTGTTTTGTCTGCCTCAAACAGGCTGATAAAGAGGCCGATTAATGTTTTTCTTAGTAATAAAAAAACCGAATTCATTGTAAAAGCTGAAGAATGGTTTAATAAAGGAACTATTCATGTCAGTTCTACTAATAGTGAAAAACAGGCATTTCATGTTGTAGCTGAGCTGAATGTGGGTGGCGATAAGGTCCAGTCTAATATGACAATTGGCTTAAATCATGACCTTTTCGATAACTATGAAAGCATAATTCGCTATCTTGATTTTTTGCTAGCAGATGACGGTGTCGTATTCGGCGTATTTGCTCTGGAGACTGGCGAGAAGGTAAAAGTGGCAGAGCTAAGCTTGCCGCAGGATTTCAAGGATGGATTGAGGTGTATACATAACATTTGCCGTAGTTTTGCCGATATCCAAGAAAGGTACGATCTGATAGTTCCATATAAAAGATTTGACAAAATGAGCATAAAAGACGAGGATGAAATTAAAAGGGCCATAGAGTTGTTTGAGTTCAAGAGTGTACCTATTGGTTGCGATATGACCTTAACTATTACAATGAATGAGGGTGTAGACATGAACGGATTAGTTGAGGGATGTGCTTTTATGGTATCGGGGGGTACTTGCATACCCCTGCTCGGTACAAAATTATGTACGGATAAATTAAGACAAGATACTAAGGGTATTGTCTCTAAAATTATCAAGCAAGATGGAGATCAATACAAAATTTTAGTAAAAGACGTCTCGATGAGACTTAGGGAGATCTAGTAGATTTATTTAAATAGTATTACCAATTATATATTTGTTGATATCACTATACCTTTGCTTGAGAAACTATTCCTAGAATATCTAAATCATGAATCGCGCCGCAAAATATCCAACACACCAAACCTTCCAGTCAATACGGCCTGATCGATGATGTGCGGCGTGAGGGCGGCGATTAGCTCTTTGGGCTTGGTGTTGCCTGGCAAGTCCAGTGTCGTATCCAGCGCGTACACATAAAATTGATAGCGGTGCGTGCCAAACGGCGGTTGCGGACCGCCCCAGCCTGGTTTACCCCAGCTGGTGATGCTTTCAACGGCACCGGCGGGCAGTGACTCGCTGGTAATTTCTGCGGTTTCTGTCGGCAAGTTCCACACTGTCCAATGATAAAATCCATCGCGCCCAGGCGCGTCAGGGTCGTGGCAGACAACTACCAGACTTTTGGCATCTGTTGGCACGCCGCTGATCTCGAGCGGCGGTCGTTGGTTGCCACCGAGCTTGGAGTAAATTTTTGGTATTTTAGCGTTTTCGGCGAACGCAGGACTAGCAATTTTCATACTACAATTTTAGCATAATGATATTCTTGTCGCCCTTGGTACATGTAGATCAAAATCGATATCGGTTTTCTGGACAATCTCGTAACAAGACGACACTGCTGGGTTGTCTGGTAATTCAATTATTTTTCCATCATTAAATAGTTGCCCTTGTCGATAGATATTGTGAATAAACGGTACATTTGGTTTTGTTTTTCTTAAGCGATATAATGCTGATTCGTGTCGTGTTCCGCCATCTGTAACAACTTTGGGCTGCGTATGCCATTGTCCCATAATACATAATGTTGGTAGAGAGCCGTCAATTCCGAGGATATTTTTAGCTAGCTGCTCTTCTCGTTCTTGCGGGCTTGGTGGTATGATGGCATCCTCATCTAAATTGTCAAAAAATGTATCAATAAAAACGAGCTCTTTAAGTTGATTTTGCTGCAGAAGAATTGCTATCATTTTTATCATCTCAAGAGATAGAACGCTTAAGTCAAAAAGGTCTTCATCAACTAAGGAAAAATCATAAGAACCGGTTTTTACTGAATTGATGAAGTCAAGCACAGTAGGGCTGGCCTCAATAGCCAATCGTTGTATGCCAAGTTTTTTAACCAAGTTATAGACGATATCAGCATTTTCTTTTATGCCGTGAATTTCACCATGAACAATTAGGTTTGACTTTTGCAGGACGGGTAGTACGATGTCTAAATTCCTGATATCTATTTGTTTTGGTAAAAAGGTTGTGATGATTTTGTGGTTGTTCATATTGAAAAGTTGTACTTAGGATTATAAAGGCATAATAATCTAGTGGCAATCATTTGTTGATAATTCATAGACTAACTATAATAAATAATATGAATAAAACCGACCAGATCCTCGCCAAATACCCAATCATTTCCGACCAAGTTGACGCCAAAGAATTGCGAGTTCTGCTTCGTGAATTGGAAAAGGTGCTGCGTGGCGGTGCGGCGGGAAATATTGTTGAATTTGGTTGCTATGTCGGCACGACTAGTTTGTTTATTCGGCGTCTGCTTGATGCTTATCGGTTTGCGGGTGAGTTTCACGTCTATGATTCATTTGCTGGTTTACCAGAGAAAACCTCGGTAGACAACAGCGCTGCTGGCGAGCAGTTTAAAGCTGGCGAACTCTTGGCGCCGCGTAAAACGTTCGTTTATAATTTCAAAAAGGCTGGATTGAAACTGCCAATTATTCACAAGGGTTGGTTTGCTGATTTTACTCCTGACGACGTGCCAGAAGATATTAGCTTTGCGTTTTTTGACGGTGATTTTTATGAGTCGATTGCTGATTCATTCCGCGTCTGCGCGGGCAAATTTCACGAAAAGGTAACGATCATTGTCGACGATTACGCTAACGAAGCACTGCCGGGTGCGGCGCGGGCGGTTGATGAGTGGCTGAGTCGCAACCAGCAATTTGTCCTAAGAACCGAGGCCAGCCTGGCGATTATTTCCTCTTGTTCAAAAACATAAACGTGTTACAATATAAGATATCAATAAAGTAAATTAGGGGGGTTGTGATGTACGATCCAATTCACATCACGTCTGAAATAGGAAAATTAAAAACAGTAATACTACATCGGCCTGGTGCTGAGCTAGAAAACCTTACACCAGAATATCTAACGGACTTATTATTTGATGATATTCCGTTTTTGCAGGATGCTCAAAATGAACATGACGAATTTGCTAATGTACTTCGTTCACGTGGTGTAGAAGTTTTATACCTTGATGAGTTAGTTTCTGAAGCAATTTCTACTCATGAGTTGCGCGAAAAGTTTGTTGATGAAATGCTAGCGTCATCAAAGCAATCTGAACGCCGTATTACCAAGGCTTTGCGTCAGTATCTACTTAGTATGAATACGCGTGATATGGTGCGCAAGATTATGTCTGGTGTGCGAAAAGACGAGGTAGCACTACCACCTGAACATCATCGCCAGCAATTACATGAGTTGGTTGCACAGAGTAGTCAATCCTTCTATCTTAAGAGTGCTTATCCTTTTTATCTTGATCCAATGCCTAATTTGTATTTTACGCGTGATCCAGCGGCGGCAATTGGCAATGGATTGACTATTAATAAGATGCACTGGCCTGCTCGTCGACGAGAATCGTTATTTATGCGCTATATTATTAATCACCATCCGCGCTTTGCTAATAGTAATGTGCCTGTTTGGTATGATCGTGATAAGCGCTTCTCAATTGAAGGCGGCGATGAATTAGTCTTAAGTTCTGAGGTTATGGCAATTGGCGTTTCTGAGCGAACTACAGCTGAGGCGATTGAAATGATGGCAACTAAGCTGTTTGCTGGCTCTAACTTTAGAAAAGTTATTGCCATGGAAATTCCAAAATCCCACGCGTTTATGCATTTAGATACGGTATTTACTATGATTGATTATGATAAATTTACGATCCATCCAGAGATTCGTGATCGCGGTGGCAAGATGAATTGTTATGTTTTGGAAAAGGTTGATGGTCAAAAATATCCAAAGATCACTCATGAAACTGACCTTGAACATGTTTTGCGCGTAGCTTTGAGCTTACCAAAGGTTAATCTAATTGAATGTGGCGGTGGTGATCCTATTGCAGCAGCTCGCGAGCAGTGGAATGATGGATCAAATACGCTAGCTATTGCTCCAGGTGTAGTGGTAACTTATGATCGAAATTATGTAACTAATGAAAAGCTTCGCCAGTCGGGTGTTGAAGTTATTGAAGTTAAGGGTAGTGAGCTTGGTCGCGGCCGTGGCGGTCCACGCTGTATGAGTATGCCTATAGTAAGGGAGGATATTTAAATGGCACAAAGTTTGAAAGGTAGATCTCTTCTATCGCTAAAGGATTATAGCCCAGATGAGATTCGTTTATTGTTGGATACTTCTAGGGAATATAAGCGTTTAAAGTATGCTGGCATTCCTCATCGAATCCATGAGGGCAAAAATATTGCGCTATTATTTGAAAAAACTTCTACTAGGACTCGCTGTGCATTCACTGTCGCTGCAAATGATTTAGGTGTAGCACCAGAATATTTAGGCAAAGACGATATTCAACTTGGCAAAAAAGAGACGATTGAGGATACTGCTAAGGTATTGGGCCGCATGTTTGATGGAATTGAATTCCGTGGTTTTGCACATGAGACAGTTGAACAGCTGGCTAAATATGCTGGTGTACCAGTCTGGAATGGGTTGACTGATAAGTTCCATCCAACACAAATCCTGGCCGATTTTTTGACGATTGAAGAGCACGTTGGTGCTTTGCGTGGTAAAAAGTTAGTTTTTGTGGGTGATGGACGTAATAATATGGCTAATAGTCTAATGATAGGCTCGGCTAAGATGGGTTTGGATTTTAGAATCTTGGCTCCTCGCGAACTTTTCCCAGATCAGAATCTGACAGATGAAGCTTATAGAATTGCCGATGAAAACCATGCAAAGATAACTATCACCGATAACTTTGAAGAAGCTCTTCGCGGCGCAGATGTTATTTACACGGATGTTTGGGTATCTATGGGTGAAGAAGATAAATTTGAGGAACGTATAAATCAACTGCGACATTTTCAGGTTAACACCAATATGCTCCGTTTGACTGGCAACCCAGAAGTTAAATTCATGCATTGTTTGCCAGCCTTCCATGATACACTTACTTCTGTTGGGGCAGATATCAAGCAAAAGTATGGACTTGATTCTATGGAAGTTACTGACGATGTTTTCCGTAGTCGTGCAAGTATTGTTTTTGATCAGGCAGAGAACCGCATGCATACAATAAAAGCGGTTATTGCGCTGACTCTGTAATTTAAAGGAGTTATAAGGAGGCTCCAAAATGGTAGAAAAAGCTAAAAAAGTTAAGAAAAAACTTCGCTCTCCATCAGCATTTACGGTTCTTTTTGTGGTGATTGCTTTAATGGCGACACTAACGTGGGTTATTCCTTCTGGATCTTATATGACTAAACCAGATCCAAATAACTCAGAGAAAACCGTTCGTATCCATGGTACTTATAAGGAAGATTCAAAGGTAAGTACTAGTGTTAATGATAAGGGTGAAACTGTAACTACTGATGTACGCCAAGGTTTCTGGGATGCATTTATTTCTCCAGTCAAAGGTATGGCTGAAAAACTAGATGTGATTGTTTTTGTCTTAATCTTGGGTGGTTTCCTTGGTGTAACCATGAAAACTGGGGCGCTTGATGCCACGCTAGGTGCGTTACTTAAGAAAATGCAAGGCAAAGAGAAGTGGCTTATTCCAATTTTGATGACATTCTTTGCTATTGGTGGAACAACTTATGGAATGCAAGAAGAAGCGGTTGCATTCTATGCCTTGATTGTACCTATTATGCTTGCAGCTGGCTATAATGCCATGACTGCTGTTATGGTGATAGTATTAGGTGGCGGTGTTGGTGTGTTAGGTTCAACTATAAATCCATTCTCCACTGGTATTGCTGCTGGTTCAGCGGATGTGCCACTTGGTAATGTCTTGGGTGTGCAAGCTGTTATTTTAGTGTTGTGCTTAGCTGCAGCAATTGCGTTTACTATGCGCTATGCCGCTAAAGTTAAGGCTGGCGGATATAAAGATGATGTGCGCTATAAGCCTGCTACGACAACTTTGGATATGAAGAATGTCCCTAAGTTTACTGCGCCACGTAAGGCTGTTATGACTGTCTTTGCTATAACTTTTGTACTGATGATCGTATCGCTTATTCCTTGGGAAGACTTTAATATAACTCTATTTAGCGACATATATAATCATGCTAAAGATCTGCCTATAATTGGCGCTATTCTTGGTGTTGGTCACACTGTATCGTTTGGCAATTGGTACTTTAATGAGATATCAACTTTATTCCTTATATCTACTGTGATAATAGCGGCAATATATTATCGTGAATTCCAGAAAGAAAATGTTTTTGTCGTTGATACATTCTTAAAGGGTACAGCGGATTTGTTAGGAGTAGCGCTTATTATTGCAGTAGCAACAGGTGTATCTGTAGTTATGCAGAACGGTGCCATTCAAGACACAATAATATATTGGGGCGAAAGTTTATTAGGTCATGTAGGGCATGGTCTTGTTGGTGTGTTAGCTTTCTTATTCTATATACCTATGACTTTTGTAATTCCTTCTTCTTCTGGACTAGCCGCAGCTACTATGCCGGTGCTTGCTCCAGTAGCTGAACTAGTGGGGGCTAATAAGGAAATAATTATAGTTGCATTTGCTACTGCTTCTGGTTTGCTTAACATGATAGCTCCTACAATTGCTTCGCTTATGGGTGGATTAGCTTTGGCTGGTGTATCTTATCGAACTTGGCTAAAGCGTACAGCTCCTATTATGGTAATATTTGCCTTAATTAGTATGGCTGTAATCTTAGTTTATGGGGCAATGTTATAATGAATGATAGTAAGAAAACCATTGTTGTAGCACTTGGCGGAAACGCTCTGCAAAAACAAGGTGAAGCTTCATCTGTAGCGCAACAGCGCGTTGCAGATGAAACTGTTCGCCAACTTCTACCTCTAATAACTGCTGGTCATCGAGTGGCGATTGTGCACGGTAATGGTCCTCAGGTTGGTAATATAGTTTTGCATGAAGAGGCTATAAATACGACTGAAACTCCCAGCTTACCTCTTGAAGATAGTGGTGCGATGAGCCAGGGCTTAATTGGTTTTTGGCTTCAGCAGGCTTTTCATGATGCATTTAAATTAAAGGGTATAAATGATAAATATGCCGTTAGTGTTGTTACTCAAACTGTGGTAGATTCTAGCGATCCTGCATTTTTAAACCCTACTAAACCAATTGGACCGTTTTATACTGAAGAAGAAGCTAGAAAAGTTGAAGCAGAAAGAAATTACGTAGTAAAAGAAGACGCTGGCAGGGGTTGGCGTAGAGTTGTTCCATCACCAAAACCTCAAGAGATTGTGGAATCCTCTGTAATTCGTGCCATGGTATCAGCTGGTATTGTAGTAGTATCAACTGGCGGCGGTGGTATACCTGTTTTGCGCGCACAAGATGGTACTTTACATGGTGTGGAAGCTGTTATAGATAAGGACTTTGGCGCAGCTAAGCTCGCAGATTTACTGAAAGCTGATACACTTCTAATATTAACAGCAGTAGATGCTGCAAAGATAAATTTCAATCAGCCAAATGAACAATCTTTAAGAGAAGTATCAATTGAAGAGATGAAAAAACATATAGCTGATAATCAGTTTGCTACTGGATCTATGTTGCCTAAAATTCAGGCTTCCCTAGATTTTCTAGAATCTGGTAAGGATCGCACTGCTATCATTACATCTTTGGAAAAAACTTCTGAAGCAATTGATGGTCAGGCTGGTACTATCATTAAAAGTTAAAGAATTACTAATACTAAATTAGACTCCCACTATGAAGGGAGTCTAATTTGATTATTAGGTTAAATTATTTTATAGTCTTGCAATTTATATTCTTATATGATTATATAAATTAAATACTAAATTATTAAATATAAAAAAGAAAGGGCGGGCTATGATAGATTATCTACGCTCAACGCACTACAGGCCGAGTATAAAAAAGCGTATAGAACTCCAGCCTGGTAGTTGGATACGTTGCGAAAAACCAAACGATGCAGAAAAAGATCGGCTTATTGAACTTGGCGTTGATAGAGATATCTTGCTTGACGCTCTTGATCCTCATGAGATTCCTCGCGTTGAATTAGAAGAAGGTCAGACTTATTTTATCACGCGCTTACCAGATACAGATGATGAGTTTAATGACTTTACAACGCCTGTTTTATTTTTGCTTGGTCAGCGATATATTATTACTGTAAGTCGTGATAATCTAACAAGGCTTTGGCAGCCTTTTATTGAACGAACTCACGCGCCCACGACTCAAAAAACTAAATTTTTTATGCTAATGATGGAAGCTATTACGCGCCAATATCAGACCAGGGTCGCTTCAATTAATCGCCAAATGCGCGCAACTACTAGTAATGTTCAGAACTTAACTAGTAAAGATATTATGAAATTAACTGAATATGAACGCAAATTAAATGATTATCTAGACGCTTTGCAGCCAACCAATACTGCAATAGAAAAAATGCTTAGTGGTCGAGTTTTAAAACTTTATGAAGACGATCGCGATCTAGTGGAAGATCTTTCGATTGAGTTAGAACAGTTGATTGCCCGTTGTAAGAGCTTGCTGCGAACCATTACTAATGTACGTGACAGTTATCGGGCGGTAATGGATACGCGATTAAACGAAACAATTCGTTTATTGACTGTAATTACCGTGGCTTTAACTATACCAACTATGATAGCTGGTTTATTTGGTATGAATGTGCCAGTGCCTGGCGCCGAAGACCCGCTGATGTTTTGGAAAATTACTATAGTCAGTATCGTGGCGGCCTGCGCGCTGGGCGGATTTTTCTTGCGCAAGCGATAAATATCTTGTCTAAAGGCAAATGTTGGCTTAGAAGGACCATAGTCTAATTTGGTACGCCGTATCCCAACAGCCCGTCATACTGCTTGTCGCGATTAACGAACACGCGGATACGGTTTGTTTCATTGCCGCTGACAGTAGTTAGTACGCCATTGTCATTTTTCAAGACGATGTTAGTATGGTCGCCAAACACTGGCGAATTGCGGTAAATTGCCACGTCGCCAGGAAGCGGTTGATAGCCGAAATTAGCAGGCTTGAACCGGCCGTTTGCCTCGTAATAGTCATGTAAGGTAAACGTCCCCGGAATGCGCCAGCCGCCAGTATGCGGATTCTTCAGCGGCGCGCCCGCCTGTTTCATAATATAGCTTACGAAATTGGCGCACCATGGTTCCTCGGCGCCCTGGCTGAACTTGGCGCCAGCGGGTTGCGCCTTGAACTCAGTCTTTGCTAAGCTGATAATTTTTTGGCGAGTTGGGCTTAAATTTACCGTATCAATATCTGGAAAAACCGATTCGCCAGGCGACCTATCGAGGCGTACGGAATTAATGAGAGACGACAGCTTATCGGCAATTTTCGGCTGAGCAATGACTGCGCCCAATGTAATAAGCAACAGTGTAATTACGCTTAAGATAATACAGCGTTTCTTTGAGAAAAATTTGGGCGCCGCCGCCTGCTGGTGCTTCATATAATAATTATATCGCGAAAGCTGTTTGACTGTTAAAATGTAATTGAGGCAAACGTTATGTTTAAGCAATGGATAAGATGTGAAGCATACCTTTCAAATATCAAGCCAAATCATTTAACAGAGTTCCATAAAGATGAATAGACACAGCAAACCACAGAAATGGCGCCATTTGTCGTCGCAAATAATTTTTATGCATCCACGGATGATATTGGCGGAAGACGAGGTAGAATTGCCAGATGGTAAAAGGTCGTTATATTTGCGGCAAGTATACCAGGGTAAAGGCGGTGTGATTATCATTTGCCAAAACGGCAGCAAAGTGCTTATTCAGCGGGAATATTCGTATCCGGTTGATGATATATTGTATCAATTTCCCGGCGGTAAAATTGAAGAAGGCGAGACTCCCGAGCAAGCTGCCCAGCGCGAATTGGCGGAAGAATCTAATATTTTGGCGGAAGATTTTCAGCAAATTGGCTGGTTTTATGCCGACAATCGCCGTACTAGTGCCAAGCTGTACGTTGTCTGTGCGCGCGGCGCTTTTCGAGATAATTATTCGCTCCAACCGGATGAAACAGAGTTTATTTCCAGTAGTTGGTTAGAAATTAACAAACTTGAGCAGATGATTTCTAACGGTCAGATTGTTAATTACTCTATGCTAGCAGCATGGGCGTTATTCAAAACCGCACCGGTGAAATAGGGTTTTTTGTGCTATAATAATCTCAAAAGCGAGCGATCACCGTGCGCGATTTTTCTCTGCTAGGGAGTAGAAAGGAATTTATATGGCTCAACCCGAACCAATCATAACAGTTGACCAACTCGTCAAGACGTACGATGGCAAGAATGTCGTCGATAGCGTGTCGTTTGAGGTCAAGAAAGGCGAGATCTTCGGCATCCTCGGACCGAATGGCGCCGGCAAGACGACGACGTTGGAGATGCTGGAGGCGCTCCGGCCGATTGATG
>ERZ773100.135-NODE-135-length-44515-cov-6.504431_pt1 | contig 44515 bp, 41 predicted proteins | sample MGYA00511119_ERZ773100 | MGnify/ENA primary metagenome ERZ773100 (study PRJEB29015, sample SAMEA2738000) | human oral metagenome | biome: human oral; feature: human-associated habitat; material: dental | place: China | collected 2111 ...
TCTAAATCTGAGTATTCTTTTTATGTAAAACAATCTATTGACACATTTGATGTACTCCTTATTGTAAAATTATGATGGATATACAAGAAATATATGTTAGCTCAGATTGGTATGGACGGACCATACATAAGGTATATTTCTAATAATTCTCTAATGAGTATTTTTCATTAGAGCTTTTTATGATGCAAATTTTTAATTATTTTTAAGATTTTTTTCAAAAAAAATGCTATTTTTATTTAGTATATATATACTACTTATATTATTTATGTCTCTTTAAATTTATACTTTCCTAATAAATAAAAAAGTGCTTTCTTTACAATAGAAACTTAATATAGTGATATAATGACATGAAAAGAAATTAATAAAAATAAATTGGAGGTATTATTATGAAAATAGCAGTTTTAGCAGCAAATGGAAAAGTAGGAAGTTTAATAGTTAAGGAAGCAGTAGAAAGAGGAAATGATGTTACAGCAATAGCTCGTGAAGAAAATAAGACAGTAGCTAAAAATTTTATAAAGAAAGATATTTTAGAATTAACTGAAAATGATTTAAAAGATTTTGATGTGGTAATAACAGCTTTTGGAGCTTGGACAGAAGATACTTTACCTTTACATAAAACAACTGTGGAGCATTTAGCAAATATTTTAGCAAATAAAAATACTCGTCTTTTAGTTGTTGGTGGAGCAGGAAGTTTGTACACTGATGAAAGTTTAAAAACTCAATTATTTACAACTCCAAATTTCCCAACTGATTATTACCCTATTGCTTCAAACCAAGCTAAAGGATTAGATGTCCTAAGAAATAGAAAAGATGTAAAATGGACTTATGTTAGCCCAGCAGCAGAATTTGAATTTGATTGGGAAAGAAAAGGAGAATATCAATTAGCAGGTGAAGTATTTACTGTAAATACTAAAGGAAAAAGTGAAATTAGTTATGCAGACTATGCAATAGCTATGGTAGATGAAGCTGAAAAAGGGAATCATATAAATCAAAGAATTTCTGTTCTTTGGAAATAATCTTTATATTTTATTTGAAAAAAACTCCTTAAAGTTATATAATAAAAAAATAAAATTTAAGGAGGTTTTTTAATGACTGAAAAACAAAGTAAAATTTTTGGTTATCTTGGATCAGCTTTATCAATTTTAATGTATGTTTCATATATTCCACAAATAATGGGAAATTTGAATGGTAATAAAACTTCTTTTATTCAGCCTTTAGTTGCTTCAATTAACTGTACAATATGGGTTGTATATGGACTTTTTAAAAAGGAAAAGGATTTACCTATAATTTTTGCAAACTTACCTGGTATTATTTTTGGTTTAACAGCTACAATAACAGCACTATAATAAAAATTTAAAAGAGATTATTATAAAAACTTTCTTTATAATAATCTCTTTTTCTTATATTGGAAATCTTACAATAAAACAAGCTCCTTCTCCAACTTCACTTTCAACTTCTATTGTTGCAGAATGAAGTTGTACTATTCTATTTACCATTGAAAGTCCCAATCCACTTCCTTTGTTTTTATCTTTATTTCTAGAATCACTTGTTTGGAAAAATCTATCCCAAATATATTTTTGGTCTTTTTTTGCTATTCCAATACCATCATCCTTAATTTGAAGTATAACTTCTTTATTTATTCTATTTAAAGAAATATTTATAGTTGACTTAGTAAATTTCATTGCATTCGTAAAAAGATTCACAAACAATCTTTCAAGCATAAGTTTATTTCCATAGATTCTTAAATCTTTTTCAATATTTGTAATTAATTCTATATTATTATTTTCCAATAAAGTTCTATAATCTTCTAATAATTGTAGAATTATATTTGAAAAATTTATTTTATCTTTTTCTATCTCATTCTGTCTTTCCATTTTTGAAAGTTCCATAATTTGATTTATTAAGTTAGTCATTTTTTTTGCTTGTCTATTAATAACCTCAAATGATTCCTGAGCTTCATCTAATGTTTCTACATAATCTAATGCGTAATCACTTTGAGCCAAAATAACTGTTATTGGTGTTCTTAATTCATGAGATACATCTGAACTAAATTGCTTTTCATGAATAAAAACCTCTTCCACAGTATCCAACATTTCATTAAATGTAGAAGCCATCTTATGAATTTCATCTTCACCATAATCTAAATCTATTCTTCTTGAAAAATTCTTACTTTTCTTAATCTCTAATGCAGTTTCTGATATTTTTTTAACTGGTTTAAAAGCATTTTTAACTATTTTATATCCTACAAAAGCAACAAAGGCTATAAATAAAGGAGCTATATAGTAAAATACTATATCCCACATTTTTGATATATCATTTTGAAATCTACTCAATGGATATATCCCTCTAATCCAATCTCCTGTATTTTTTAATCTTGTATCATAATATAAAAATTTTTTATTTTCTATTTGATATGTGTTGATATCTTCTATTGAAAATGCCAAAGTCAAATCAAAATCTTTTGGAATTTTACCTGCTATAATCTCATTATTTTCATTATACTTTATATAATAGATACCATCATCAAAATTCTCAAACTCATCAGGATCTTCATAAATTTTTTCCACTGCACTAACAAGTTCTTCTGTACTAGAATCATTTATATATCTATCTTCCAAAAGAATGGCTGATGAAAGCACTATACTAAATAGAAATATAATAACAGCAGTAAACCAAACTGTTACTCTTATACTTACAGGAATTTTTGAAAGTGGTCTACTCATCTTCTTTAAGAACATAGCCCAGACCTCTTTTTGTGTGTATTATTGGCTTTGAATTTCCTAAGTCAATTTTTTTACGAATATTTTTTATCAAAACATCTATAATATTTGATTCTCCTTCATAAGCATAATCCCACACACCATCTCTGATTTTATCTCTACTCAATACCCTTCCCTTATTTTGAATTAAATATTCTAATACTTCATACTCTTTTCCTGTTAATTCTATATTTTTTCCAGCTCTTGTAACAGATTTTTTTGAAATATCAACTATTAAATCATCTATTTGTAATTCATTTGAAATATTACCATATTTTCTTCTCACAAGAGCTCTGATTCTTGCTATTAGTTCTCTAAAATCAAAAGGTTTAACCAAATAATCATCTGCTCCTAAATCTAAACCTTTTATCTTTTCATCTATTCCATCTCTTGCTGTCAGCATTAAAACTGCTGTTTCATTTTTATTTGCTCTAAGATTTTTAACTACCTCATAACCATTCATTTTAGGCATCATTACATCTAGTATTATTACATCATAATCTCCATAATTTAAATATTCAAGAGCTTCTTCTCCATCAAAAACACTATCAACACTAAAATTATTTTTCTTCAAATGTTTAGTAATTATATTGTTTAAATCTTTTTCATCTTCAACTACTAAAATTTTCATTATATCACCTTCTCACATATTCCAAGTATTCTAATATTAATATAAAGATATGAATTGGAAATGAATTACATACTTTCCTTTATATTTAAAACTTTTCCACTATTAGCATCAATATTTATTTCTTTTTCAGCTTTATTTTCTCTTACTTCAACTGTATAATATGCTTTTTTATCTATATTTTTTAATTCTATACTTTTTACTCTTCCATTAAATGAATTATCTAAAGCTATTCTACTTGCTTGTTCAAAAGTAATTGGTAAATTGTAACTAGGATTATATTCATCATCATAATTAGGATCCATTTTATAAACTTCACCTGTATTTACATCAATAATAAATTCTATTTTTTGTCCTTTATTAAAAGTTTCTCCTTCATATACTGTTTTACCTTTATAATTAGCTATTTCTATTTTTGTAACTCTTGATTGAGGATAGTTTCTTAAAACTATATCAACCACATCATCATAATTAACTTGGTAAGAAAAACTTAAAGTTGATAATGTCAAAAATAATAATAGTCCTATATTTTTTATTTTTTTCATAAAGAAAGCCCCCTTTATTCAAGTACTCCTCTTTTTAAATAAATTTGTCTATCAGTAACTTGTGATAAATCTCTAGCATGAGTTACCACAACTATACTTTGATTATGTTCCTTATTTATTTTTCTAAAAAGTGAGAATATAAGTTCTCCTGTATCTTCATCCAAGTTTCCAGTAGGTTCATCTGCTAAAATAAGTTTTGGTTTATTAATCATAGCTCTTGCTATTGCAACTCTTTGTTTTTCTCCACCTGACAATTGATTAGGCTTATGTTTTATTCTTTCTGCTAAACCAACTATTTCTAATAGTTCTTTTGCCTCTTTTTCTATTTCTACTTTATTTTTAAAATTATTTAAAAGTGCTGGTATCATAACATTTTCAAGTGCAGTGAATTCACTCATCAAATAATGAAACTGAAATACAAAACCTAAAAAATGATTTTTAATATTATTTCTTTCCATTTCATTAAGTGAAGAAACTTCTTTATTATCTATCCAAATTTTACCACCATCTATTTTATCAAGTAAACCCATGATATTTAAAAGAGTTGATTTTCCTGAACCTGACTTCCCTAAAATAGATACAAATTCTCCTCTTTTCACTTCTAAATTTAACTTTTTTAAAATATGTAGCTTATTTCCTGTTTCCATATAGAATTTATCTATATCTTCTAATTTCATAATTATATTATTCATATCTAAGTGCCTCCACATTTTCAAGTCTAGCAGCTCTATAAGCAGGAAATATACTAGAAATTAAAATTACTATAAAATTTGCTCCAACAATAATAGCTATTTCTTTTAAAGAAATTTCTATTGGAATATCCTTTAAATAATAAATATTAGATACTAAATCCACAGCATAGTTTTTAATATAGTAAAGTAAAATTAAAGACACAATTATCCCTAATATTATTCCTATTATTCCCAATATTATTCCTTGTATTAGAAATATTAACATGATATTTTTCTTAGAAAATCCCATTGCTCTCATAATTCCAATATCTTTTGTTTTCTCTCTTACAAGAGTATTTAAAGTTATCCATATCAAGAAACCTGCAACTATTGCTATAAGAGAAAATACTACAAGCATTATAGTCTTTTCCAAAGTCAAAGCAGAAAGTAATGCTTTATTTTGTTCTCCCCAAGTTCCTATAAAATAAGTTTCAGGAAGTTTTCTTGCTACATCAAATATAATTTCTTGTGCATCATAAGGGTTATCTAATCTCACTGATAATTTACCAACAGTGTTATCACTATATGTTATATATTGGGCAGTTGTTAGTGGAATAAGTACCATATTAATATCATATTCATAGAAACCACTTTGAAATATTCCAGCTACATTCATTTCTAAGTCAGTTTCTTCAGAAGTGATCAATTTTATTTTATCTCCAACTGATGCTCCTGTTGCTTTGGCTAATTCATTTCCTATTAAAACTCCCTTTTTATCTTCTAAATCTATTTTTCCATCAATTATATACTTATCTAAATTCATTGTTTTAACAGCTTTTTCTAAATCATAACCAACAACTTTTACTCCTGCAACATAAGGTTCTATTCCACCTTCATATTTTACAATTCCTTGTGTTTCTATTGTAGGGACAACACCTTTAACACCTTTTATTGTTTCTATTTCCTTTGAAATTTCTTCATAATCTGAAATATTTTCTGGTGAATATACAGTTATATGGCTAGTTAATGATAATATACTATTTATCATATTTTTATCTAGTCCATTTGAAACACCAAGTGAAACTATTAAAACTGTTATTCCTATAAAAACTCCAACAATCGATAAAATACTTTGTTTCTTTCTTTCAAACATCTGTTTTTTTGCTATAAAAAATTCTATCATCTTCTACCTCTTATTTATATTAAATTTTACTTCTTCCCTTGCTCCATTTTCTGTAACAATAGTAAGTTTATGTTTTCCTATATCAAGTTCAAAAAACTTCTCTTTCTCATTCGAATAGCCTACATAATCTTCATCAAGATACCAATAAACATATTCATTATTAGGATTATATAATTTCATAGATACCTTTTTGTAACCATCAAAATCCTTTGGAACAAAGATATTTAAATTTTGCACTGGATAAGCAATTTTTACATTTTTATTTTCTCTGACACCATTTAAGAAGAAATAGTTTGAAACTTCTATTGGATATTCTATCACAATCTTTTCTTTTCTCTTATCAAAATTTGGACTTCTTGAATCAATCTCCATATCATCCTCATCAACAAATATTTTTTTATAGTATGGAGATATTCTCAATAATTTAGCTTCCTTAGGATATGGAACTTTTTTACTTTCCACATCATAAAATTTTCTATAACCTGTTTTTTCATCAATTTCTATTTCTTTTAAATCATCTACTGGTTTCTCAAAAGTTTTTGAATTTATATCCACTATATTAAAAACTTTAAATAATAGATTTCCTGCTGTTTCTACTCCTGATAATGAAAAAATAGATTTTTGATTGAAATTTCCTAACCAGACAAGAACTGTATAATCAGGACTTACTCCAACTGCCCAAGCATCTTTCATACCATAACTAGTCCCTGTTTTCCAAGAAATAGGTCTTTGTTCAGTATATAAATTTTCATTTCCTGGTCTCACTACCCTAGATAGAGTATCAAGTGTCAAATAACTTGCTCCTCTAGAAAACTCCTGATGTTCTCTTGGTTTATCTTCTGCTAAAGTATATTTTAAATTTGATACTTTTCCATAGTTTGCAAGTCCCATATATAATTTTGCTATGTCAACAGGTCTCATTTCTCTTGTTCCCAAGATTAAGGAAAGTCCATATTTATCAAATCTATCTTCTGGGTAATTGTCATTATTTTCTAAGAAGTAATAAAATCTATCTACTCCATAATCTGATAATAGTTTAACAAAAGGTATATTTAAAGATTTTATAAGTGCCTCTTCTATTTTTACCATACCTGTAAAAGTATTAGTTGAATTTTTGGGATAGAAATTTCCAAAATATATTGGTACATCAGGATAAATACTATCTGGAACTATAAGTCCATCATCTATTGATAAGGCAAAAAGAAATGGTTTCAAAAGTGAAGCAGGAGACCTTTTAGCTTGTAAACCATCAATTTCTCCATTATTTCTTTTATCATAAAAATCTTGTGAAGCAACATAAGCAAGAACTTCTTTAGTTTTATTATTTACAACTAAGACAGCTGCATTATTTATGCCAACATCCTTCATTGCATTTGAATAATCATGTACAATTTTTTCTAATTTCTTCTGTAAATTATAATCTAAAGTTGACTTTATAATTTTTTCAGGATATTTATTTTTCAAAAATATAGAAAATTGTGGTGCTTTTTTCTCATAATAATAAATTTTATTAGGAAATTTTTCAAGTAAACTAAATTTGTACTGTCTTTCATCTATTAACTTTCTATCTAATAAAGTTTTCAATAGTCTATTTCTTTTAGTTTCAAGTTTATCATTATTCTTTTTTAAGTTTAAAATTCCAGGTGAATTTGGTAAAACTGCTAAAAGCGCTGCCTCTGCATAACTTAAATCTTTTACTTCTTTATTAAAATACATCTTTATAGCCCCAGAATATCCAACTATATTTGAACCATAGGGAACATTATTTAAGTAGATTTTTAAAATTTCTTCTTTTGAAAATTTGCTTTCTAATTTATATGCTTTGACAACTTCTACCAATTTATTAAAGTATGTTCTTTTTTTAGGCTCAAGTAACTTTACAACTTGCATACTTATTGTACTTGCTCCCATTTTTTTTCCACCTGTTATATTATTAAAAAATGATTTTAATATTCTAGGATAGTCTACTCCAGAATGTGAATAGAATTTTTTATCTTCATAATTAATAACTGCTGTTTTAAGAGTTTCAGGAACATCTCCATCATATTTTATATGAAATTCTTCTTCACTATTTAAAAATACAGATAAGATTTCTCCTTTTCTATCTAAAACAACCTTACTATAATTCACTTCTTCAACTAATTTTTGTGGGTCATAAGTTATATATACTTTTATTAAATAAATAAAAAGAAATATAAAAAGAGTTATGAAAAAAATAATCACTTTCTTAAAATTAATATTTTTTAACATAACTCTTATCTGCTACTAAAAATGTATTAACCCACATATAATACACTAGGATATTACTACTCTTTGTAGTCTTAAATTCCCGACTAGCAATCGGTACATATAGATATTTTATTTGCTAATTTGTAGCATCTCCTTTTCTTTTTATTTTAAAATATCTATGCCATTATTTTATATTAATTGAACTTGATTTCTCAATGTTATTATACTTTAAAATTAGTAAAAATACAAATTTCAGAATGATAACTATTTTTATCTGTAACAATTAATAAAGGAGAATAAGTTAGAGATGGATAGATTATTTTTTTGTTTCATTTCTCTTTTCTTTTTAAATTTAATATTCTAATCTTCATATGCTTTTTTTAATACTTTTTTTAATTTTAACTTATCTCTAATTTCTTTAATTAAATTTTCTTCTTTTTCTATTTTATCTTCTATTTCTGTACTTATTAACCAATATCCTATATCATATTTTATATTTTCTGGAATTTCTATTTTAAGTTCTTCTGCACTTTTTACAAATTTAATTAAAAATTCTAAATCTAAGTATCTCAATATAAGAGGATATATTAAGAAAATTATTTTAAAATCTTTTTTTGATAATTTTTCAGTTTCAAATATTTTTTTTACTAAAGATGAGAATTCAGGCTTTTCGTCTCTTATTTTTTCTAATAAAGTTTGTTTTATCACTTTTCCCTCTATAATTTCAGGTTCAACTTTATATATTTCTCTTATTTTTCTTCTTTCCCTTTCACTTATTTTCCATTCTTTCTTAGCTTTTTTTTCATGATATACCCAATCTTCTAATTCAAATTCTGCATATATTTCTCCTAAATTTTGGAAATAGACAGACATATTTGAGTAAGGAAAATCACACTCACATAAAAATCTTTCTATTTTTTTATTTTCAGAAAAATCTTCATAAAACTCTTCCATTGTTATTGCTTCTTTAAATTTCTCATGATTACTAATGCTTACACTATATGCACTTATATTAGTTAGAGTAATTATCATAGCTTTTATAGTATGTTCCTTATAGTTATATACTTTATTTTTACATTCTTCTGGTAATTGATACCAAATATATTCTGACATATTTAAATCTACACCATAAGCCCCAAACATCATTGATTTATCCATTATTATTGGTATTGTACAGAAAGAATTAGATAAATTTAATATATTCTCTAAAGATTCTAATTTTATTTTTATTTTCATAGTTGCTCCTTCAAAATTTCTTTAAGTTCTTGGTATATTTTTTCATCCTCTTCTGTTTTTATTTTAATCTGAATATCTCTTAACCAATGTTCTAACCCATCTTTTAACTTATTAGAAATTATAATCTCAAATTCTTTTGATTTTTTTATTACTTCTAATAAATATTTTAAATTATCTATAAGTAAAAAATTATCTAAAAGTTTTTGAACATCTTCTTTTGAAAGTTCATCTATATTTTTATCTACTAAGCTTTTTACTATAAGTTGTTTATTATATATTTGTTCTAATTTAGCTAGATTTTGCTCTCTATTTTTTTTACGATTATATTCTTTTTCTAACTCTACAAAATAATCATTAAAAGTATTTTTATTAGAAATAGCAACTATATCATCTAGTTCTACTTCTGCATATACTTCTCCTAAATTTTGAAAATATACTGACATAGATGAGTTTGGAAAATCACAACCAGTTATAAAACAATTGATTTCTTTATTTTTATCAAAATTTTTATAAATTTCTTCCATTGCTATATTCTCTTTTTGTTTATTATTATAGTTAAAGTTAAAACTATATGCAGTAATATCAGTTATTATAATTACCATATTTTTTATAAATTTTTTCCAGTTATATTTATATATCTTTTTTTTATATTCTTCTGGCAATTGTCTCCATATATTATCTGTCATTTCAAAAAAATGAACATTATAAACCCCTAATATCATTGTTCTATTAATAATTATAGGCATAGTATAGTCTGACTCACTATAATCAAATTCTTCATCCTTATCTATTCTTAATTTAATTTTCATAATATAGCCCCTATTTTTAACTTAATCTTTTTTCAAAAATATATCACTAATCAATATTAAATTTTTTTCATAGTAACATTTATAAAAGAAAAAAGCAATGATAAATAAAAAAGAGAATTTTTAAGTCTTTTACTCTCAAAAATTCTCTCAATTATATCAGATCATAGTCTAAATTTTTTATTAATTCTATTTGACAAATAACCATTATATCAAGTTATATTTTCAATAAAATTTTATTGTGATACTTTAACTTCAAAACCTTTTAGATATGCTCTGTAATTATTGTTATACATAGATTCAACTTTTGTTCCAGGTAATCTATATGTTCCAGGAGTTACAGCAATTAAATTAATTTCAATCACTTTATCTTCTCCTGAATACAATGGATAGAAGTAAGCAACTCTATCATCTTTTATGTCTACATAATTAACATTATTAGGTGATGAACTATTTCCATATTCTTCAGTATCAGCTTCTTCTGCATCAGATGCAGGAACTGGTATCATATCTCCACCTGCACTTTGAATATTAGCTTGTGTATTATCAAATTCCCAACCACTTGGTAAAATTTGTAATAATGATATATCTGGTGAGTCTGCATTAGCCAATTTAGAAGTTAATATCATCTTAAATCTAGTTCCAGCTTTTAAGTTCTTAACATCTATTTCTTTTCCAGCCATATCAACAAATTTTCTTGATATAGTAATATTTTTACTTTCATCTTTTTCATCATATTTTACAGGTTTTCCTTTATAGAAAGAATTTACATATAATTTGCTAGATGAAGTATTTTTTATAACTATTTTCTTAGAATTTTCTTTTACACCTAAATTTCTAAATGTATATTCTCCATCTTTAAGCTCTAAGTTTTGTTCTTTTCCATCAACTATAAGTTTGAAAGATAGATTTTTCTTTTCAGGACTTACTTTTCCATCTCCTGCCAATGCTTGAACTATATTAGCTTTTTCATAAGTAGTCAACCAAGCATCACTCTTTGCTATAGCAAGAACTGAATTATAAAGTTCTGCATCTGCTGTACCATAAATAACTGTATAATATTTTAATATTTCAGCACTATCATCTGCATAATAGCTTCCATCTTTTCTTTCTGCTTTTTTAGGAAGTTTATCAGCTTCTTTTCTAGCAAAATCTTTTTCACCTATCTTACTATATGCAGCAAGTAGTCTCCATTTTTCAACAACAGACATATCCTTATAGTATCTATCAAAGACTATATTCATTTCAGAAACATTAGGGTCACCTATTGCTGCCAATAAGTATAACACTTCTACTTTTGGTACATCTGTTCTCATAGCTATTGAATTTAGATAATCCTTAGCTTTTTCAAACATAGTTTCTGGAACATAGTAACCTTTTTCTTTTGCTTCTATTAAGAATCTAATTGCATATACAGTTGATATTCCTTCTTCTTGAGAACCTGGCCAATATGCAAATGCTCCATTTCTTAATTGATAATTATTATTTAATTTTCCAATTATAGTATTAATTTCATTCTTAGCATCATTTTTTTCTATTGGGTCAGTTGTCAAATTATCAATATATAGCATTGCCATACCTTTTGATGATATTTGTTCTAAGCAAATATAAGGATAATCTAACAACGATTTTATTAATTTTTCAATTCCTAATTTTTGATAGCTAGAAAGTACTAACTTAGATTTTACACTTCCATTTATAAAATCTTTATATTCTGCTGCAGATAATGTAAATTCTTGATTAGGTTCTAATACTAATGATTTTTCACTATATTGATAAGGATAATTTGTATCAACATTTAAGTTAATAGTATCTTTATAGCTATATTTACTAGATTTAAAATCAATATCTATTTTAGTTGTTCCAACAGTTGTTGGTGCTTCAAGTTCAAATAAAACTTTTTCACTCTTACCATCTTTTACATTAACTTTTTTATTATAAGTTTTTCCATTGTAAGTTAAAGTAATTTCTGAGTTTCCAATAGCTTTTTCAATAGGGAATAAAGTTACAGGAACAGTAAATTTATCTCCAACTTTTAAAACTCTTGGTGCAGAAGTTTCAACTATTACGGGAGCTTTTACTGAAATTGACTTTTCAGCACTTCCATAACTTTCATCTGAGACTGCTACAACAAATAATCTCATTGTTCCAAAGAAATTTGGTAATTTTACATCAACTACTGCATTACCATTTTCATCACTTTCTGCAACACCTCTAAATATAGTTAAATTAGCAAATCTTTGTGCATCTCCTAATAATTGCATATCTTCTTTTTTATAAGTTGCTTCTGCTGCCATTGGGCTAGCTATGGCATCTTCTTCAAAGTCTCCTCCACCAGTTTTTAATCTGTTTGCAACCTTATCTGAATATCTTTCAATGATATTAGAGAAGTTATCATAACTTTGAACTAACTTAGCTCTTTTTTCATAGAAGAATTTATAAGGATCTGGCTTCTTATAATTAGTCATTCTTAATATTCCTTCATCTACAAGGAATACTTCATAGTACATCTTTTTATTTTCTTTATTAGATAATTTTATTTTTAAATCTCCACCTGGTAAAACTTCTGTTTTAGTATCAACTTGAAGTGTCAACATTCTGCTCTTATCATCAACCATCAATGGAACTGAGCCATAAAGTCTTAACGGTCTATCATTTTGTTTATCAACATATTTTTGGAAAACAGATATACTTACATAAGCATTAGGGAAGAAATCTTTTTCAATAACAATAGTTTCTTCATTATCTTTTACTGTTAAAGTCTTCCAATATTCTTTTACAATCTTACCATCTTTTTCAATAGTTATTAGTGCCTTTGAACCAACTGCTCCACTATACTTAATTTTTGCAATATCTCCAATATTGTATTTTTCTTTATCAGAAGTGATATTTAGATTTTCAATAGTTCCATGTTTTTTATCTCCATAGTGATAATTATAAACAAACACTCCTGAACTATGTCCTGTTTCTTCATCTTCTATTTCAATAAAGTTTACACCATCACCTAATTTAGTAACTTTTAAAAGTTCAGGTGAAGAACCAGAAGTAATTTCTCCTTCTTCTAAAAGAACTGTTTCAATATTTTCTTTAAATGATTTTTCATCATCATCATAATAGTCATACCACCAGTTAAATTCTTTATTATATACTCTATATTTTAATTTCTTTCCTGCAACTAAACTATCAGTTTTTTCGTTTAATAGAATATATTTTACACTAGCTTCATTTTCATTTTGGCTTACTTTTTGTACTCCAACTGAATTTTCTCTATTTATGATTTTAAATACTTTATTTTCTGTACTATATCTTCCATTAGCATCTGAAACATTTACTATTGTACTTAAGTAAAGATTTTTACTTTGTAGAGCATCTGGCATATCAAGTTTCAAATTAACTTCTCCTGAAGCATCATCTAATGTTGTTTCAGCAAAATTTCTAAATTGATATTTATAATTTGAAGGGTTACTAAAAACATAATTTTTATATTGTTTAGATTGTGTATCTTTTTCTATAACACTATAATCAAAGTTTACAATAGTTCCCTTATCTACATTTGCTCCACTTAAATACTTAAATGCAAATTTAAAGTCTATTGCTTTATCCTTAACATCTGCTTTAGTGTAAATTTTATCTTCATCTGCATCAATAGCTATTGTATTTGCAATCTTAGATTCTATAAATACTTTTTGTGTAATTTCTTTTCCACCAAACTTAATTGATAAAGTCCAAGCACCTGTTAAATCATTCATATCAGTTTTAATTTTAAAAGTATAGAATCCATTTTTAGACTCTTTAACTACTTCATTATTAATCTTAGTTGAACCATCTGGTCCTGTAAATGAATATTCAAAAGGTTGATTATCATTCATTTTTTCTTTACTTCTAGCAATTAAAGATACATTTATTTCATCACCAGGTCTGTAATATCCTTTATCTGTATAAGTATAAAGTTTTAAATCAGAACCATCTAGTGAACCTCCAATATCAAAATCAGAGTAATTTATCTTACTTCCTGCTAAGTAAAGGACATTAAATTCATTACCAGATTTTACAAGCACATAAAAAACATTATCTAAATTAGTTTTAGATTTGTATTCTCCATTTGAATTAGTTGTTCCTTCTTCAAGAGTTTGATTTTTAGAACTTATAAATTCAAGCTTTGCTCCTGAAATAGGGTTTAAAGTATTAAGATTTAGTAATTTTAAATCTAACTTTGAATTATTAGAATTAGCAACTATACCTATATCTGAAAGTATTATTGTTTTTTCTGCTTTTGCATAGATTACATCACCATCATAACCAAAGCTATTAGGTTCACCATATTTTGATACATCATAATCTATACTATCTTGCCCAATCGCAGATAATTTAACATAATAAATTCCCTTAGTATCTATTGTGTTTGATAAATCTATACTATTTTTTATGACTTGGTCTTCTTTACTGTCTATTTCATATTCTTTTGTAAAGATAACATCTCCTAAGTCATCTTTAAGTTCCCATTCATTAACTCCATATTCATTAGCATATAATTTTAAATATTGAGTTATATTATTTGTATAAACCTTAACAACTTCAAGTTTAACTTTTGTAACATTTACAGAATTAAAATTAATTTTCTTATTATTTATACTTGGTAAAACATTTCCAGAATCAGCAAATGATAGACTAGGTTCTTTTTTACCCACATATAAATTATATTTAATAAAATCATCTGTTAAAGAATTTCCAGAAATTCCCTTTATATCCTTACTAACTTTTACATTATATGGATTATCTTTTTTAAAGTTCCCTTTTATAATAAGTTTATTTAAAAAAGGCATAATAGTTATATCTCCATCTAAACCTTCAACCTCAACTAATTTTTTAAAATCTTGTTTTTTATCAAGTTCCTCTGAAAATAATACTACTATATCTCCAGATATGTTAAACTTTGCTTCATTTACATAAAGTACTTGTTGATAGCCATCAGATGCTTGACTTGTTTCTGATTGGCTGGAATCAGTTGATTGTTCTCCCTTATCTTTTTTACAAGCTACTAAAGCTAATGTTAATAAAGATAAGATAAATACTAGCTTTAAAAATTTTTTCATACTCTCTCCTCCATACAATAGTTATTAATTCTTTTTAAAAATTTTTCCCCATAACTTTTAAATTTCTGATTTCCTATACCTTTTATTTTCAACATATCCCACCTATTTCTTGGTTTTTTTTCTGCCATCTCTATAAGAGTCATATCAGAAAAAATAATATAAGGTGCGATATTTTCTTTTTTTGAAATCTCCTTTCTGAGAGAATTTAGTTCTTTAAATAAATTATTTTCATAATAATCAAAGTCAATTTTTTCATCTTCTTTTCTTATCACTTTTATATTTCCATTTAAAATATCTTTGTACTTTTTTCCAAGTTTTAAAACTGGAAAGCTTCCTGCACTCTGTACTAAATATTTTTCAGAAATCATATAATTTATAAAACTTTCTATCCACTCTTGTTTATCTTCTCTCATTATCCCAAATGTAGAAATTTTGTCAAGTCCTTTATTTAACATTTTTGTATCTGCTTTTCCCATAAGCATATTAGCTAGTGTAGATATTCCTAAACTTTCTTTTGCTCTTCCTACACCTGAAATAATTTTCTTTGCTTCCAGTGAAAAATCTTTGATATTTTTTTCTTTTTTGCAGTTCTCACAATACCCACAATAGTTTCTTATCATTTTTTCACCAAAATATTTTAATATATATTCTCTGTAACAAGTCTTTAATTCTGTATATTCTAGCATTTTATTAAAATTTTTTAATCTTTTATTAAGATAATTCTTATCTTTTTTTCCTTCTGCTTCTTTCTCCATCAAGTATCTTTGAATATCTCTATCTTTTTCATTATATATAAGGATAGCTTCAGCAGGGCCTCCATCTCTACCTGCTCTACCTGCTTCTTGATAATAACTTTCTAAGTCAGCTGGAATATTTGCATGTATTACATATCTTATATTAGATTTATTTATCCCCATACCAAAGGCATTAGTTGCTACCATTATTTCAACATCATCATCTAAGAATAATTTTTGATTTTTATCTCTTTCTTCCTTAGACATTCCACCATGGTATTTTGTAACACTTCTATCAAATCCTACTAAATAGCTATAAATATCATCTACATTTTTTCTAGTTGAACAATATATTATTCCAGATTTTCCATTGTGAGTTTTTAAATAATTCTTTATAAAAAGCTTAGAGTCTATATCTAAATCTTTGTCAAGTCCACTATTATCAACTACTTTAAAATAGATATTATCCCTATTAAAATAATCCACATAGATAAAAGGATTAACTATATTTAATTTTTCTATTATATCCACTTTAATTTTAGGAGTTGCAGTAGCAGTAAAAGCCAAAGTTTGAATTTGGCTTTTTCCTGTTATATATTTCACAAAATCTGCTATCCTTAGATAACTTCTTCTAAAATTTTCTCCCCACTGGGACACACAATGTGCTTCATCTACTACTACCATAGAAATTTTTATAGTTTTTATAAAGTTTAAGAAAAATTTATTTTCTAATCTTTCAGGTGAGATATACAATAATTTTATCTTTCCTCTTTTTATTTTAAAAAGTATCTTATTGTATTCATCATTATCTAAACTTGAGTTTAAATAACTTGCTTCTATTCCAACTAATCTTAGGCTATCTACTTGGTCTTTCATTAGAGATATTAGAGGAGAAATTACTATAGTTAGTCCCTCAAAGATTAAAGCTGGTATTTGATAACAGATAGATTTTCCTGCTCCTGTTGTCATTATTCCTAAAACATTTCTTTTCTCTAAGATGGCATCTATTATTTTTTCTTGTCCTTCTCTAAAATTATCATATCCATAATATTCTTTTAAAATTCTGAGTGCTTCTGATTTCAATTTTTAATCCCACCAAAAATACCATTGTATATTTTTATATAAACCATCTACTAATTTTTCAAATGTTCCATAACATTGGTCAACTATATCATAACAAAAAGCATAATGTTCTATTGCTAATTTTTTAGTTTCTTCTAATGTTTGAACAGGTCTTTCTACATAGAATTCTATTTCATCATAAGTTATAGCTGCTGGTACTGCTCCATACTTTTCATACCAATATTTAGCAACTGCTACTTGTTCAGCTGGAAAAGGGCATTCATTGTAGCCACCCATTCCAAAATAGCCTAAAACTTCATAAGGATTCTTTGTAGGAACTTTTACTAAAATAACATCATCTTTAAAATTTCCATCATAATCAAATAAAGTTGAAAGTTCTAAATTGTATTTTTCACTGTCATCAAACTTATAATCAATTTCTGAAAAGTATTCATCTATATTTTCTTTTAAATCATCAGTATTTTGTCCTTGAAATTTTTCCAAAAACTTAACTGCATTTATATTTTTATATTTTGCTAGATTTAATTTGACTACATCCATTATATTATCAGTATCTTCGTCTTCCATATCTATTTCAAATTTTTCTAATAAGGTATCATCAAGAACTAAAAATACAGGAGTAAAACCTTTTTCTTTTCCTTCCTCATATAAAGCAAGATATTTTTTTTCAATCTCTTTATAATCACTAGCTTTTATTTCTTCAAATTCAAAATTATATAGCTTTTTAAATTCTTCTATATTTGACATAATCTCACCTTTTTTGAAATATTTTTTCTTTATTGTTATTGTAACATTTTTTGTTGATTTAAAAAAGATTTTTTTGTATTAAATTATTTTTTAATTTCTTTTCAAAATCTAAACTATTTTTTATAACAATTAAATCTTTTTTATGCTTTTCTATAAATTCTTTATTTATATCAGATATGAATATTTTCCTTTTCTGTTTTCTTGCATATTTAAAAGTATTTACTGTGCCACCTTTTATATCTGTTTCTGCTATAACAATTCCAGAAGTTAAAGCTGACTGTAACCTATCTCTTTTAATCAATGAAAATAAAGAGATTTCTGTTTGAGGTATTAATTCAGATAATAAGAAACCATTATTTTCTAAAATCATTTCTGCTAATTTAACATTTTCTCTAGGATAAATCTCTAAATCTAAACCTTGTCCTAAGATTGCACCTGTTTTTTGTAACGACATATTATGTCCTTCTGTATCTATTCCTAAGGCTAAGCCACTGATATTATAGATATTATTTTCAGATAGATACTGCCCAATATCCCTAGCAAAAGCTATTCCTTCTTTACTTGGTTTTCTAGTTCCAATTATTGCAAAAGATTTTTCTAATTCTTCATTCGAAGGTAAATTTCCTTTTATAAAAATTACATAAGGACTTTCTTTTATATCCATTAGATTTTTAGGATAATTTTCATAAGAATAATAAAAAATTTTTATATTTTTTTCTTCACAATTTTTAATTATTTTTTCTATTTCAATTTTATATAGATTAAGTTTATCAAAAACAAATAAAATTTTTTCTATATTATCTTCACTAAAAAAAGATTTTAAAAATTCAATTTTTTCTATTCTATTCAATTTAAAAAAATTTATATTTTCTTTATTTGAAAAATTAAAAATTTTGTAAGTTAAGTTTTGTATGCTTATATCATAATTTGAGTTTATAAATGAAAAGATTAAAAGTTCTTCTTTGCTATACATAATTTTTTCCTTTTTTATTTTTATTATAGCATAAACATTATAAAAAGCTAATCTTGAATCTTAAAAGTCTCAAAATTAGCTTTATTTTTATAACTGTTGATATTTTTTTATTTCCTCATCTAATTTTTCCAAATCAAGTACATCAACTTCTTCTAAGTTTCCAGAATTATTTAAAATAACTTTTTCATTTCCTTTAACCTTAGAGTATCTTGAAAATAGTTTCTTTGCAAAATTTATTTCCTCATCAGTCAAATTTGTATTTGCAATTATATGAGGTCCTGGAACTTCTGAACTATGTATATAGAAATTTAAATTCTTTTCTTTTCTAAATTCATCAATTTTATCATTAGATTCTTTATTTCTACCTACAAATAAATATCTTGCTTTTGAAAATCTAAAAAATCTAGCTTCCTTTATAAGTTTAAAAAGCCAAGCATGTTCTTCTTTAAGAAGCCCATCATCTTCTAAAACTTTAAGTCTACTTGAATATCCTGGGTCAGTAAGTAAGCAACCACCACCTGGGCTAGGATATTCAACAAGTCCATAATATTCCATTAATTCCATTTGTCTTTGTCTTGAACGACCATTTATATCTAAAAGCTTTTCTCTATCAACCCAACCCATAACTTCAGCCTTGCTAGGAGGTAAAAGTTTAGCAGATAATGGTCTTAAAACTAAATCTTCCATACCTGATAATTTTTTTACTTTTTCCAAAGCTTGTGAATTTTGTGACATAGGTCTTTGCCCTAAAACTTCTCCTGATATAACAAAACTTGCACCGTATTCCTCTAATAATTCTCCTGCAATTTTAAACATAAGTGAATGACAGTCTATACAAGGATTCATATTCTTCCCTCTACCATAAACAGGGTCTTCAACTACAAGAGTATGTCTTTTTTTGAAATCAATATATTCTAGTCTAATTCCTAATTGTTTTGCCATGCTTTCAGCTTTTTCATTTTTTCCACCAAAAAAATGTGATACAAAGTTCAAGGCAATAACTTCTATGCCTTGTTCTTGTACCACTTTAATAGCTAAAGCACTATCTAAACCACCAGAAAATAAAGCTAGAGCTTTAATTTTCTCCATCGAATCTTTCACCTTTTTCTAAATCAATAAGTTTCTTTTCTCTTCTTTTTCCTTCATAATAAACTTTCATATTTTCAGGAACTATTGTATAAACATGTTTTGCTATTTGTGCAAAACTTGCATTTTTAATTTCCATAGCACCTGCTAAGAAGTCCATTATTCTTTGAGCTACATTTGGTCCAATATTTTCTAAGTTGATTGTAATCATTTTTTCTTTTTCTATATAAGTAGCAATTTTTTTACAATCTTCAAATTGTTTTGGATCAATAAAAATTGTACTATAATCTTCATATCTAAATTCATCAACTTCTTCTGCTTCCATTTTTTGTCTTTTTGAAAGAGCTTTTGATGTCGTTTCTTGTTCTAATTCTTCATCTCTTTCATCATCTTCATCACCAGTATTAATACCAACTAATTCTTTGATATCTTTTAAAAGTCCCATTATCTATTCCTCCTTTAAATTATTTAAAAATTTTTGTTCCAACTCTTATAAAAGTACTACCTTCTTGTAAAGCTATCTTATAATCATTAGACATTCCCATTGACAGCTCAGTAAGATTATTATTGAAATATTCTTTATTTAACTCATCTTTAATCTTTCTAAGTTCTGAAAAAACCATTCTCAAGATTTTTTCATCATCTGTAAAGGGAGCCATAGTCATTACTCCTATTATATTCAAATTTTTTAAATTTTGCAATTCTATTATATCACATTTTAACTCATCAAGTGAATAACCTTGTTTACTTTCTTCACCATAGACATTTATTTCTAATAAAACATCCATAATTTTTGAAGATTGCTCTGCTTTTTTATCTATTTCTTGTGCTAAACTTAATTTATTGACAGAGTGAATTAAATCCACATCATCTATAATATATTTGACTTTATTTTTTTGAAGATTTCCAATAAAATGCCATTTAATTTTTTTATTTTTTTCTTTAAAATATTCTATCTTATCTTTTATAACTTGAACCTTATTTTCACCACAAATAATTTGCCCTGTTTCTAAAAATTTTTCAATATCTTCAACAGATGAATATTTTGTAACAGCAACAAGTTTCACTTTTTCTGGATAAGGAGAATATTTTTTTATATCCTCTAAAATTTCTTCAACATTTGCTTTTATACTCATAGTAATAAACCTCTTTTTAACTATATATAAACAGTTCGTTACTAGCCAGATTTTTTAACGAATAAAAATTAAGAATTCGCTGCAAATTCAGCCAACTTGCTGACAAGTCAGCTTCAAACATGCTGAGATTTGCTCGGCTCATTCTATTTAATTTTTATTCTAAAATCTGGAATGTAACTCACTTGTTTCTATATTATTTAATATTAATCACCTATAAAATTTGAAATAAAATCATTAAATAACATCAGACCTTTATGGCTTAAAATATATCCATTTTCTTTTTCTAATAAATATCCCTCTTTAAATAAAGATACACATTTATCTAAATATTTTTCACTAGGAACAATGACCTTATTTAAAAGTCTGAAGCCAACTAAATATCTATATTGCTCAATATCTTCTTCTGTAAGAATTTCCCTCTCATCAATAGGTAAGATATTTTTATCTAAATTATTGTAATAATCTTTCAAATTAAAGAAATTCTTATACCTAACATTGACTAAATATCCAGCTGCTGATAGGCCTACACCTAGATATTGTTTATTCTCCCAGTATATTGAGTTATGTCTTGCCTCAAAATCTTTCTTAGAGAAGTTTGAAATTTCATAATGAATATAGTCTTTTGACTTTAAAAATTCAATTATATATTCATACATATTAGCTTCTAAATCATTATCAGTTTCTTTTAATTTTCCAGATTTTAAATCTCTAAAAAACTTAGTTCCTTCTTCCCAAATCAAAGAATAAATTGATATATGATTAGGATTTAAATTAACTAACCTTTCTAAATCATCTTGAAGTATAGATAAAGTCTGATTAGGCAAAGAAAACATAATATCTAAACTGATATTATCAAATCTACATTCTCTAGCTAAATTATATACTTCAATAGCTTCTTCTGAATTGTGTATTCTTCCTAACAACTTTAAATTATCATCATTAAAAGTTTGTATTCCTATACTTAATCTATTAATTCCCAACTTTCTATATTCTTTCAATTTATTGCTATTAACTGTCTTAGGATTAACTTCAATAGTAATTTCAGTATTTTTATCATAAGAAAACTTAGATAAAATTTTTTCCAAGCTATCTATTGGTAGGAGGGAAGGTGTCCCTCCACCAAAGTATATTGTATCTTGTTTTTCTGATAAATCATATTTTTTTTTATAAAATTCAACTTCTTTTAAAAGATAATTTACATATTTTTCAATTTGACTATTAGTTCCCTTTAATGAGGTAAAATCACAATAATTACATTTTCTTTCACAAAAAGGGATATGTATATATGTATTATAAATTTTCAGCATAATTTATAAATTCTTTTTCTATTCTTGCTAATTTTTCTTCAGCAACTTTTTTATCACTATCTACCACTGAAATATAGAATTTAATCTTAGGTTCTGTTCCAGAAGGTCTTACTGTTAGATAAGTTTCATCTTCTAAAACCATTTGGATAACATCTGCTTTTGGTAAATTATCAACACCTTTTTGATAATCTCTATATTCTTTTACTTTTACACCAGCTATTTCTGTATGAGTTTTTGCTCTCATAGACTTCATAATTTTTTGTATTTCTTCAAGTCCATCTTTTCCTTTTTTAGTTATAGGAACAGTAGTTTCTAAACGCCAACCATACTTTTCATAAATTTTTATAATTTCATTATAGATACTAGAACCATTATTTTCAAAAGTTGTAGCCATTTCTGCAATTATCATAGAAGCAACAACTGCATCCTTATCTCTAACATGAGTTCCTACTAAATATCCTATAGCTTCTTCAAAACCAAATAAGAAAGTTCCATCTAATTCTTTGTTTTCAAATTGTCTAATTTTTTCACCAATATATTTAAAACCTGTTAGAACTCTTAAAGCTTTTTTACCATTCTTTTTAACAATAGTATCAAGAAGTGGAGTTGATACAATAGTTGTTATCATAGTTCCATTTTCTGGAATATTTTTTTTATGATTTAAAATATATTCTGCAAATAAAATTCCTATTTGATTTCCATTTGGGAAAAACCATTTTCCATCATTATCAAGAACAGCTAGCCCCACTCTATCTCCATCAGGGTCATTAGCTATACAAATTTTAGCTCCAACTTTATCTGCCAACTCTGTACTTAATTTAAAAACATTTGTATCTTCTGGGTTTGCATAATCACAAGTAGGAAAATTCCCATCTGGTTTTTCTTGTTCTTTTACAGGATATACGTTTGTATACCCCATTTCTTTTAAAACTCTTTCAACAGGTCTTGCTGCTACCCCATGTAAAGGAGAGTATACAAATTTTACTTTATCTTTATTTTCTACATTTGGATTGATAGCATTTTTCTTAACTTCTTCTATATATCTATCATCTAATTTTTCACCAACATAAACAAGAAGTCCTTTATCTATTGCTTCTTTTTCTTCCATCAATTTAATACCATTGAATATATCAACAGCTTCAACAGAACTTACAATACCTGTCGCTTGAGGATCAACTATTTGAGCTCCATCTTCCCAGTAAACTTTATATCCGTTGTATTCTTTTGGATTGTGAGAAGCTGTTATCATAATACCTGCTTGTGCTTTTAATTCTCTTACTGCAAAAGAAAGTTCAGGAGTTGATCTCACTCCATCAAACAAATAAACTTTTATTCCATTACCTGCCAAAGTCATTGCAGTATTGATAGCATTTTCAACAGAATCTAGTCTTGAATCATAAGCAATAGCAACACCTTTCTTCTTTCCAACTTCTCCTGCTTCTTTTATAATATAGTTAGCTAAACCTTGAGTTGCCTTTCTTATATTATATTTATTCATTCTGTTTCTACCAATACCTCTTACACCTCTCATACCAGCAGTTCCAAAACTTAAATCTGTGTAAAATCTACTTTCAATTTCTTTTTCATTATTAGCAATACTTTTCAATTCTTCTTTTTCACTTGCAGATAACATATTAGAGTCTAACCATTTTTTGTATTCATCTAAAAACATAATATCCTCTCCATTCTTAATATTTATTTAGATTATCTTAGAATATTCCTCCAACTACTTTTCCTAATTCATCTTCTAATATTGGAATAGCACTATTGAAGTTTAAGTTAACTTGATTAGCTGTACTTAAAACTCTTGTAGAATATTTTTCCATATTAGATGAACCACTAGAAGTAGATGTCATACTTCCTGAATTTCCTTGTTTAACTGAATTTCTTGTTGCAGTTTGAACATTTCTTCCAGTTTTTTCTGTGATTAAAATATCTGTTACCATTGCATAAGCTGTATCATCAACTAAAGCATCAGCTAATGTTCCTATAGCTGCTCCTGCAAGACCCCAACCAATAGCTGTATATGCTCCACCTGAACGTTGAGCTCCTAATACTCCTCCAATTCCTGCTCCTAAAACAGCATCAGAGAAACCATTGTCACTATCTAAATTAACTTTATCTACTTTTAAAATATTAGCTTGTAACCAATACTTTGCTTCTGATGGATCATTTACAATTCTATAACCTTTTGATGCAAGAATATTTGTAATTTTTTGTTCAATATTTAAATTTTTTCCAGAAGTGTTTCTAATTTGAATAAACACTGTTTTTTCATTTGCAGCTGCTGGCTCTAACCAAATTGTATCTGACATTTTTGTTTGTACATCTAAATTTCTTTTTGATATTACTGTGTGCATAGTTGAACAAGATACAAATGCAAATATCAATAATAAACTAAACAATATTGTTTTTAAATTTTTTTTCATTTTTATCTTACCTCTCTTAATTTAATATTTTGATTTAATGTATTTTAACATACTTTTTATTGATTGTGAACTTATAGAAATATTAATTTTCTTATTTTTTAGTTATTTATTTTTAATATTTATGTTATAATTGCTTAACATTAATTTTTAGATGAAGGAGTGGTTAAAATGAATAAATTTCTCATTGCTTTACTTGTAACTATTTTTGGATTTAGTTTTTCAAACAAAGCTTTTTCTAAAAGTGTTATAGTAGAAAAAAAGAAAAATAATATAGTTGATGTGGTTTTTATTTTGGATAGAAGTGGTTCTATGGGAGGATTAGAATCTGATACTATTGGTGGATTTAATTCTATGTTGGAAAAACAAAGAAAAATAGAAGGAAAAGCTTTTATTACAACTGTTTTATTTGATGATCAATATGAATTACTACATGATAGAGTTAATATTGCTAAAGTTAATAATATAACTGAAAAAGAATATTTTGTTAGAGGAAGTACAGCTCTTTTAGATGCTATTGGTAAAACTATAGCTAAAGAAAAAGCTATTCAAGATACATTAGGAAAAAATGAAAAAGCAGATAAAGTTTTATTTGTAATAATAACAGATGGATTAGAAAATGCAAGTAAAGAATATAATTCTTCTACTGTAAAAAAATTAATAGAAACTCAAAAAGAAAAATATGGTTGGGAATTTCTATTTTTAGGTGCAAATATTGATGCAATAGAAACTGCAAATACAATAGGAATAAATGCTGAAAGAGCAGTAAATTATAAATCTGACAGTATAGGTACTAAAAAGAACTATGACACTTTAAACAAAGCTGTTGAAGAAGTTCGTTCAGGAAAAGACTTAGATAAGAATTGGAAAGCTGATATTGAAGCAGATTACAATGAAAGAAATAAAAAATAATATAAATTAATTCTATATCAAAGAGTTGTTAGTAATATAAATCTTACAACAGCTCTTTTTTATTTTCTAAAAAGTCCTTGCTAAAATTTAATAATAGTGTTATAATTATTTCTACAATTAAATATGGGGATGCAAAGGTTTCGACGGGGTTGTGAGGTTATAGGTAGCAAGTCAGGTTTGTCGCTGTGAAAGACTAAACACATCGTTTAGATGGAAACAAAGAATACGCTTTAGCTGCTTAGTTCAGCTACACCTTGAATAACTTATTCTATACGAGTTTTTCAAAGGTGTCGACTAGTATAGATTACCATAAATGATTTCTCTAAGTTTATGGGACATTTTAGAGGATAGTTTTAGTTAGCCCTGTTTACGGGAGTAATTATTACGAAATTCAATAGTAAACTAAACTTGTAGAAGCTTATGGTCGTTATGATTTCGGACACGAGTTCGACTCTCGTCATCTCCACCATTTCTATCAATATACATGTCTTTGAAGTTTTTAGTTCAAAGACTTTTTTAATATTCTTTTATTATTTACTTTTCTTTAAATTTCATATAAAATATAAATATAGGAATAAAATAAAGTAATAGAGGGAGAATATTATGAAAAAAATTTTTATTTTACTCATAGTTTTATTAGGATTATTAGTTATAGGTTGTGGAAAAAAATGGGATTATCAAGTTACAAAAAAAGAATCTATTCAAATTGGTAATGATATAACATTTTATCTTTTAACTTTAAAAGAGAAAGAAAGCGGCAATGAAATTGAACCCTTACAAATAACTAAGGAAGGTTTTGATAAATATAATGTAGAAGATAAATTAACAAAAGAAGAATTAGACAGTATAAAAATTTCAGAGGATTCATTAGTTAATAGCGATTTAACTTTAAAGGGAAATTATTGTATTGTTGAAAATACAAGTTCAACAGATTTAAAATTTATTCCAGAAAATACTGAATTTTCAATTTTAGCAGTAGGTAAACAAGAAGATGTTACTCCAACTATCCCAACAATGATACTTATTGACAAAGAACATAAACTTTTTTATATTATAATTCTTAAAAATCAATGGGATGCTGAAGAATTTGAATATACTATAAATAAAGATGATTTAAAAAATATTGAAGCTAGACATATGGCTACTGGTAATTATGATGAAAAAGATTTATCTAGTATAGAAAATTTAAAAAATGATATACATTTTGTTGAAGAAGAAAAATGATATTAATTTACTGCACCTGTAATTTCAAGGTGCAGTTTTTTAAAATGAAAATTTATACAGTTTTTTAGGTCTTCCCCTATTAATTTTTACTAAGTCTGAAATAGCTAAGTTATTTTCTTCAAGTTTTAATAACAATCTATTTGCTGTTCTTTCTGATATAGCCAAATAATTAGCTAAACTTGCACAGCTTACTTTTTCTTTACTTTTAAAAAGTTCTATAAGCTTTTCGGAATTTTGTTTTGTTATATTTAATTTTTTCAATTTTTCAATTATTTCAATATTTTTCTTTTTTGCATCATCTATTTCAGATAGTATAATTTCTGAATTTGTAGAGACCAAATATATAACTTCTGAATTTAAATCTACATTTTTTTTATATGATTTTTCTGCATTATATCTTGCTTCATTTATATTATTTCCTTTCCCCCAACCAGAATAAAATTTTTCTTTTAATTTCTTTTTTAAATTTAAAGCTATATTTGAATTTATAAAATCTTCATAAATCATCATAATTTCTATATTTTTTCCTAAAATTTTTACTATACAATTCTTAGAGATTGAATGTATTTCTTCTTCTATATCTATTGAAATTTCATCTAACAAAAGTTTCCCAAAAATTATTTGTTTTTTTTCAGATTTTAAAATTTTTATATCTTTTATAACTTCTAAAACTGTATTCTTAATATTCTCCTCAGAAGGGAATAGAAAATCAAATGAAATTTTTTCATTTTTTAAAAATTTAACCATATTACTTATTCTTGTTAGAACCATATCTATCTTATTTTCTTTTTTTAAATTGATATAATTACTTTTTAAAGTCTCATATAAATTCTTATTAGAGAAATTTATTTGATAAAAAATTGGTTCCTCTTCTTTCTTAAAAACATCTTGAAACCAGTACTCTTTTTTTTCAGGGGAAATAAAATCAATGTAAACCCTTGAAAAATCTATTTTAGGATTTTTTTTTAAAATATTAAAAAGATATTTATATAAATCTCCTTTTGAAATATCAAAATGGTATAAAGGTGTAAATAATTCAACACTATTTTTTATTATCTCATAACCAATAGGTCCACTTGTAATAATTCCATCATATTCTTGTGCATTCTTTAAGTATAAACTTTCTAAGTCGTAAAGATTATTATAAAATATGTATTTTATTTCACACTCAATACCTTTTAAACATTTTTTTATATTTTCATAAGAATTTTGAGGAGTTAAAATTGCTAATTTTATCATATAATTTTCCTTTCAAATGATTATATTTTAATTATATCATATATTCATTTAAAGAAATTTAAATATTTTTCGACATATTTATTGACAACAAAAAAATATAAAGATATAATACAATAAACGTATTTGTCGTTAAAAATGTCGTTTAATTTTATTAAAATTTATTAAAGCATGGAGGTTATTATGGATTTTAAAGAAGTAGAAAAAATAATTGATAAATATATTGATGAAATTATTGATTTTAGAAGAGATATTCATTCTCATCCTGAATTAAGTGGTAATGAAAAAAGAACTTCTGAAAAAGTTATTGAAAAACTAAATAAACTTCCTGTTGAAATAATAACAAATGTAAATGGATATGGAGTTATTGCAAATCTAAAAGGAAATACTAACAAAAAAACTATCCTATTAAGAGGAGATATGGATGCTCTCCCTATAAACGAAATAAATGATTTACCTTTTATTTCAAAAAATAAAAATATTATGCATGCTTGTGGGCATGATATGCACACTTCCATATTACTAGGAACTTCTTTTGTATTATCATATTTTAAAGATAAACTAAATGGAAATATAAAATTTATGTTCCAACCTAGTGAAGAAGCTTCACCTATTGGTGGTTCAAAAGGAATGATAGCAGAAGGATTACTTGAAAATCCAAGAGTTGATGAAGCTTATGCTTTGCATGTTTTTGGAATTCCAACAGGGAGTGTAGCCATAAAACCAGGAGTTGCAACTTCAAGATCAGATAGGATTGATATTGAAATTTTTGGTAAAAGCAGTCATGCTTCTATACCATCAGAAGGAAGAGATGCAATAGTTGTAGCTGGAAATATTATTACAGGTATACAAAGTATAATAAGTAGAAATATGCCTCCTAATCAAACAGCAGTTATTACAATTGGAAAAATGGAAGGTGGTAGTAGATATAATGTATTAGCTGACTATGTAAAACTTGAAGGAACAGTTCGTACATTCTCTACTGAAAATGCTGATATGATAAAAGAAAGGCTTCAAAAAATAGTTGAAGACATAGCTAGTGCCTATGGTTGTAGTGCTAAACTTAATTATCAAAATGGTTATGATCTTGTATATAATGATCCTGACTTATCAGAAGCAGCTATAAAATCTTTAAATGAAATTTTAGGAAGGGAAAATGTACTTGTCCAATCTAACCCATTACCTGCTGGGGAAGATTTTTCCTTTATTACTAAAAAAGTTCCTTCTGTTTTTATGTGGTTAGGAACTGAAAGTGATTTTAATAAAGGAAAATGTACTCTACATAGTCCTGAATTTATAGCAGATGAAACTTCATTAAAAATAGGAATAACAACTTTTTGTAAATTAGTTTTTGATAGATTAAATTAATTTTTAACAAAATTTTTAATTAAGGAGTGATATGTATGACTAGTAAAATTTTTATGGATTTATTAAATTCTTTAGGATTATTAGGCTTATTTCTAATTTTAGGAACTTTTTTAAGAGCTAAAATAAAATTTTTCCAGACTACTTTTATTCCTGCATCAGTAATAGGTGGTTTTTTACTTCTTATATTAGGTCCTATTTGTCTTAATGTAATAAAAATTCCAGAAGAATGGTTAAAAATATTTTCTTTAATACCAGGGGTTTTGATTGTTCCAATAGTTGCTTCTGTTCCTCTTGGATTAAAAAGTTCATCTGAAAAAAAATCTATGAAAAATATTTTACCTTTAGCTTTTATTGGAATTGCTATTGCTATGTTACAATTTGGATTTGGTTTTTCTGCACAATATATTTTCCCAAACTATGATTTCTATAAAACTTTTGGTTGGGAATTAGGAATTGGATTTGTTGGTGGACATGGAACAGCTGGTTTATTAGGAAATATGTTACAAAGTGCCAATTTAGATTTTTGGGAAATAGCACAAGGTGTAGCAACTACCACTGCAACTTTTGGTTTGGTAGGAGGAATTTTAATTGGAATGCTTTTAATCAATATTGCTTCAAGAAAAAATTTTACAGCTATTCTTAAAAAACCAGGAGATATCCCTGAAAGTTTTAAAATAGGCTTTGTAAAAGATATTGAAAATCAACCTAAACTTGGAAGAGAAACTACTCTAACATCATCAGTTGATACTTTGGCATTCCATGCTGCAATTATTTTTGGAGTTTGTTTAATTTCGTCTCAACTACAAAGTTTTATAAAGGTACATAAGATACCTGTGCTTGATCAAATTTCTATCTGGGCTTATGCTATGATTATAATGTTTATAGTTTGGAAAATATTTGGAAAATTAAAAATAGATTTTTTAATAGATAGTAATACAAAATCAAGAATCTCTGGAAGTCTTACAGAATTTGCAGTTACAGCTGCTATTGCTAGTTTACCTATAAAAGCTGTATTCACTTATCTAGTTCCAATTTTATTTATAGTTATTGTTGGTTTCATTGTTACAACTTTATTCTTATTTTATATGTGTAAATTTTTTATAAAAGACTATTGGTTTGAACATATGATTGCTACTTTTGGTATGGCTACTGGTGTATTTTTAACTGGAATACTTCTATTAAGAATATGTGATCCTGATTTTAAAAGTCCTGTTTTAGCAAATTATTCTCTTTCATACACTATCACAAGTATAGTTTATTTTGTATTTTTAAATGTAATCTTGACTCTTTTATTAACTAAAGGACTTTTCTTTGGAATGAGTTTTACATTTATTGTAGGAATTCTATTTACTCTTGCTGCTATAATTTCTAGTAAAATTTTATTAAAAGATAAATAATATTAGAGGTATAAAATTTATGAGTAACTTAGACTTTACATTAATATGCATTGTAAAATTTTTTAGCAAAAAAAGAAAAACTCCTCCTAATTTAAGTAATGGTAATTATTATCCTCACCTTGTTATAAAAGGTGATACTGAATATTTAGGGGTATGTTTTATAGATGGAGAAGAAGTTATATTTGATAAAAAAATAATAGCTTCTGCTCTACCTCTATACGAAGGTGTAGATTATTCTGCTCTAACAGAAGGAACTGAATTTATGATAATGGAAGGTGGAAATAAAGTTGGAGAAGGAGTTATTAATGAAATTTTCCAACATATTCCAGCTAAAGAATTTAAAAAATAAGAATAGGGCTGTTGCAAACTTATGAATGAAATAAAAAATAGTTCATTATATAGATTAATTTGCAACAGTCCCTTATTTTTTAGAATATAAAAAACCTTACAGTTTCTATAAAATTTTATTGACCAAAAGAGTTTTCACAATTGAAATGGCATACTAAATTTTATTTTTCTATTTTTAAAGCATGGTTTTGAGCGATAATATCTAAAAATACAAGTGGTTCGTCTTTTTCATTACGAAGTCCATGTGATTGATTTGGTCTTGCAATAGTCACATCTCCAGCTTTAACAACTGTTTCTTTTCCAGAACCATCTGTAAAGATTCCTTCTCCAGAAACAATAATGTAAGTATCTTCATTATTTTTATGAGGGTGTACTCCTACAGATTCACCTTTATTTAGTGTCATCCAACCTATTTCTTTGATAGCATCTTCTTCAGTAGCCATATCTCTAGTAAAGGCAAATTTTCCATGTAAAGTTCCATTTCCTCCTGCTACATTTTGTTTGTCCAATGTTATCAATTCTTCCTTTTTATATACTTGTTTTAAAAGATTTGGATTTTTTTCTTTTGTACTTGCTACTCCAGTCATACAAATTCCTATAAACAATGTAAAAAGTAATATTTTTTTCATAAAATTCCTCCTTAAATAGTTTTTATTTCTTTTTATAAAAATTTCAATTGTGAGAAATTCTTAATTAAATATTGAAATATTATAGTATTTTTAGGCTTTTTTATCTTTTTTAGAATTCTATTTCTTTATATTGATATTATAAAAAGATATTGATTTCTTGTCAATAAAATGTATTTTTTGCCTCTCTTGAAGCTATTTATTTCTTATAAAAAAGGATTTAAAGTTTTTTAACCTTAAATCCTTGATAAATTTTATTTTTTATATAACTTTTTCATCACTAACCATTAAACTTGCAACACCATTTAAGTCTAAACCTGCAAAACAATCTTCTTCATTTTTAGCATTTTTTAATTTATAGTATGCTGCTTCAGCTATCATAGCTGCATTATCTGTACATAGTTTCATACTTGGGTATATAACTTTAATTCCTTTTTCAGCTGCTTTTTCTGTTAATTGGCTTCTTAAAAGTGAATTAGCTGCAACACCACCTGCAAGCATAATAGTCTTTACATTTTTTTCAACTGCTGCATCTAAAGTTTTATCACATAAGATATCTACAACAGTTCCTAAAAAAGAAGCTGCTAAATCTTCTTTTTTATACTCTTGATTTTTCATTTTCATATTATTATCAAAATTTATAATAGCAGTCTTAATTCCTGAAAAACTAAAGTCAAATCTTGAAACTTTTGGTTTAGTAATTTTTAAAAAGTTTCTATCTCCCTTATAATACATCTTATCTATTACAGGTCCACCTGGATATCCAAGTCCTAAAACTCTTGCGACCTTATCACAACTTTCTCCCACTGCATCATCTAAAGTTTCTCCAATATTAATAAAATTATGATTTTCATCAATATATATAATATTAGTGTGTCCACCAGATACAACAAGAGAAATACAAGGTAACTCTACATCATGTTCTAAGAAATTTGCATACATATGTCCCTTGATATGATGAACTGGAATAATAGGAATATTTTTTGCATAAGATAAACCTTTTGCAAATGAAATTCCCACAAGTAAAGCTCCAATAAGTCCTGGGGCATAAGTTACTGCAATATAGTCTACATCATCTAAGGTAATTTTAGCTTCTTCTAAACTTTCTTCAAGTACAGTAGCTATATTTTTAATATGTTGTCTTGAAGCAATTTCTGGAACAACTCCACCATATTCTTTGTGAATTTCAATTTGAGAAGAAATATTATTCGATAAAATTTCCTTCCCATCTTTTACAACTGCAATAGAAGTTTCATCACATGAACTTTCTATACCTAAAATAATCATTCTTCTTCCTCCTCCAAAGAAGATATTGCTTTTTTTATATCTCCATACAAGAAGCCTTTTCTTAATATACTTTCAACTTTCTTCTTGTGCTCCTTATTACCTAATTTTATCCAAAGTTGTTTTATTTTTTCTATTTGATGGTCTTTCTCATCTTCAAGAACTTCAGAGACTATTTCCCTATCCACTCCCATTTGATAAAGGATAAAAGATAATTTCTTTGTTCCATAATTAGAATGTTGTGCTGCATAAGATTTTGCTTTTTCATAGTCATCTAAATAACCTTTTTCTTCAAAATCTTCTACAACTTCTTCAACTATATCTGCAAAACCAATTTTTTCTATTAACTTATTTCTTAATTCTTTTTTGAAATAATCTCTTTTAGCTAACATAGTATAAGCTGATAGCCTAATTCTAAAATAAATTAAAGAATAAAAAGTTTCATCATCAAGACTTGTTTTATCTTTTAAATCAAACTTAGAAAACATTTCTTTGGTTAGATAGATAATTTTATCATCACCAAGAATAAGTTTATTTCCCTTAATCGTTATTTTCTTCAACTGCATCATCATCTATTTCAAGATTTTCATCATCAGTATCATCAGAAGCAACTTCTTTTTTAGATTTTTTCTTTTTCTTATCAACAGGACCTTTTGCAATAGCTTCTTTTAAATCTGCTTCAACTTGTGCTAATAATTCTGGATTTGTTTCCAATTCTGCTCTCACTTTTTCTTTTCCTTGTCCTATGCTTTGATCTCTAAAACTGAACCAAGATCCAGCTTTTACTATTATATCCTTTGCAACAGCTGCATCTATAATTTCTCCAACCTTTGAAATTCCTTTTCCATATAGTATTTCAAATGCTGCTTCTTTAAATGGTGGTGCTACCTTATTTTTAGTTACTTTTACAACAACTTCACTTCCTATTGGATCATCACCTTGTTTTACTGTACCCATCTTTTTAACTTCCATTCTAACTGATGAATAGAATTTAAGTGCTTTTCCTCCAGTAGTTGTAGTTGTAGGTCCATAAGTTACACCAATTTTTTCTCTGATTTGATTGATAAAAATCATTGTAGTCTTATATTTATTAAGATTTCCTGTTAATTTTCTTAAACCTTTTGACATAAGTCTTGCTTGTAATCCCATTTGTTGATCTGACATTTCACCATCTATTTCTGCTTTTGGAACAAGGGCTGCAACTGAGTCAATTACAATTAAATCTATAGCTCCTGATCTAACAAGAGTATCAGCAATTTCAAGTGCTTGTTCTCCATAATCTGGTTGAGAAATTAAAAGTTCATCTATGTCAACACCTAATGCTTTTGCATAAACTGGATCAAGTGCATGTTCAGCATCAATAAATGCGACTGTTCCACCTTGTTTTTGTGCTTCAGCTATAACATGTAATGCAAGAGTTGTCTTACCTGAACTTTCTGCTCCATATATTTCAATAATTCTTCCTTTAGGTACTCCACCAATTCCTAAAGCTATATCCAAATTTATACTTCCTGTTGGTATAGATTCTACATTCATAGAACTTTTTTCTCCCAATTTCATAATAAGTCCAGAACCAAAACCTTTTGTAATTGCTGCCATAGCGTCTTTGACCGCTTTTTCTTTTCCTTCTTTATCTGTTATTTTTGAATCTGGGATACTTTTATCTTTTTTTGCTGCCATTCTTTTTTCACTCCTTATTTTCTATTATTTTAAAAACTTTTTCATAACTTAATTCTTTCATACATTTAAAATGTTTCTTTGGACAAATCTTATCTCCATGTAAACTACAAGGAGAACAATCAACTTTATTATAGACTAATACATCCGTTTCTCCAAAATCAAACATTCCTGGACTTGTTGGTCCAAATATCACAAATGTTTTACATCCAACACCTCTTGCTATGTGAAAAGGCCCTGAATCATTTGTTAGTAAAAATTTTATTTGTGAAAGTAAAGCTCCTGTTTCTTTTAAACTTAATTTTCCTGCTAGATTTATAACAGAATTTTCACTTATCTTTTCTATTTTATCACATCTTTCACAATCTTCTTTACCACCTATTAAAATTACCTTTTTTCCATAAGCTTCATATAATTTTTTAGCAAGTTTTCCAAAACCTTCAATAGTCCATTTTTTAGTTTCTTTTGAAGCTCCAACTGCAAAAGCTATATAGTCTTTATAGTCTTTAAATTTTTCTTTTAGCTCAGGTTCAAATGAAAAATTTAATTTTTCTCCCTGATATTCTAAGTTAAAATCTTTAAAAGCTGAAAAATAATTTTTAATTATAGTATTGTCAACCTTATATTTTATTAATTTTAAATTTACAAGTATAGATTTCCAAAAAGCTCTTTTTTTGTATGTATAAGCCTTTACTCTATAAAATTTACTTAAAACAAAGGTAATTATCTTTGAACGAAATTTAGAATGTAAATCAAATACATAATCATAATCATTTTTGGAAAGTTCTTTGCTAAATTTTATTAAATTAAAAAGACCATCATTTTTTTTCTTATCATAAAGCAATAAATTATCTACATAAGGAGATAAACTTATAGCATCTCTAAATTTATCTATCACTAAAAAATCTATTATATAGTTTGGATATTTTTCTTTAAATGCTTTAAGTACCGCTGTTGTAAGTATTACATCTCCTATTGAACTTAACCTTATAACTAATATTCTTTTATGATTTTCCAATTTATTTTCCTCTAATTATATTTTTTAATTTTGAAAAAAAAGTTAAATATTTTCTGAGTAACATTGCACCTTTATAATAAAAACTTTTTTTATCATAGTCTATTTCTATCCCTACACTATCTTCTAAATACATCATTTCAAAGATTTCTCCAAATTTTCCATATTTATTTTTCTGAAATTTTGAATCAATTATATATACTTCTTTTTCAGGAGATATTAAAAAATTGTTAATATGTGAATCTCCATGTAAATAACCCATAGAGTGAATTTTTTGAAGTTCCTTAACTACTAAATCAATATCATCTATTGTTGGTTCTCTTCCTTCAACATACTCATAGATTAGATAATCTTTTCTATAAAAAACAGGTTTAGCTGTTTTTAGTCCTAAAGAATTTATCCTTTTCATCTGATAATATTCTCTTTTACTTTCAGAGCCCCTAAAAAAATTTAAAAATTTTTGCCATTTTCTTTTATTTTTTTCTTTTGGTTCTTTATATACAAATTTTTTATCAGCATATGCCTCTAGCTCAAAAACATATACATAGCTTCTATGGTCATCTTTTAAAATTTTTATAATTTTTTCAACTTTCTCTTTACTCATTGCCTTTCACCTTTTTATTGTCAATACTAGAAATATAATTGTAAATCTCATTTTCTATTAAATCTGGTGTAATTTCTCTCATACATCTAAAATGTTTTTCAGGACAAAAATTCCCACCATGTATTGCACAAGGGCGACAATATAAACCATTAACTTCAAATACTTTACTATTTTGAGACCAAGGAAAAAAGCCAAATTCTTTAACTGTTGGACCAAAAATTCCTATTATTCTTGTATCTGGAAAGGCTGATGTTATATGTATAGGAGCAGAATCATTTGAGACAACCAAAACAGCTCTTTTTGTAAGTTCTGCCAATTCCAATAAAGTAATCTCTCCTCTTAAATCTAAAACTTTTGAATCAAGATTTAACTCTATTTCTTTTTCTTCTTTTCCACCTGTTATAACTATTAACAAATCATCTCTTTTTACTAAGTTTTGAATTAAAATTCTAAAATATTCTTCTGGCCATTTTTTTGTAAACCATTTACTTCCAGGGGCTATAAGTATTATTTTTTTATTATTTGATAATTTTTTAAGTAAAGTATCAATTTTAATTTTATCTTTTTCACTTGGATACATTTCAAGCTTATATCTTTTAGTATTATCATCTATAAAAGAGAGTAGCTTTTCAACTTCATGTTTTGTTTTATCATATTTAATTTTTTTATTATATACAAAAGCTAAACTTGCAATATCATAACCTACTCTAATACTAGCTCCACTCAAAAGAGATAAAATACTGCTTCTTAAATATCTATGTGGTGTTAAACAAATATCAATTTTTAGTTTTCTAATTTTTCTTACAAAAGAAATAAATGCTCCAAAGCCCTTGTCTTTTCCTCTTTTATCATAGACAATAATTTCTTTAATTTTAGGGTTATTTTTTAATATTTCTTTTCCCAAAGGTGTTGTTAGATAATAGATATTAGAATCAGGATATTTTTCTTTTACCTTTGATACTAAAGCCGTAGATAATACAATATCTCCAATAAAAGCTGTATGTATTATTAAAATATTCATTTTAATGCCTCTAATATTACTTTAACAACTTTGTCTTCCATTTCTTCAGTAAAGTTATCAAAGTATGGGTTTTTGTAATCCTCTTTTGGATTATTTTCATCAGGAATTATATACTTCACATTAGAATTATCTAAAATTCCCCATCTAGTAGGGCTTTGAGTTTTTTTATGAGGATAGATAGCTACAATATTTTTACCTAATGCTCCTGCAATATGAGTTGGACCTGTTGAAGCTCCAAAATATACATCTGCTCTATCTATGATTGAAGCAGTATTTAAAATACTTGCTCCATTAGAAAAAGTAAAAATCTTATCTTTTCCAATATCCTTACAAAGCTTTTCTGTTCTTTCTTCATCAGAAATATGGCTTGTAATGATAATATTTAGGTCTGGTATTTTTTCTTTAACTTTTTTTAATATGCTGACATATTGTTTATCAGTTATATTTTTAGCAGAACCCCCTATAAAAGGATTTACCACTAAGCATTTTCCTTCAATAGAATTTTCTTTAAAATATACATCTGCTACTTTTTTATTCTCATTTGTAAGTATCAATTTTGTATTTAATTCATAAAGCTCTTCAAATCTTTTTTTATTAAGCTTTGCAACTAAGTCTAAGTTATACTGTCCTTCATTTTTAATAGATAAAGATCTTTTTTGTAGAATACCTTTATTATATGTAAAAAATGAACTTAATTTTGAAATAGGTCCTATTCTTATTTTAGCTTTACTTGCTCTAGCAAGAGAAGCAACATAACTATCATTGTATAAAGCTATAAAAACATCTGCCTTAAAATATGCAATTTTTTCTAAAAGCTCTACTTTAGTATATTCATCAATTATTACAATTCTATCAATATATGGAAGATTTTTTACTATATCTACATTATATTTTCTAACAATGACTACAAGCTCTGCACTAGGATACATTTTTTTTAACATAAAAAAACTTGGTATTGATAAAATTAAATCTCCAATTTTATCTGTTCTTGAAACTAAAATTCTTTTAATTTCCATCGTTTCCTTCTCCTTCAATATAGGAACCATTTTTGTATATTTCTCTTAATTTATAGTATTTAACCATAGTATAAAGTGAACTTGTTGTGGCTAACAAAAAGCCCTCAAGTCCATCCAAAAAACCAAGTCTTACTATATACATTCTTAAAAACTTATATATTGGACTTAATACTATTGAGATAAGACTGGCTTTTTTACCTTTTTTATAATATTCAATAGCTCCCAGTGTTGTATATTTATTAAATTTTTCAAAATAGTCAGCTAAATCTGAATAGCTATGATGATAAATATATTTATGAAGTTTTGCTATTTCTTGAGTTGTTACAAATTCTTCATGTACACTATTTTCATTATAACTTCCAGCATTCTTTCTAAAAAGTCTTATTCTATATGTATTACTCCAACCACCATGTTTTATTTTTTTATTAAAACATACAGACATAAAATTTATTTTATAAACTTTATAACGACTATTTTCTTTAATTCCTTTTATTTTATTTGCAAGTTCTGGTGAAATTTCTTCATCTGCATCAATATTTAATATCCAATCAGAAGTTGATAGTTCAATAGCCTTATTTCTTTGTGGACCATAGCCAAGCCATTGTTGATATACAAATTTTGCTCCAAATTTTTTAGCTATTTCCTCTGTTCTATCAGTTGAACCACTATCTACAATTACAATTTCATCTGCAAAATCTTGAACTGATTTTAGGGTTCTCTCCAAATTTTTCTCTTCATTTAATGTTATCATTGCAACAGTTAAGGTCATATCCACCTCCAATTTTAACTACGATATCCAACCATATATTTTACCTAAAATTAAATTTCTAGCAATCAATAAATTAATCTTAAATTTTTCAGGAGTATATCTTCTGAGCTCAATTCTTCTTATCATATCCCAATTTGCTTTCATAGAGTTAGTTCCTTTTTTAGTTGAAATAAAACCAACAACTCCTAACTCCTTTAATATTTTAATTGTTTCTTTACTTCTATGTCCCCAAGGCCAACAGAAAAATTTAACTTGATTTCCTAAATTCTTTTCTATCAATTTTTTATTTTCTAAAAAATCTTCTTCTATTCTTTTCTTGTACTCTATTTCACTTTCATCAGAAAAATATTCAGTGTTCTTATCAATAAATTCTTGACATTTTTTTAAAATTTCATTTTTATCTGTAATTTTATTTTCAATATTTTCTTTATAAAATCTTTTAAAAATTTTATAAAATTCTTTTTTTATTATTTTAGCCTTTCCTGAATATTCTCCTCTCTTAGCAAAGATAGGAAAATCATCTTCAAGTTCTCCATATAGATATAGTTCAGGTGCTTCTATTCTTTCTTTTTTTGTAAGCCCTTCTATCTTAATATCTTTAAATATTGCCATATGTTTATGAGAATGTGCTTGAAAATCAATTAAACCACTGTCATACATTTCTTTTATTTCTTCCCAAGACATATATTGATTAATAGTTGCTTTGCCATTCTCAATATATTTTTTCATGGCTTCTAAGTTTACAGTATTATTATCTTTTATTTCAGGTTCATTTTCTCTTTTGTCCATAATGTACAAAGTATTTAAAAAAATTGTTGCTTTCATATTATATTTTTTTAACAATGGAAATACATATTTAAAATTGTCATAATATCCATCATCAAAAGTTAAAAGCATAGAATTTTTATCTATGTTATTATTATAATATTCTGAAATTGTTATAGTTTTCATATTATATTTTTTAATAATCTTTAAATGTTCCTCAAATATTTCAGGACTTACATTTGAAGAAATAGGATTCACTTGATGATATAGAAAAACTGGTACTGCACTTTTATTAAAAGCTAGAAGCAATATAACTAATATAGCTATTATTATCAAAATATATACCATTTTATTTTTTCCTTTCAACAATGTTATGGTTATATATTATAACATATTTCATTGCAGTTGTGAATTAATCTTATTTATAAAGATTTATTTTAAAAATTGTATTTAATATTATATACAATTAAGTATGTTTATTATACTATATCAATAAAGAAAATGCAAACTTGTTTTTTAAATTAAAAAAGTGTATATTATTAATTGAAATTCACAATTAAAAAGGAGAGTATAAAATGATTTTTAAAAATTCTATTGATTTATACAAAAAAGCAGTTGAATTAATTCCAGGTGGAGTTAATAGTCCAGTGAGAGCATTTAAGTCAGTAAATAGAGAAGCTCCTATTTTTGTAAAAAAAGGTCAAGGAGCAAAAATTTGGGATGAGGATGATAATGAATATATTGATTATATTTGTTCATGGGGACCATTAATACTTGGACATAACCACCCAAAAGTTATAGAAGAGGTTAAAAAAATTATTGAAAATGGAAGTTCTTATGGTTTACCAACAAAATATGAAGTTGATTTAGCAGAATTGATTGTTAATATCGTTCCTTCAATTGAAAAAGTTAGACTTACTACTTCTGGAACAGAAGCAACTATGTCAGCTGTAAGACTTGCAAGAGCCTATACTCAAAGAAATAAAATTTTAAAATTTGAAGGTTGTTATCATGGACATTCAGATGCTTTACTCGTTAAATCAGGTTCTGGTTTATTGACAGATGGTTATCAAGATAGCAATGGAATAACAGATGGTGTTTTAAAAGATACTTTAACTTTACCTTTTGGAGATATTGAAAAAGTAAAAGAAATTTTAAAAAATAGAGATATAGCCTGTGTTATAGTTGAACCTATTCCTGCTAATATGGGACTTATTGAAACTCATAAAGAATTTTTACAAGGGCTTAGAAAAGTTACTGAAGAAACAGAAACTATTTTAATTTTTGATGAAGTTATATCTGGATTTAGATTAGCACTTGGAGGTGCTCAAGAATTTTTTGGAATAACTCCAGATTTAACAACTCTTGGAAAAATAATTGGTGGTGGATATCCTGTTGGAGCTTTTGGTGGAAAAAAAGAAATTATGGATTTAGTTGCTCCTGTTGGTAGAGTTTATCATGCTGGTACATTATCTGGAAATCCGATAGCTTCAAAGGCAGGTTTTGCAACTATAAGCTATTTAAAAGAAAACCCAAATATTTATAAAGAATTGGAAGAAAAAACTAATTACTTAATTGATAATATTGAAATTTTAGCTAAAAAATATTCTATTAATGCTTGTGTTAATTCTATGGGTTCTCTTTTTACTATTTTCTTTGTTGATGTGGATAAAGTTGAAAATCTTGAAGATTCTTTAAAAGCTAATACTGAAAATTTTTCTATATATTTCAATACTATGCTTGAAAATGGTATAGTTGTACCTCCATCACAATTTGAAGCTCATTTTTTATCAATAGCTCACACTAAAAAAGAGCTTGATAGAACTCTTGAAGTTATTGAAATAGCATTTAAAAAGATAGGTGAAAAAAGTGGCAAATAAATTTTTTCCTGTTTCAATAGATTTGAATAATAAAAATGTTCTAGTTATTGGAGCAGGAAAAATAGCTCTAAGAAAAATTGCAACATTATTAAATTATAATTGCAACATTATTGTTATAACAAAAGAAGTTTTAGAAGAAAAATTTTTAGAATTAGAAAAGAATAATAAAATAAAAATTTTTAAAAATCAAGAATTTGAAGAAAAATTTTTAGAAAATATTTTTTTAGTTATAGTTGCAACTGATAATGAAATATTAAATAAGGAAATTTCTAATTTATGTATATCAAAAAATATTTTAGTAAATAATATTAGTTCAAAAGATGATATGAATGTCAGATTTGCTAGTATCTATGAAAAAGATGATATACAAATTGCAATCTCTGCTAATGCTAATCCTAAAAAAGCAGTGGAAATTAAAAATAAAATTAAAGATATTTTTGAAAAATGAAAAGTAAAAAAAGTGTAATTCAGCTGAATACTATTTTACACTTTTTAACATTTTACTATTCAATTTTAAACTAACGAGTTAGGTAAAGTAATAGAGAACAAATTATAAATAATGTTGCAACAACTTCTGTTGCTCTTGCTAAAGGTCCTCCATCTTTATTTATTCCAAATATAGTATTTGAAGCTCCTAGCCCCATACTTGCAGTCATTCCATGACTTCTATCAGGTTGTATCAAAACTAAAACTATTAATACAAAAGCTGATAAAAATAATAAGACATTTAATAATGTTGACATAGCTCCTCCTTTTAGATTTTTATTTAACAGAAAAATTATAACATGTTAAACATCTTTTTTCAATAAATAATAAATAAACTTGATTTATATATGAAAAAAATTATATAATAAATAAAATTTCTATGTTTTAACAAGGAGGGAATATGGCTTTTTTTTGTTTAATAGTACTTACATATTTTATAGGAGCTATTCCAAGTGGAGTATGGATAGGAAAAGCTTTTAAAGGTATTGATGTAAGAGATTATGGAAGTAAAAATAGTGGTGCTACAAATTCATATAGAGTTTTAGGAGCAAAATTAGGTGTAGTTGTTTTAATAATGGATGTCTTAAAAGGTTTTATACCTCTTTATATTGCTAGTCACTTTAACCTAATGTACAATGATTTAGTTATTTTAGGTTTAGTTGCAATTTTAGCTCATACATTTTCTTGTTTTATATCTTTTAAAGGTGGAAAAGGAGTTGCAACTAGTTTAGGAGTTTTCTTATTTTTAATACCTGTTATAACTTTAATATTATTAGCAATTTTTATTTTAGTTGCTTATTTTACTAGATATATTTCATTGGCATCTATAACAGCAGCTTTTTTATTACCAATTTTTACTTTTTTCACACATAGAGATTCATATTTATTTGCATTATCAGTTATAATAGCAATTTTTGTTATATATAGACATAAGACAAATATTTCAAGATTACTTAGTGGAACAGAAAATAAATTCAAATTTTAATATTGGAGGAATAGAATGCACATTAGAGTTAATAGACAAAATTTTTTATCAGCAATTAGAATTGTTGAAAAATCAATTAAAGAAAATAAAATAAAACCTATACTTTCTTGCATTTATGCTAAGGTTAAAGGAAATAAAATATATTTTACAGGGACAAACTTAGACACAACTATAAAAACTTCTATTGATGTAAATGAAGTTATAAGAGAAGGAGAAGTTGCTTTTTATTATTCTATAATAGATGAGTATTTAAAAGAAATAAAAGATGAATTTGTTGTTTTAAGAGTTGAAAATGGTAATATTCTATTTATTGAAACAGAGGACTCTACAACAGAATATGATGTATTCAGTGCTGAAGATTACCCTAATACTTTTGAAAATATTATTTTAAATGAAAATAATTTTAAGTTTGAAATGCCTAGCCAAGAATTAGTAACTATTTTTGAAAATGTTCTATTCTCAGCAGACACTCCTGATAACATAGCTATGAATTGTATTAGAATTGAGAGTATTTTAAAGCATTTACATTTTGTATCAACTAATACTTATCGTTTAACATTCTTGAAAAAGAATATAGATAAAGATATTCCAGATTTTTCAGTTAGTGTTCCAGCTGATACAATTTCATCAATTATCAAAATTATAAAAGGTTTAGATAATGAAGTAATAAAAATATATAAAGAAGATGCTCATTTATATTTCCAATATAAAGATACTACTATAATAACAAAATTAATAGAATTAAGATTCCCTAACTATGCTGAAATATTATCAAATATATCTTACGATAAAAAATTATATATAAATAATGAAAAATTAACTAATTTATTAAAAAGAATTTTAATTTTTTCAAGAAGTAATTCAGAATCTAAATATTCATCAACTTATGAATTTAAACATAATGAAGAAAATAAAGGTACAATGACTATTTCTGCTTTAAATGAGATTGCCAGAATAAATGAAGAATTAGATGTAAATTTTGAAGGAGAGGACTTAAAAATATCTTTAAATTCTAAATATTTATTAGAGTTTATTCAAAATATATCTAAGGAAAAAGAATTAGTTTTAGAGTTTATGTATTCTAATTCAGCTGTAAAAGTATATGAAAAAGATAATGATGAGTATATTTATATATTGATGCCATTAGCATTAAGAGAGTAGCAAACTACTCTCTTTTATTTTTACTTATTCTCCATGGTATTCTCTTGCTTTAGGTGGTTTATAGTCTGCAATAAATTTTTCTATTTTTTCAAATGAATC
>ERZ773100.136-NODE-136-length-44508-cov-10.352170_pt1 | contig 44508 bp, 40 predicted proteins | sample MGYA00511119_ERZ773100 | MGnify/ENA primary metagenome ERZ773100 (study PRJEB29015, sample SAMEA2738000) | human oral metagenome | biome: human oral; feature: human-associated habitat; material: dental | place: China | collected 2111 ...
GGCTGCGACCTCTGAGAGGTCGCAGCCGCTGCTCTTTTATATGCTTTATAGTACGATGTCTATCGCTTGGGGGCGAAGGCTACAAGGCGCTCAGCCTCGTCGACGATGCGGTCAGCAGCCTCGGGGAGGGCGAGCTTGCGGATCTCTTCGGAGAGCGAAGCGCACTGCGCAGCGTCCTGCACGAGGGCGATGGCGCGGGGCGTCAGCTCTTCGCGAGCCTTGTCGTCGGGGATGAGGAGCGCGGCCGAGCGCGTTGAGAGCGCCAGCGCGTTCTTCGTCTGGTGGTCTTCGGCTACGTTAGGCGAAGGCACGAGGATGGTAGGCTTGCCGAGGAAGCACAGCTCGGAGATCGAGCTGGCACCAGCACGCGACACCACGACGTCTGCCACAGCATAAGCCAGATCCATACGCTGGATGAAGGCCGACGAGTAGACGGGGAAGTCATACGCCTTCAGCAGCTCCTGCGCCTTGGCTTCGAAGCCCTTACCCGTCTGCCAGATGAGGGCGACACCGGACTGAGCCCATTCCTCGAGACGCGAGCCGATGCTCTCGTTGATACTCAGAGCGCCGAGACTCCCGCCGATGACGACGACGACACGCTTCGTATCAGCGGGCAAGCCGAAGTGACGTAGCGCCTCTTCACGCAGCCCGTCCTGCATATATTCGATAGCTGGACGCAGGGGATTCCCCGTCAGCACGATCTTATCCTTCGGGAAGAAGCGCTCCATCTCGGGGTACGCTACGCAGATGCGGTCGGCACGACGAGCGAGGAACTTATTCGTCACGCCAGCATAAGAGTTCTGCTCCTGGATGAGCGTGGGGATGCCGAGGCTCTGTGCAGCCTTCAGCGTAGGTGCACTGGCATAGCCCCCGACACCGATGACGATCTCGGGGCGGAAGTCACGGATGATATCGCGTGCCGTGATGAGCGCACGCAGGAAGTCACGGATGACTCCGATATTGCGCCAAGGGCGCTTGCGGTCAAGGCCGCGGATCTTCAGACCGCGGATGGGGAAGCCCGCCTGGGGCACACGCTCCATCTCCATGCGCCCTTCGGCACCGATGAAGAGGATATCGATCTCGGGGTAGCGCCGGCGAAGGGCTTCGGCGATGGATACGGCAGGGAAGATATGCCCCCCTGTGCCACCGCCGCTGATGATAGCTCGCTGGATCATATTTCTATACGTAGTCTTGTGTGTCGGTATCGGGGAGAGGCTCTTCCATGACCTCCTCGGTCGCGGTGACCTCAGTGAACTCCGCCTCCTCCGTATGGGGCTCACGCTTGGGCTTGTCGACGCGCGAGGCGCCGATCATGATGCCGAAGGCCATGCTTGTCGCCAGGATCGACGACCCCCCGTAGCTGATGAGCGGGAGCGTCTGCCCTGTGGTGATGATCCCCGAGGCGACGATCATATTCACCAGCGCCTGCAGCGGATAGAGGATGCCAAAGCCCTTGATGAGGTTGCTACGGAAGACGTTCGTCTGCTTGCGTGCCTCACGATAGCCGATGAGCATCCACACCAGATAGAGCGATGGGATGAAGAGCAGACCGAGGATGCCGTACTCCTCGATGATGATGGCGTAGAGGTAGTCGGAGTAGGCCTGCGAGAGGGAGTCACGCAGCTTGCTATTCCCTGGGCCACGACCGACGAGCTTGGAGTTGGCGATAGCCATACGGCCCATCTGCTCCTGACGGTTCTCGTCGGTGATAGCGAAGCGGTCTTCGCGCTCTTTGACGGCGCCATGCAGACGGTTGTGCCACGTGACGGCACGACCAGGCAGCATGCTCTCGGGCGCCAAGTAGAGGTAGGCACCACCCAAGACCACCGCTATGGCACCGATAGCCGTGATGCGGTACATGAAGCGTTTAGGCGCCTTGAGTACCCACGAGTAGAGGTAGAGGAAAGAGAAGATGATGAGGAAGGTCGACAGGTTGCTCAAGAGCACCATGATCGAGAGGATGAAGATCCATCCCCAGTATGCCCAGTAGCGAGGCTCCTTCCTCGGGTCTTCCACGACATCCTTACCCGCGACATAAGCGCCCCAGATGACGATATAGACACGCAGGAATTCGGCGGGCTGGATGGTGATGAAGCCCAAGTCGATCCAGCGCTCTGCCCCATTGGTGCTCTGCCCTAAGAAGAGCTGCGCGAAGAAGAGACCCACCATGAGGAGCGCCGAGAGCGGTGGCAGGGTATAGCGATAGAAGCGCCCGGAGCATCGGCTCAGCAAGATAGCCGAGCAGATACCGATAGCGAGCATGAGCGCATGCTTGAGGATGGGATTCAGTCGCCCGACGGAGAGGCTCTTATAGATCTCCGAGCTCAGCGCGCTCGATACGGTGTAGAGCGAGACCAAGACGAGCACGAAGTAGAGTGCCCACATGAGGCCGTTGCCCGCGAAGATGCGGCGCAGCCACGAGTCCTTCGGCTGGAGGGAGGTCGTCTGATCGTTAGGCATGCTTCTCCTCAGCTTGGATCAGGCCCTGTACCACTTCGCGGAAGCGGTCGCCTCGATGGATGTAGCTGGTGAAGAGGTCGAAGCTCGCACAGGCGGGAGAGAGCAGGACGGTGTCGCCTGGCTGAGCCATCTCACGAGCGTGGGCGATAGCCTCCTCCATGGAGAGAGCTGAGGCGATCTGAGGCACCTTGCCGTGGAAGCTCTTGTACAGCTTCAGCACGTCGGTCGTGAGGAAGACGAGCCCACGCGCCCCAGAGGTGATGAGCTCGGTGATATCCATGTAGTCATTCCCCTTGTCTTCGCCGCCGAGGATGAGCACGTAGGGCGTGGTCATCGTGCGGAGTGCATAGTAGGTAGAGCTGACGTTGGTGGCCTTGGAGTCGTTGATATAGCGCACGCCATCGAGTACCCCGACCTTCTCGAGGCGGTGGGGGACGTTCACGAAGTCGCTGAGTGCACGTCTCAGGACATCATGCGAGACGCCGAGACGCAGGGCTGCGATCGAGGCGGCCATAGCATTCTGCAGGTTGTGCGGCCCCTGGAGTGCGAGCTGATCGATGGGGAACTCAAAGCTCTTCCCGTCAAAGTGCAGGCGCATCATATTGTCGTCCGACTTGTCAGCAGCAGAGCCTACCTGCGGATAGGTCAGGAAGGAGAGCGTCTGCATCGGCATAGGCTGGTGGCTCATGACGTAGCGGGAGACGAACTCATCTTCACCCCAATAGATGAAGGCATCCTCTGCGGTCTGGTTCTGCAGGATGCGCATCTTCGCCATAGCGTACTCCTCGAAGTTGTAGTGATAGCGGTCGAGGTGGTCGGGGGTGATATTCATCAAGAGGGCGATATGCACGCGGAACTTGTACATATCATCCAGCTGGAAGCTGCTCAGCTCGACGACGAAGTAGTCGGGCTGCTCGTCGGGGATCACCTGACGGGCGAGGCTGAAGCCCACGTTCCCAGCCAGTGCGGGCTTCATACCCGCCTCGGTGAGGATGTGGTGCAGCCACATCGTCGTCGTGGTCTTCCCATTGCTCCCCGTGATACCGATGACCTTGCCCTTGAGGTAGCGGCCTGCCAGCTCGATCTCGGAGATGACGGGGATGCCACGCTCACGGATAGCTACCATGATAGGCGCCTTCTCAGGGATACCAGGGCTCTTGACGATCTCCTCGGCACGCAGGATAAGCTCGGTGGTGTGGCTACCCTCTTCGTAGGGGATGCCATTGGCTTCGAGCTCCTGCTTGTACTTCGGGGCAATATGCCCGTAGTCGGAGACCATGACGGATATACCACGACTCTGGTATAATAGGGCTGCGCCGACACCGCTTTCGCCAGCGCCCAGGACGACGGCCTGGAACTTCTCTTCTATCATCTTATTTGTCTTGCTATGGGGTGCAATGGGAGGTAGGGCAAAGGACCTCTTCACCCTACCTCGCATAGCCTGCTTTTAGACTACAATTTTCGTCATTTTCGCCCATATATGCAAGCTGTATGCGTGCGCACTCGCGCGGGAAAGGAGCGCTACACCTTTGCGCGGAGGGGCAAATAGTCGCTTTTTCTCCCCCACCTTCCCCTCAATGCGAAGAAAGGAAAAGCTTTACCTGCCCCATGCGACATTTAGACAACACCCGAGTATCACATATATCCCCTACCTTTACACCCATAAGTACAGCCCCAGATACATCAGCAAGACAGCATGCAGCTACACGAGTGGACGACCAATGACTTCAAGGGAGAGCCAGGCATAGACTACTGCGACGACAAGATCCTCTTTGCCCATACCCTACACACGCTCCCCGAGCGGATGATAGGGGCTCGCATGCAATTCGGCATGGTGATCTACTGCCGTCAGGGGACGATACAGATCGCCATTGACGGCCTGCAGTATCGCCTGGAGCAGGGGCAGAGGCTTAGCTACCAAGAGGGCTCTCTCATCGAGGAATGCCTCGCCTCGAGCGATGCCGATCTGGTCCTCATGGGACTCTCATGGGAGCTCATCGAGGCGACCGAAGCGCTGAACACCGTGGTATGGAGCATCGCGGACTATGTGCGCAGGTCGCCCATCTACACGCTGAGCGAGGATGCGATAGAGCTCAGCAAGATCTACCACCAGCAGATCCACACCCTCTGCCACTCGGACAATCCCCTCTTCCGTGACGAACTCCTGCACATCCATATCCAGGCGCTCCTCTACTCCTTCATCCGTGAGGTCAGCGAAGAGATCCGCCAAGCGACCCCGCAAGACCTGACCCGTGCCAGCCAGCAAGCACGCCTCTTCTTCGACCTGCTGGCCATGCGACGCGGGCGCATACGCTCCGTCTCGGAGGTCGCGACCCTGATGAACCTCACGCCGAAGCACCTCTCACGCGTCATCAAGGAGCAGACGGGAGAGACGCCCATCCACTTCATCCATCAGTACATGATGCGCGCCATCACGCAGGAGCTACGCTACTCGACGAAGACCGCCAAGGAGATCGCCTTCCAGCAGGGCTTCTCGAGCCTCGCCTGCTTCGGCAAGTTCGTCAAGCAGCAGACGGGCCTCACGCCCACCGAGTACCGCAAGAAGCTCCAGACAGGCGAAGGCGCGACACCGAGCTAAGCTACGACACACCCGACCGCCCCAGCACAGCGTCCTTCTTCCCCGCCATAGTCCGAGCCCCTCGCCTATCGCGGGGATTTTTCTCATCCAGCGGGAGGAAAAGCCTCCTCCTCCACGAAAAGAAAGCCCCTTCCTCTACGCCATCTCCTCTGTCCACGTACGTAGTCTTAAAGACCAGGCACGTAATCTCTATGATCCACGTACGTAGATTTTAGAGCCACGCACGTGGACAAAGCTTTTCTACTACTCGTCCGCGACTCATCCCCGCGCTCGGAGGAGGTTATACCACTACTCGTCGCACCCTTTTTTCTCCCCTAAATTCCAAGGGAAAACTTATTACCTTTGAGTGATCTAACACTTACAGCTACTCTATGGCTCTCTTTACTCTCGGAGAATACACGATCAAAGCTACCCGACAAGTCGGACGCCAATTCAAGATGCTCACCCATCCGATCCCCTCGGCCGTAAGAGCGCTCTCGGTATTACTATTCTTCACCCTCTTTCTCCCCTCTAATGAAGGGTATGCTCAGACGCAGGTCGCAGCCTTGCGCGACTTCAACCGAGTCTCAGGAGATAATCGAGGCAATCCCCGAGGCTTCTACTTTGAGGACCAGCACCACGACCTCGACAAGTTCGCAGGTGAATGGGAGGGCGCTGGCTTTGGTGGCTATCAGTGGCGTACCCGTATCGCAGTGCAAAAGAAAGCGAACTGCCACGATTCCTATTGGTCTGATGCCCTCGGCTTAGAGCTATCAATCAAGAAGGATGGTAAGGCTGCTATCACGCCGACTGGAGATCTAATCCCTGGAACTTCTTTTATTCAAGGGTTTGGGCTTCGATGGGAGATGAAGAAGGGGGCTGTTGACCCTAATATCTATAAGGTCCTCTTCTCTTATGGGGAAGCTGACAAGCCTTATCAGGAGAGTGTCGAACTGCGTCTCTATATCAATGCGACCCATGACACGATCGTGATACGGCGGGGATATACTATTCAGATAGAGCACAGTGCGAACATCCCTGATTACATCCCCCCTGGAGGCTATCTGGCAGAAGTCTGTACGCTACGACGCGTAGGGAGATAGGAGATTACATCACACAAACAACATACGCTCTATACCTATGCTCCGATTCATCGCCTCTACCATTAGGCTCGCCTTACTCTTACTTCCTGCCTTACTCGTCCTTTCAGAGGTCTCCCATGCTCAGACGCAAGTCGTGGGCTTACGTGACTTCAAGCGCGTGTGGGATAGCAACCGTAACGACCCTGAAGGTTACTACTTTGAGGATCGACATCATGACCTCGATAAGTTCGTAGGAGAATGGGAGGGCATGGGCTTTGGTAACCACCTCTGGCGCGTACATATCGTCGTGCTGAAAAAGGCAAACTATTACAGTCGCTATTGGTCCGATGCTCTTGGACTGGAGCTATCAATCACAAAGGATGGTAAAGCGTGTATCACCCCTACGGGTTCCCTTCTGCCCGGAACCTCCTTTATTAAGGGCTGGGGGCTTTTCTGGGACACAGAGAAGAGGTCTCTACTATTAGATGTTTACAAAGTACCATTTATCTATGGCAAAGCAGACAAGCCCTATCAGGGACTTGCCACTCTGTATCTCTGCTTGAATGCGGCACATGATACGATAGTAGTACGCCGAAGCCACTTGGTCGGAATCGATCGTCCTGTGATCATACCTGATTATCTCTCTGTCCCGTATGACGCTGAGGTCTGCACGCTACGACGCGTGAAGAAGTAGGGGAAGTTCCCCCTGCTTGATGCACCAACTCGTCACCCGAACTGCTTACCGAATGAACCTACCCCTTTCACTATGACCAAGCTAATTAGGCTCTTATCCCTCATACTGCTCCTCTCGGGAGCGAGGGTCTCTGCTCAGACGAAGGTCGCAGCCTTGCGCGATTTCAGGCAAGTGTGGGATAGTAACCACGATAATCCTCGTGGCTTCTATTTTGAGGACCGACACCACGACCTCGATAAGTTCGCTGGAGAGTGGGAAGGTACGGGCTTTGTTGGCCACCAGTGGAGCGTACGTATCGTGGTGCTGAAAAAGGCAAACTATTACCACTCTTATTGGTCAGATGCTCTTGGGCTGGAACTCTCAATCACAAAGGATGGTAAGGCATGTATTACCCCTACGAAAGGCTTGCTATCAGGGACCTCCTTTATCCAAGGCTGGGAGTTTGCCTGGGACGAAGAAAAGAACTCTGTACAGCCCGACGTTTGCAAAGTACCTTTCGCATATGGCAAAGCAGACAAGCCCTATCAGGGACTTGCCACTCTGCATCTCTGCTTGAATGTGGCACATGATACGATAGTAGTCCGCCGAAGGAGCATGATCGGGATCGATCGCCCTGTGATCGTGCCTGATTATCTCTCTGTCCCGTATGATGCTGAGGTCTGCACGCTACGACGCGTGAAGAAGTAGGGAAAGTCCTTTATATGATGCTTGGATAGCCTCGGGCAAAGCATGCGCAAGCCCTGCTGACGAGGTCAGCGCCCCCAGAGGCACGGGGGCTTTTCCTTATCTTTGTAACCTAACAGCTATTTAATCGTATAGGAAGAAAACCTACTTTTTACTCGACATGCAGCGCTTGAACTTCCGCCCCATGCTCATCGATAGCCTCAAGGGCTACACGCGACAGGGCCTCACTCGTGACCTCTTAGCGGGGCTCATCGTGGGGATCGTCGCCCTACCTATGGCCATCGCCTTCGCTATCGCCAGCGGGGTATCGCCCGAAGTGGGGCTCGTCACCGCCGTCCTCGGGGGGCTCATCGTCTCGGCTCTCGGGGGTAGCTCCGTACAGATCGGGGGGCCTACGGGCGCCTTCATCATCATCGTCCTCGGCATCATCGGCGAATACGGTCAGGGCGGACTACTCATCGCCACGCTGATGGCGGGTATTCTCCTCCTGCTGATGGGCGCGCTGAAGCTCGGATCGCTCATCAAGTTCATCCCCTATCCGATTATCTTAGGCTTCACGGCGGGTATCGCTGTGACCATCTTCACCACGCAGGTCAATGACCTCCTCGGCCTCGGGCTGACGGGTCTACCGAAGGAGTTTGTACCGAAGTGGGGCGTCCTCCTCTCCTCGCTCGGCTCCGTCCACCTGCCTACGCTCGCCATCGGTCTGGGGAGCATCCTCCTCATCCAGCTCACCCCACGCCTGACGAAGGTCGTCCCTGGCTCCCTCGTCGCCATCATCGTGATGACCATCGTCTGCTACCTCCTCAAGGAGTATGCTGGCGTCACGGGCCTCGACACCATCGGCGACCGCTACACGATCTCCTCGAAGATCCCCGACCTCGTCGTGCCCGAGCTGAGCTGGGCGACGATGGAGCACCTCATCGGCCCCGCCTTCACCATCGCCCTCCTTGGCGCTATCGAATCCCTCCTCTCAGCCAGCGTCGCTGACGGGGTCATCGGTGAGCGCCACCGCTCGAATACCGAGCTGATGGCGCAGGGAGTAGCCAATATCATCGTGCCCTTCTTCGGCGGGATCCCCGTCACGGGAGCTATCGCGCGCACGATGACCAACATCAACAACGGCGCCCGCACACCCATCGCAGGCATCACCCACGCTCTGGTCCTCCTGCTGATCTTCCTCTTCCTCATGCCCCTGATGGCCTACATCCCTATGGCCTGCCTCTCGGGGGTGCTCGTCGTCATCTCGTACAACATGAGCGGATGGCGCTCGGTACGCGCTTCGCTACGTGGCCCGAAGAGCGATATCGCGGTGCTCGCCGTCACCTTCTTCCTCACAGTACTCTTCGACCTCACCATAGCTATTGAGCTGGGTCTCCTACTCTCCATGCTCCTCTTCATGCGCCGTATCATCGAGTCCACGCGCATCGTCGTCTCTCGCGACAAGCTCCACGTGCACAGCTCCGAGGATGACGGCCAGCTCGCAGGTCGTGAGGAAGCCCTCGACCTGCCGAAGGGTGTCGAGGTCTACGAGATCGAAGGCCCCTTCTTCTTCGGTATCGCCAACCGCTTCGAGGAGATCGTCCTCGCCACCAAGGCGCGCCCGAAGGTGCGCATCCTGCGTATGCGTCAGGTGCCCTTCATGGACTCGACGGCCGTGCGCAACCTCCGCATTCTCATCGAGACCTCACAGGCTGAGGGTATCCAGCTCGTCCTCTCGGGCGTGCGCCCCAGCGTCCATGAGACCCTGCGTACCACAGGCATCGCCGACCTCATCGGCGACACCTACATCTGCCCCAATATCCACGAGGCCCTCACGACGGCCTCCCAATACATAGCCCACATAAGCGAATGAAAATAGGTACGGTTGATCTCGGGGAGCGCCCCCTACTACTGGCCCCCATGGAGGATGTGACGGATGCCGCCTTCCGTCTCCTCTGTCGCCGCTTCGGTGCAGACATGGTCTACACCGAGTTCCTCAGTGCTGACGCCCTCATCCGTCAGGTCGCTGGCACGACGCGCAAGCTCGAGATCAGCGCCGAAGAGCGCCCCGTAGCCATCCAGATCTACGGCCGCGAGGTCGAGCCCATGGTCGAGGCAGCCCGCATCGCCGAGGCCGCTGGCCCCGAGGTGCTGGACCTGAACTTCGGCTGCCCCGTCAAGCGTGTCGCTGGCAAGGGTGCTGGTAGCGGTATGCTTCGCTGCCCCGACGTCATGCTCCGCATCGTCAGCGAGATCGTCAAGGCCGTGAAGATCCCCGTCACCGTAAAGACCCGCCTCGGCTGGGACAACGATAGTAAGATCATCGTCGAGCTCGCGGAAGCCCTCCAGGACGTGGGCATCCAAGCCCTCACCATCCACGGCCGTACCCGCGCCCAGATGTACACCGGCTCTGCCGACTGGACGCTCATCGGCAAGGTGAAGGAGAACCCTCGCATGCACATCCCTATCATCGGCAATGGTGACATCACCACAGGCGAAGAGGTGAAGCGTGCCTTCGACACCTACGGCGTCGATGCCGTGATGGTCGGACGTGCCACCATCGGCCAGCCCTGGATCTTCGAGGAGATGAAGCACTACCTCCAGACGGGCGAGCCTGCTCCCCGCCACCCGAAGGCCTTCTACGTCGACGTACTTCGCCAGCTCGTCGACAACAACATCCGCAAGCTCGACGAGCGCCGTGGCATCCTCCACAGCCGTCGCCATATAGCTGCCAGCCCGATCTTCAAGGGTATCGATAACTTCCGCCCCGTACGCATCGCCATGCTCAAGGCTGCCACACGCGAAGAGCTCTTCGCCGAGGTCGCCCGCGCTGAGGAGATGCTCCTCGCCACCGGCGAGCACTGGGACGCCCCCACATGCTAATAGCCCCATCTATCACATACCTCACACGGCAGACAATGAATAAGACGAAGCTCCGCCTCTCCCTCCTTCTCCTCGGCTCCCTCGCTCTCGGCTCCTGCTCCAAGAGCGGAGGCAATGAGTTCACCGCCGAAGGCACCATCACCGATGCCGCAGGCAAGACGCTCTACCTCGAGACGACCGACACCGACGAACCTCAGCTCATCGACTCCGTGACCCTCGACGAGAAGGGTCGCTTCCGCTTCCGTCGCGAGGCACATAGCTATCCCGCCTTCTACCGCCTGCGCCTCGGGGAGAGCTTCATCCCCTTCGCAGCCGACTCCGTCACGCACCTCACCCTCTCGGCTTCGGGCAAGGATCTCTTCTCGACCTACAAGATCGAGTCGGGCGACGAGGCCAATAAGCAGATCCGTGAGATCGGTCAGCTGCGCACCGCCACCGACAAGGCTATCGAGGCGATCCTCACACAGCTCAATAATGGAGCTCTCGACCGTGGCATCGCTCTGGCACGTATCGACTCGCTCTCCACGCAGCTGAAGAACACCCTCACGAGCAAGTACATCTTCAGCGACCCCAAGGGCGCTGCCGCCTACTACGCCCTCTTCCAGAGCTACCTCGGTGGGACGTACTTCTCCATCGACCATCCTGGCGATGACCGCGCCTTCGCCGCTGTCGCTACGGCCTACGATGCCTTCCACCCCAATGCCCCCTACACGCCGCTCCTGAAGCAGGCAGCTCTGCGCTCCATCGCCATGGCACGTGCTCGTCAGCGTGAGGCCCATCCCGACACGACGATGACGGCAGCCCCCGTGGAGGTCGTCGCCTTCCCCGAGATCCGCCTGCGTGACCAGAAGGGACAGATGCGCTCCCTCACAGCTGAGGTCGCTAAGGGTCACCCCGTCCTCGTCTGCTTCACCGCCTACGCTGGCGACTGGTCTCCCGCCCTCGTCGCCGAGCTGCGCGCCCTGCAGTCCGCCCACCCCGACCTCATCATCTTCGAAGTCTCCGAAGACCAAGACGCCTATCTGTGGAAGAATGCTTCACGCGCTCTGCCCTGGATCTGCGTCCAAGACCTCAACCATACCGCAGCTCAGGACTACAATGCCCAGAGCCTGCCTTCCTTCTACGCTATCCGCGGTACCGAGCTGAAGCGCCTCGCTGAGCCCGCCGATATCTTCCGCTAATCCGACATCCCACTCCGTATGAGTAAGCATTCAGTAGCCCATTACCAGCGGCTCAATGGCCGACGCTCCTTCTCCTCGCCCCACCGCAGTCGTGGCCGAGGTACGCGCGTCTTCGTCATCCTGATCCTCATCATCGTAGCCGCAGCAGCCCTTGCTGGTGGCTATCTCTATACCACACCTGCTGGTCGCCCCGTCACCGACACGACCTACCTCCTCGTAGCCCCAGGGAGCAAGTACTCCGAGCTACGTGAGCAGATGCAGAAGAAGCTCTGGCTGCGCTTCCCCCGTGTCTTTGACCGCCTTGCGGCAGTGCAGGGTCTTAGCGAGACGGGCGATGTGCTACGCCCAGGTCGCTATGCCGTCCTCCGCTCCACGACGATGCAGGAGCTCATCACCCTCCTCAAGGAGGGGAAGGACAGCCCACTGAAGCTCACCCCTCCCTCCGTACGCAAGGACTCCGAGCTCGTGGACTTCCTCGCCCAGCACCTCTGGGTGAAGGCCGATACACTCCGCACACTCCTCGCTGACTCCGCCCTCATGGCACAGTATGGCACGAAGCCAGGCGCCTTCTACTCCAAGGTCATCCGCGAGCCCCACACCCTGCGCTGGGCTGCCTCAGGGCGCGAAGTCCTCGACAGCCTCCAAGCCCACTACCAGCTCTTCTGGAAGGGTAAGCGCACCGAAGAGGCAGAGCGCCTCGGGCTGAATCCCCTCGAGGTGACGACGCTCGCCTCCATCGTCGAGAGCGAATCAGGCAAGCGCGATGAGTACCGCCGTATCGCTGGGCTCTATCTCAACCGTCTGCGCAAGGAGATGCGCCTACAGTCTGATCCCACGGTCAAGTACGCCCTCGGCAACTTCGACCTCAAGCGCATCCGTGGCGAGCACCTCATGGTGAACTCCCCCTACAATACCTACAAGGTCACGGGCCTACCCCCGACGCCTATCATCCAGCCCCGCACGAGCACCATCGACAGCGTCCTCGCTGCCGAGAGCCACGACTACCTCTATATGTGTGCTAAGGAAGACTTCTCAGGCTACCACAACTTCGCCTCCTCCTTCGCCGTACACATGCTGAATGCTAAGCGCTACCAGCAAGCCCTCAACGACCGAGGCATCCAATGAACCAGCCCCAGCAACAGACTCCCCCCGAGGCGTGGACCGAGCGTACCCGCCTCCTCTTCGGTGACGATCGCGTGAGCGAGCTTGCCCAGTGTCACGTCCTCATCGTCGGTCTCGGCGGTGTCGGTGGCTTCGCAGCCGAGCTTATCGCCCGCGCAGGCATCGGCCGTATGACCATCGTTGACGCCGACATCGTGCAGCCCTCGAATATCAATCGCCAGCTCGTAGCCACCACCGAGACCATCGGCGAGGCGAAAGCCAGCGTCCTGGCCGCACGCCTTCGCGCCATCAACCCCCACATCCAGCTGGAGGTCATCGAGGCCTTCCTCAAGGATGAGAACATGATCGAGCTCCTCGACCGTCACCGCTACGACTACGTCATCGACGCCATCGACTCGCTGAGCCCGAAGGTGCACCTCATCGCCAAGTCCATGGAGCGCGGCCTGCCGATCATCAGCTCCATGGGTGCAGGCGCCAAGAGCGACCCGACGCAGATCCACCAGGCCGACCTGAATAAGAGCTACAACTGTACGCTGGCACGTGCCCTGCGCAAGCGCCTGCGTAAGTTCGGCATCCGCAAGGGACTACCCGTGGTCTTCTCCACGGAGCTACCGAACTCCGATGCCGTCAAGGAGATCGAGGGCGAGCAGTGTAAGCGCTCTACCGCTGGCACCGTCTCCTATATGCCCGCGCTCTTCGGCTGTCATCTGGCGGCCTACGTCATCCAGCATATCCAGCATCACCCCACCACTGAGCCTACCAGCCTATGATCATCGAGGCTACCCATATCCATAAGAGCTTCGGCTCTCTCGAGGTCCTCAAGGGTATCGACCTCACCGTTGCGCCCCAAGAGATCATCTCCATCGTCGGAGCCAGCGGTGCAGGGAAGACGACCCTACTCCAGATCCTCGGCACACTCGAAGCCCCTGCCGAAGGTGCTTCGCTGAAGATCTGCGGGGAGGAAGTCACCCGCCTCAGCGCCCGCCGTCAAGCCGAGCTCCGCAACCGCCAGATAGGCTTCATCTTCCAGGCGCACCAGCTCCTGCCGGAGTTCACTGCACTGGAGAACGTTATGCTCCCTGCCCTCATTGCTGGAGAGTCCCGCTCGAAGGTACGTGAGCGTGCCCTCGGCCTCCTCGAGCGTCTCGGCCTTGCGGAGCGTGCCTCGCACAAGCCTGCCGAGCTATCGGGTGGTGAGAGCCAGCGTGTCGCCGTAGCCCGCGCCCTCATCAATTCGCCTGCGGTCATCTTCGCCGACGAACCATCGGGGAGCCTTGACACGGCGAATAAGCAGAGCCTTCACCAGCTCTTCTTCGATCTGCGCGACGAACTCGGCCAGACCTTCGTCATCGTCACCCACGACCCCGACTTTGCCGCCCAAGCCGACCGCATGATCGTGCTGCGCGACGGCCGTATCGAGGCCATACACACCCGCACCGAAGCCCCCACCGAGGAGCACGTCGGCTAAGCCACCCCAGCGATGCGTCAGAGGAAGACCACCACGAGCCGCAGTGAGCGCCTATTCTTACTCATCCTCTCGCTCATCACCCTCTCGGGGCTGGCACTCTATGCCTTCGCCCCGCACAGCTCGCCCGCCCCACAGCCTATGCAGGCGACCGAAGCGGGGAGCAAGCTCCAGAGCAGCACACCCGAAGGGCAGCAGCCCCACCGCGATAGCCTCATACGTGACCCGCACTATGTAGGCCCGCCAGCAGGAGCTACAGCACGAGGGGAGAAGTTCGCCCACTACGTCAGCCTTGACCTCAACCGCATTGACTCGCTGACGCTCCTGCGTGTCCCGGGTATCGGTCCCGCCTATGCCCATCGCATCCTCGCTCTACGCGAGCGCCTCGGTGGCTACTACACCGTCTTGCAGCTGCAGGAGGTCTACGGCATGGATGAGGATAAGTTCCTCGCCCTGCGCCCGTGGTTCGTCATCAAGACACCGCCGAAGCGCTTCACCCTCCCCCAGCTCCGTGCCGACTCCCTCCCCTGGCATCCCTACCTCTCCCGAGAGCAGAGTGCCACCCTGCGCAAGCTCATCCTGCGCCACGGCAAGCACCTTAGCTGGGCAGTCCTGCGCTCTGCTGGACCTTTCTCCCGCGAGGATAGCATTCGCCTCAGCCCCTACTTCGTAGACGGCACGGCAGCACACACCACAGATAGTATTCCTAATCAACCATAAGCCCTATGTATCCAATCAGTCGTCTGCGTCGCCTACGCATGACCCCCAACCTCCGTGCGCTCGTTCGTGAGACCGCTCTCGAGCCTGCTGACTTCATCGCTCCCCTCTTCGTCGTCCACGGCAGTGGCATCCGCGAGGAGATCAAGACCATGCCTGGGCAGTACCGCCTCTCGGTCGATGAGCTCGTCAAGGAGTGCGAAGGCCTCTACAGTGTAGGCGTACTCTCGGTGATGCTCTTCGGTATCCCCGAGCACAAGGACCACACCGGTAGCGAAGCCTATTCACACAACGGCATCGTACAGCAGGGTATCCGCGCCCTCAAGGCCGCTCTGCCCGACCTCATCGTCATCGCAGATATCTGTATGTGCGAGTACACCGACCACGGCCACTGCGGTATCCTCCACGACCACTACACCGTGGACAATGACGCTACCCTGCCCTACCTCTGCCGTCAGGCGGTCTCCTTCGCCGAAGCAGGTGCCGACATCGTCGCGCCCTCCGATATGATGGACGGCCGTATCGCCGCCATGCGTCAGGCCCTCGACGAAGCTGGCTACGAGCAGCTCCCCATCATGTCGTACGCTGCAAAGTTCAGCTCCGCCTTCTATGGCCCCTTCCGTGATGCAGCCGACTCCGCCCCCAGCTTCGGTGACCGCCGCAGCTACCAGATGGACCCTGCGAACATCCGTGAAGCTATGCGTGAGATCGAAGGCGATATCGCCGAAGGTGCTGACATCGTCATGGTCAAGCCCGCCCTGCCCTACCTCGACGTCATCCGCTGGGCACGTGACCGCTACGATCTGCCCTTGGCTGCCTATCAGGTCAGTGGCGAATATGCCATGATCCAGGCTGCTGGTCTCAATGGCTGGATCGACCGCGAGCGTATCATGATGGAGAGTCTGCTCTCGATCAAGCGCGCTGGTGCCGACCTCATCCTCACCTACTTCGCACGCGAAGCTGCTGAGCTCCTTCGCCGCTAAGAGCCGACCACTATGGCCTACCGTCGTCCCCTGACCCCGACGCAGATGGTCGTCATCACCATCCTCTGGCTGGCGCTGGTCATCTGGATCATCTCCTCTGGCCTGCGCCTCGATGGCTTGACGATCCTTATGCTCGCCTTCTCGGGCGTCACGGTCTTCTACCCCATTATCAAGAGCTGGCGCGAGCGCAAGAAGAAGTAAGCCCAACCCCACAAAGCGCAGCCCGCCCCCGTCCAACATGAGTGGACGGGGGCGGGCTGCGCTTTGTGGGGAATAGGTTAACGATATGCCGATTTGCTTAACATGTCCGCCACGATAGGTTAACGAAAACGGCATTTCGTTAACCTATCCACCTCGTGAAGGAGATGCCTTTACCTGCGGGCGAGGTCGTCGTGCGTCAGCTGGAGGAGCGCACGGCCGAGGGCTGTGCGGCGATTCGAGGGTGCGGGAGTCACCTCGATGCCGCAGCCACTAACATTGTCCATCACCGTGATGCCCGTGCTGTCGACGAAGCCGAAGCCATCGTTGAACGTGTAGTAGGCGAAGGGATAGGTATAGTTCGGTGCAAGGACATTGCGGGCGAAGGTGAACGAGCGGTAGCTGAGTCCAAGCTGCGCTAAGAGCGTCGCCGAGAGGTCGGACTGCGTCATCAGCACATCGACGACACGGGGCGAGCGCACCGCACCACCGATCCAGAGCAGCGGGATGTGGTGCACAGCCGTGCTATTGCGATCGTCCGAGCCGAGCTCCGAATAGCCGTGATCTGCCACACAGATGATGAGGAGATCCTTCCACTGCGGGGTCGCCTTGATACGAGCAACGAAGCGTCCCAGCGACTCATCAAGGTAGGCAAAGGCATTCGACACGGGCGCAGGTAGGCGCTTGTACGGCACGTCAAACGGCTCGTGACTGCTGAGCGTGAGCATCGTCTTGTACCACGGGCGATCCGAAGGCATACGGACGATCTCATCATAGAGGACATCGAAGGCAGGGCCGTCAGGCACACCCCAGTTCGTCCGTGGGAGGCTACGAGGGAGCGTGTGGTCATCGGTGACCTGCTGGTAGCCCGAGCCGAGGAGGTAGCCCTTCATTCCGGTGAAGTTCGCATCGCCCCCATAGAGGAAGCTCGTCGCATAGCCCGCCTCACGCAGGCTCCCCGCGATGGAGGGCAGGGTACGGCTCTTCGCTGGGAGCTTCATCACCGAGTGCGTGGGGAAGCTCGTGTAGCCGCTGAGGATCGAGATGAGCCCGCGGTCGGTGCGGTAGCTATTGGCATAGCAGCGCGAGAAGAGCACACCTTCTCGAGCCAAGCTATCGAAGTGCGGGCTGACCTCGGGCTTCTCGCCCAAGACACCCGTATAGCGAGCGCCATAGCTCTCGAGGACCAGCAGGACGATATTCGGTCTGCGGGTCGTCAGCAGCGTATCACCCTCAGGGGACTCAGCGGGGAAGAGGTCTTTGGTCAGCTCGCCGAGCGTCTTCTCATCGAAGGTATTGTACTCGGCATCGTAGTCCTCTGCCTTCCCCAGCGAAGAGAAAAGGCTGAAGAGCGGATTGACGGCTGCGTGATTGAGGTACTGACGGTCGCTGAAGTAGACCTGCCCGACATTGGCAGTAGCTTGACTCACACCTCCACGGATCATAAGGAAGGTCGGTCCTAAGAGGAGGACGAAGGGCAGGGCGTAGAGTCCGCCACGGCGAAGCTGGGGCCAGCGCTCCTCCGTCGTGCGGTCGAGGGCGAAGCCGAAAGATAGGCCGATGACGATGACGAGAAGCAGGGAGAGGAGGATGAAGGGAATGCTGACACTCGCGAAGGCTTCGCCTGGCTGATCCAAATAGAGGAAGATCGAAGCATCGAGCTTGAAGCCCCAGAAGGGATAGAGGCGCACATCGGTGATGCCCACGATGCTGATGAGTGCAGCCGTGAGGATGTGATAAGGTCGGAGGGCGCGACGCGCGGGGAAGGCGCGGAAGAAGCAGCTCACTGCCGTAGTCAAGAGGGGTATGACGAGCAGGTAACCCAGTACGGAGAAGTCCAAGCTCAGCCCGTGATAGAGTACAGCGAAGATGTCCCCCATACTCAGCGCTCCTTCGGCTGGGACGAGCAGAAGGAAGCAGCCCTTGAGGACGAGGAAGCTCAGCAGCACCACAAGGGCGAAGCGGAGAAGGTAAAGGATTCGTGAGCGCATCGTGCGAGAAGATCTCGGGCTACTTATCGCCCTTCATAAAGCGCTCGCCGACGACCCCCCCGTCTCCGTCCCTGCACGCAGGTCGAAGTGGCGCAGGATCGGTGGTGTCGGGCACAGGTCATAGTGGTCTATCACCTCGATGTGCAGAGCGAAGTAAACCAACTTATCGTAGCTACTATAGAGGCGGGACAGGACGGGATTGTTGTCATAGATCCAGCGCTTGCACTCATCATCAACATCGAAGTCGACATTCCCCTCACAGCGCACGGAGACCTCGCCATCGGCAGCGAGGATCTCTACGTGGGGATTGGCTACCAGCTGGCTATAGACCGCCTTTTGCGCCGAGGTAGCGAAGTAGAGCACCGTGCCCTGATGGCGCATGATTTGGAAGAGACGGAGCTTCGGACGGTTATCTTCGCACGTGGCGAAGGCTACCTCATAGTGCTCCTTCAAGAAGTCAAGTGCTGTCTGCATACGATCTTATCCTTTGTATTTACTGATGAATGCGCACGTGGCGCTCCACAAAGATACGGCAAGGCAAACGAACCTATATTGGTCAGCGGGCGAAGCTATATAGCTTTGTGATGTGACCTATAGCAGGTTGTTGCTCCGCGTAGGGATAAAAGTTATGGACGAGTGGCAGATAAGTTCGGACTACGTGCGTGGCTCTAATATCTACGTACGTGGATCTTTGGATTTACGTGCCTGGTCTTTAAGACTACGTGCATAGATAGAAGAATACCACTACGGGAAGGTGCTTTGTTCTTCACGCGAACGATGCTTTTCCCTCCGCTGGATAAGAGGAATACTCGCGATAAGGCGAAGGGCTTGCGTATCACTTCGGAGAGGCATATCGGGGAGCTGAGCGTGCGATGTTAGCACAGACAGGACTCCGCGCAACAGTCGCATTCAGATGGCGTGCAGAGAAGAGAGAAAAGAGCAGCCCCACGGCCTCCCTTCGCGAGGGAAGCCGTGGGGCTGATGTGTGGTGTGTGACCTTGCCGCAGGGGGCTTAGCCGTGGTGTGCGATGATCTCGATCTCTACGAGGCCGTTCTTAGGCAGCGTCTTCACAGCTACGGCAGAGCGTGCGGGGAAGGTGCCCGTGAACTGCTTCTCATAGACGGCGTTCATAGCAGCGAAGTCGCCCATATCAGCGAGGAAGCACGTGGTCTTGACGACCTGATCGATGGTGAAGCCAGCTTCAGCGAGGATCGCGTGGATATTGCGGAAGACCTGCTCGGTCTGAGCGGTGACGCCTTCGGGGAACTCGCCCGTAGCGGGATCAATACCGAGCTGACCCGATGCGAAGAGCATATCTCCGACGAGGATAGCCTGACTGTAAGGGCCGATAGCGGCTGGTGCCTTAGTGGTGGCAATGACTTGCTTCATGAGTAAGAGGTTGTATTTAGGTGATGAATAGTTGGACGACAGGGGGGTGATTACTTAGCGTTGAAGCGGTTCATCGTGGAGGCGAGCCCCTCCAGGCAGAAGGCGATGGAGGCGTCGACGAAGGTCTCCAGACGCTCGGGCATCTGTGCCTCTTCCTCAGGGGAGAAACGCCCGAGGACGTAGTTTATTTGTGCGCCTTGTGGGAAGTCATTCCCGATACCGAAGCGCAGACGGGCATAGGACTGCGAGCCGAGGAGCTGGGCGATATTCTTCAGCCCATTGTGACCCGCGTCACTTCCCTTGCCCTTGAGGCGGAGCGCACCGAAGGGCAGAGCGAGGTCATCGACGATGACCAGCACGCGCTCGATGGGGATCTTCTCCGTGCTCATCCAGTAGCGGACAGCTTCGCCGCTGAGGTTCATATAGGTAGAGGGCTTGAGCAAGACGATCTGCGCGCTCTTAGCACGACCCATAGCGACATCGCCGTAGCGCTTCGTCTCGAAGCGCACACCCAGACGGGCGGCGATGGCGTCGGCTACACGGAAGCCGATGTTGTGGCGGGTCATATCGTATTCAGCCCCGATATTGCCGAGGCCTACGATGAGGTATTTCATTGAGTGGGGTAAGGGGGTTATTCGTAGGTGAGGAGGACGTTCTCATACACAGCGGAGAGGTCCCGAGCAAGGCGCTTCGGCGTGAAGCGCTCCACGTACTCGCGGCCGTCGGTGATCATCTTCTGACGCAGGGAGATGTCGATGAGGACGCGGTCGATCATGCTGGCGAGCATCGTGGCGTCACTGGGGTCGGTATAGAGGCTGCTGGGGCCACCAGCTTCCTCCAGACAAGAGCCCGTAGCACCGATGACGGGCACGCCGGCATTCAGAGCTTCGATGAGCGGGATACCAAAGCCCTCGAAGCGCGAGGGGTAGACGAAGACCTTCGCCCCAGCATAGATACCTGGGAGTATCGCCGAGCCGACCCCATGCATGAGGTGCAGGCGGGAGAGGACGCCCAAGCGGCGGGCGCTGTCGACGACGGTATTCACATAGGGTGTCTTACGACCGACCGCCACGAGGTGGACGTCCTTGTCCTGAAGCTGAGCAAGTGCCTCGACGATGAGGGCGAGGTTCTTACGCTCCTCGATACTCCCGACGAAGAGGATATAGCGCTCGGGGAGGTTCAGTGCCTGGCGTGCGACTACGACATCCTCGGGCGTCACCGCCGCGAAGGCTTCGGAGCAACCCTGATAGACCGTCGTCACACGCTCCTCCTCGATGCCGAAGATATCGATGACATCACGGCGCGTCTGGTCGCTCACGGTGATGACGTGGTCGGCATGACGAGCCGACGCGCCGTACTTCTTGCGGTAGAGCAGGCGGTCGATGGGCTTGTAGAACTGCGGGTAGCGGATGAAGGCCAAGTCGTGCATGGTGACGACCGTACCTATGCGCTGGGCATTGTACAGCCCGATGGGAAGCTCATTAGTCAGCCCGTGGAAGAGGTCGACCTGCTCCGTACGGCAGCGTGAGGCCACGGAGAAGTTGCGCCAGAGATTGCCCCCTGCGAAGGCCAGTGCACGATGGGGTGTGATGAGCCGCACCGAGCGATGGGACAGCAAGCGCTTGTAGAGCGAGGGGTCACCCGTAGAGGGCGAGAAGAGCAGATAGCGGTTCTCTGGTCGGAACTCCGTGAGCGTATCGAGCACGAAGCGGCTGTAGTTCCCGAGGCCGGTAGCATTGTGTGTAATGCGCTTGGCATCGAAGGCGATATTCATCGGCTCAGTGAGGCTACAAGAGGGATAAGGGACGAGGACGGGTGCACTACTTCGCCTCGGTGGCGGTATTGTAGCGGAAGAGCAGCGCGAAGAGCACGGCTACGACAGCAGCATAGCCAGCGAAGATGTACCAGCTCATACTCCAGCCTGCGAGGATCGCCGTCGTGTCGTGCTCGGAGTAGACGAAGTGATTGATCACCGCCTGCGCGCCGAGCGAGCCGAGCGTCGCACCGATACCATTGGTCATGATCATGAAGAGCCCCTGCGCACTGGAGCGAATCGAGGGGTCAGTCTCCTTGTCCACGAAGAGCGAACCCGACACATTGAAGAAGTCGAAGGCCACCCCGTAGACGATCATACTCAGCAGGAAGAGCCATACGCCGCTACCGGGGTTACCAAGACCGAGGAGGGCAAAGCGCAGGACCCACGCCACCATTGCGATGAGCATCACACGGCGGATACCGAAGCGACGCAGCGCGAAGGGGATGAGCAAGATACAGAGCGTCTCGGAGAGCTGCGAGAGGGAGATGAGGATATTCGCGTACTTCACGCCGAAGGTATCAGCATAAGCAGGGATCTCGCCAAAGGTGCTGATGAAGGGGTTAGCAAAGCCATTGGTGATCTGCAGGCTGACGCCGAGGAGCATCGAGAAGATGAAGAAGAGCGCCATCTTACGCTGCTTGAAGAGCACGAAGGCACGCAGGCCGAGGGCTTCGACGAGGCTCTTGCTCTGCCCCTTGGGAGCCGTGGGGCAGTTGGGTAGCGTCTGCGCGTAGAGCGCGAGGACGAGGCTGATGATAGCCGAGACAGCGAACTGCCCACTCGTAGCCTCAAGACCGAGTAGGCTCACCGTGATCATCGTGCAGATGAAGCCCACCGTACCGAAGACACGGATCGGAGGGAAGCTCTTCACCAGATCCAGCCCCGCCTGATCGAGCGAGGTGTAGGCCACGGAGTTGCTCAGCGCCAGCGTCGGCATGTAGAAGGCGACACTCAGCGAGTAGAGCGCAAAGAGGGTGGGATAAGAGGGCGTGTCGGTCTGCGTGTAGAGGAAGACGCCGAGCATCAGCATCCCAGCTAAGGTATGGCAGAGACCCAAGAGGCGCTGTGCTGGGATCCAGCGGTCAGCGACGATACCCATGAGAGCAGGCATGAAGAGCGACACGAGACCTTGCATGGCGTAGAAGTTCCCGATCTCGGAGCCGAAGCCTGCGGTACCGAGGTAGCGCCCCATAGAAGTAAGGTAGGCCCCCCAGACTGCAAACTGGAGGAAGTTCATCACCGTCAGGCGGAGCTTGATGGAGGACTGCATAGACGTAGTCGTATAGGTACTTAGGTAGTGTATAGAGTGACGCCCACAGAGGGCAGGGGGTTCTCGGGGTGACGAGGCCTGTTCTCTGTGGGCGTCAGATAGGGGTTTACTGCTGCTGGAGCTGTACGCTCACGAAGCTCACCTGGAGGTCCGTGGTAGCCTTTGAGAGGCGGAGGAAGCTCGGACGGATGAGCTCAGCGATGCTTGCAGAGCCATTGGAGCCCGATGACGTCACCGATACGGGTACGAGGCTCAGCTCCAGTGGCGTGGAGATCGTCCAGCCCGTAGCGGCGGAGTAGGTGGCGTACTTCGCCAGATGCTCGGTGACGATGCGGGCGATGTTGTTGAACTTATACGCCTTGTCGCTGGCGGCGTACTTCTTCGAGAGGTACGACTTACCCGACTGGACGGCCTGCACATCGGCCGAGAAGAACTCCGTCACCTTGTCTGAGGGGAGGAGCAGGAGGTAGTCGGGCTGGTTCGTGCGCTGCCCTTCAGGGCTATTGACCTTGATGGAGAAGTTCGCATCAGCGAGCATCCAAGCGCGGCCGATGAAGTCGCTGGGCACAGGCGTCGTGGTGGGCTTAGGCGCGGAAGCGAGGAGCTTCTGCAGCTCGCTCACCGAGAGCGTGTACTTCGTCGTCACGCCAGCAGGGCCCTTGACATAGCTGTACTCCGTAGACGGAGCCGTGAGGCTCGAGATGTCGCCGCTGCTCAGGGCATTCAGGCGTGAGGTGAGCTTCGTATCGACGAAGGTCTTCACGTACTTCACGCGCTCGGCGGGCTTCTGCTTGTTAGGCACGCTGTAGTGGATCATAAGAGCGACCTCCGTGACCTCGAGGAGGAAGCCACGACCCGTGACAGGTGCTACGTAGAAGCCAGGGAAGATCTCGCGGTCAAAGCGTGACTGCGAGTTGAAGGCACTCTTCAGCGTCGACGAGCGCGTCGCATCGAAGAAGTGCTTCCCGAGGCTCACATCCAGAGGGATGGTGAAGTAGCGCATCGTGGAGTTCTGCTGGATGAGCGTCCCAGCGCTGGGCTGGATGGTAGCAGAGCCCAAGAGCGTCGCCCCCGTGCGGTACTGGCCGAGCGTATGACTCGAGGTACCAGCCGTGGTGACGGGCTGAGCGAGCTTGTAGACGTTGACCTTGATCTGCGACTCAGCGTTCCCCTCGGTGCGGTCCGAATAGATACGGAAGTAGACCGAGTCAATGGTCAGCTGGGCGTTGTCAGCTTCCTCAAAGGCAACCCCTTCGGCCGTACGGACCTGCTTGATGAACTCACCCGTGATGGTCGAGCCCGTCTCGTCGATGAGCGTACCAAGGAGCGACGTCGTACCATCGGTATAGAGCGTAGGGGTGGCTACCGTCGCAGCGTCGAAGGTGATCGTCGTCGCACGGCCGGTGACCTTGTCGAGGTTAGGCTGGATGCTCTCACCTATACCCGAGAGGTTGTCCTCAGCGCAGGAGGTGGAGAGCGTCACAAGGCCCAGCGAAAGGAGGCCTACATATAGAGCTGAAGCAAGCTTCATCATGGGAGGATCTTCTTATAGAATTCATTATACGCCTCGGCGCACCCTTCGACAGGAGTATAGGGGAGGAAGTGCACCCCACTCTCATCGATGTACTGCTTGAGGCTGGGCGAGATCTCGGCACTGCCCTGTACGACCCCGTTGGCGTAGTGGATGGCCAGGCGGTTCAGTGCCTCGTAGTCGGTCTTGCCATCGAGTACGGAGAGTGCTGCGGGCTTGATCTTGTCGAACTTCAGGCACTCGAAGAGCGTGTCGGGGATCTCTACGGGAGCGGGCTCATCGTAGAGCGAGTAGATGATCTTGGCCTTCTTCAGGCAGGGATCATCGTGATAGTACTTCTTCAGATAGAGCATACCCAGCGCGGTGAAGGTACCGTGGCAGTGGATGATATCGGGTATCCAGCGGAGCTTCTTGATGGCTTCGAGGGCACCACGCACGAAGAAGATCGAGCGCTCGTCGTTGTCGTTGCCCACCTTGGGGTCGACGTCAAAGACGGTCTTACGCTTGAAGAAATCATCATTGTCGATGAAGTATACCTGCAGGCGGGCGGTCGGCAGTGAAGCGACCTTGATGATCAGTGGATGGTCATTGTTATTGATGATCATGTTGATCCCCGAGAGGCGGATGACTTCATGCAGCTGATTGCGGCGCTCGTTGATCACACCGAAGCGGGGCATGAAGATGCGGATATCATTGCCCAGCTCCTGAATCCCCTGCGGCAGCTGACGTGCCGTCGTCGCGATATCGGATTCGGGGAGGTAAGGGAAGATCTCCTGCGAGATATACAATATTCGTCTTGATTTCATTCGTCTATCGATTATACTTTTTGAAGCGACTCCCCCGAGGGGGCGCCGTAGTAGCCCCGCCGCTGGTAGGGCATAGAGCTTCTACAAAGATACGGAATTTCCCTCGGAGCACTTCCCTACCTGCTTCTCTCAAAGCATCTAATCCCTCTTGGAATGAGCCTCGAACAGCAATTACCTATCTTTGCCTTACTCTCAAGGGAGGCTCCCCTCTCTCATTCATCGCAAGAGTACAGATCGTAACACATCACAAGCAATGACAAAATCACTCATCATCGCAAGCATTATGATCCCCGCTCTGCTCACCAGCTGCGGCGAAGGCAGCAAGGGCACGACAGCCTCCCAGGAGCAGACCACTGCTACCGACAGCCTCCCCCTCATCGGACGAACGCTCCATATCGACTACGGGCAGATGCAGGCGATCGTGACCTACGGGCAAGACACGCTCATCTGGCAGACCAGCTCTCCCGACGGCAAGACCTCTGAGCAGACGAAGGAAGAGCCCAACTACGAAGTCCTCGGTGACGGGCGCACCTTCGCCACCTGGCAGGAGGCGAGCGGCGAAGTCGTCGCACAGATCGTAGACCTCAAGGCCCAGCAAGTCACTGCCTTCATCTACGCCCCCCTCATAGAGGGGCAGACAAGTCGCTCCGCCACGCGCCTGACGGGCAAGATCACACAGCAGTAAATCCCACGCCCCCCCCTATAGCAATGCCCCCTCCATCAGTAGAGATGGAGGGGGCATTATCATATAGAGCAGGCTATTACAAAAGGGGCTCTTGACCAGTCCTCTTCATATAGCGAGCCTATAAAAGCGAAGCACCGACATACCTCACGAGGAGGATGTCGGTGCTTCTTGCTTGGTAGCCCCTGGGGGAATCGAACCCCCCTTTCAAGAATGAAAATCTTGCGTCCTAACCGATAGACGAAGGGGCCGCCTGAATTCTGTCTCACATCTTCTCAGAGAGAGGTGCTTGACAGCAGATGGGGAGAGTGGCTACTCTTAGCCGAGGCGTGCGATCTGCTTAGCGAGCTTGCTCTTGAGGTTTGCAGCCTTGTTCTTGTGGATGATCTTCTTGCCAGCGAGGCGGTCGAGCATCGAGCTGAGCTGGGGCAGAGCTGCGCGAGCTTCAGCAGCATCGGTCAGCGCACGGAAGCGACGCACAGCGTTACGAGCCGTCTTGGCGTAGTAGCGGTTGTGCAGACGACGAGCGTTGGTCTGACGGATTCTCTTGATGGATGACTTATGATTTGCCATTTGTATCTTTTCTTTTTGTTGTTATCGTAGCCCATGGGGGAATCGAACCCCCCTTTCAAGAATGAAAATCTTGCGTCCTAACCGATAGACGAATGGGCCTCCCAATGTCAACCGCCTACCACATGAGCAGCATTCAGTTGCGAGTGCAAAGGTATAACAAATTATTTATCCACCAAACACCCTGAGCAAATTCATCACCCTTCCCTATGTACATATAGGCTACCTGACTACGCTTCCCAAGCGGTATAGCCGGATATTCTCCGCACCATAGCTGCGAGGAAGACCATCGCGTAGATCGGGTAGCGAGGTATAGTGAACGAGCGAAGTACCCGAAGCGGGGAGAGAAATCACCCCTTGCAAGGCACTAAGATATAAGCACCTTTGAGGGAGCAAAAAAGCAAGCAGTACTGGTTGCCGAGCGTCCTGTTCTCTATTTGTTCTGCTAAGGTATCGCACGCCCAGCTCCCCGATATACCTCTCCCGAAGTGATCAGGCAAGCCCTTCGCCTTATCGCAAATATCCCTCTTATTCTACGGAGGAAAAAGCATCGTTCTCGTGAAGAAAAAAGTGCCTTCCCGTAGTGGTTTTCCTCTGTCTATGCACGTAGTCTTAAAGACCAGGCTCGCAAATCCAAATATCTTCGTACGTAGATATTAGATCCACGTACGTAGCCCAAACTTATCTGCTACTCGTCCACAACTTTTATCCCGACGCAGAGCAACAACCTAATATTGGTCATCACACGCAGCTATACGGTTTCGCCCGCTGACCAATATAGGTTCACATCACTACCCCACAGAGATCAATACCCCCGCTCCACTCCCCCACTCCATATATGACACATCCCCCACGGAGCTTCTCCGTGGGGGATGTGTCATTAGCCCGCCGGATACGGGCGGGAGATGAAGCGATGGGTAGCGACTACTGCGTGACCTTGCGATCGGTGAAGAGATAGAGACGGTCACCTGGGCGCACCTTCTCGGGGACAGCGATCGAGCAGAGCTGCCCCTTGACGGCCTGCTCTACAGGCTCCATGTCCACGCGGATCTCTTCGACGACAAAGCGCACAAGCCCCGTCGTCGGCCCCGTGATGATGATCTCATCACCGACCTTCAGCTCGCCACTCTCGACGGCGAACTCCCCGACACCGACCTTACCGAAGTACTTCGTCGTCTTAGCGACGTAGACCTTCTGCTTCGTAGCCGAAGAGCCGTAGCTCGACGTCCATTCGCCGAGGCGCTGACCGAGATAATAGCCGTCCCAGAAGCCGCGGTTGAAGACCTGCCCGAGGTGGTTGTCCCACTTCTCGACATTGTCCGTGGTGAAGTTCCCCGCGCAATAGGTATCGACGGCCTCGCGGTAAGCACGCACGACAGTATCGACATACTCGGGACCACGCGCACGCCCCTCGATCTTGAGGACGCGCACACCAGCATCGAGCATCTTATTGAGGAAGTGGATCGTCTTCAGATCCTTGGGCGACATGATGTACTGGTTGTCAATCTCAAGCTCGATGCCCGTCTCCTTGTCCTTGACCTCGTAGGAGCGGCGGCAGATCTGCGAGCAAGAGCCACGGTTAGCGCTCTTACCCTGCTCGTGCAGGCTGAGGTAGCACTTACCCGAGACGGCCATACAGAGGGCGCCGTGGGCGAACATCTCGATACGGATGGGCTCACCAGCAGGGCCGACGATGGGCTCTTCGATGATCGCCTTATGGATGGCAGCGACCTGATCCATATTCAGCTCACGTGCCAAGACCACGACGTCAGCGAACTGCGCGTAGAAGCGCAGCGCCTCGACATTGGTGATATTGAGCTGGGTGGAGAGGTGGACTTCGACACCGATACTACGCGCGTAGAGCATGGGGGCGACGTCGGCAGCGATGATAGCCGACACGTCGGCATCCTTCGCCGAGTCGATGATCTTGCGCATGAGCTCAAGGTCTTCATCATAGATGATCGTATTGACGGTGAGATAGCTCTTGACGTCATGCTCACGGCAGATCGCCGCGATCTTATAGAGGTCTTCGGTGGTGAAGTTATTCGCACTCTTCGAGCGCATGTTGAGGCCTTCGATACCGAAGTATATGGAGTCAGCACCCGCGTTGATAGCCGCCATGAGCGACTCATAGGAGCCCACGGGTGCCATGATTTCGTAATCTTTCCTGTTCATTTGTGATAAATAGAGATATGGAGTGCAAAGATAGCTCAATATAGCTCCACGAACTTCCCACCTCCATAGAGAAAGTCTATCAGCACCCCTATACAAAGCATCCGCGCCCGATACCAGCTGGGGTATCGGGCGCGGATGTAAGGTGGTTATTCCGGAGGAAAGAGGCTATCTGCGGCGCGTCGTGGTGGCAGCGGGAGCAGCCGAAGTCGCGGCGGGTGCGAAGGCTTCGGTGATAGGATGCCCGATGCAGCCCGAGGGGTACTGCGTCTTCAGCAGAGCTGCCAGCGTAGCAGCGATATCCGTGATATACGTCTCACGATAGAGATGGCCTGCACGGACGCCATGCCCCATGAAGATGAGGGGGATGTGCGTGTCGTAGGGAGACCACACGCCGTGCGTCGTACCCTGAGGGAGCGAAGTGCCAGACTTCGAGTACCACCCTGGATCGGGCACGATGAAGATATCACCACTGCGCCCCTTGCGGTAGCCGTTGATGATACGCGTCTTGATCGCATCGGGGATCGCAGCCATAGCCACTTCTTCGGCAGGCACAGCATAGGCTACACCAGGGAGCTTATCCTTGAGCGCCTTGCAAATGGCCTGATAGAGACCGTGGCGATTGACGCCGAGCGAGTCAATGAGGTCCTGACGGAAGAAGACCTGATAGTTCATATACCCACGGATGATCTGAGCATCACGGCCGATATAAGCACAGGCTGCGGAGTCAGCGATGCGGCGAGCCAAGTCGCTACGGAAGGCCTGCCCAGGGATCTTGTGATCGCGGTCGAAGGTGAGGTTGTGCGCAGCAGCGTGGTCGGCAGTGAGGATGAAGAGGTAGCCGTCACGACCGAAGCGCCCATCGAGGTAGCCGAAGAAGTCGGCGAGATCCTTGTCCAGACGGAGGTAGGTATCCTCGGTCTCGACAGCGAAGGTACCGTAGCGGTGCCCCACATAGTCGGTAGCCGAATGGCTCATGGCGAGGAAGTCCGTCTCGTCGGCACGCGAGCCGAGACTCTCCCCTTCGATAGCAGCCTTAGCCATCTCGAAGGTCAGCGTATTCCCCATAGGCGTGGTGCGGATGACGCCAGGCCCCTTGGTCTTCGCCAGCTCGGCGGTGTTGAGAGGGAGTGTAGCGGGGAACTTGCCGTCCTTATCCCAAGGCTGCTCGTAAGGCACAGCGTCGGCCGTGCTCTCACGATAGGTATTGATAGGATAGAGCGTATTCCAGCCGTCCTTGAGGAGCTCAGCGACACGACCGCGAGCGTTGAACTTCTTCACCCACTCAGGCAGGTCCTGCATGTAGTAGGTGCTGGTGATGAAGTTGCCCGTCTTGTCGTCCAGCCAGTAAGCACCGTTAGCCGTGTGGCCTGCGGGGAGGATGGAGGCGCGGTCCTTGATAGCTACGCCGATGGTCTTCGAGCGGAAGTTCGTAGCGATACGCAGCTCATCGGAGATGGTCGTCGTGAGGAGGTTGCGGGGAGACATCTGCCCGCTGACGCCGTTAGGTACACCTACCGAGCTTACCGTCGTGTCCTGTGTGCAGTAGATGGGGTTGCCATCCTTGAAGAAGTCATTCCCTGCGATACCGTGGATCGAGGGGACACTACCGGTGTGGACGGAGCTGTGCCCGATAGCGGTATAGGCAGGGAGGTAGTTGATGCGGGTATTCTCGCAGTTGAAGCCCTGCGTGAGGAGGCGCTTGAAGCCACCCTCGACGAAGCGAGCCTGATAGCGGTAGAGGTAGTCCCACGTCATCTGGTCGACCATCATCGTGACGACGATGCGGGGGCGGTTGTGCTGCGGAGCGGCCTTCGCTGCCACGGGCGCAAGCGTGAGCGCGGTCAAGGCGAGGGCGCCAAAGAGGTTCTTATGTATCATAATGTAGGGTGTGAATAGTCGTCTTTCGTGGGCTAAGCAGGGAGGAGTAGCTCGACACGGCTCCAGCGCTGGCGCACTTCGCTACTGACGAAGGTGAGGCCAAGCTCTTCGCCTCGAGCACGCAGGAGGGGTATATCCTCCTCGTAGAAGCCGCTGAGGATGAGACGTGCGCCAGGGAGCATCACCTTGCGGTAGCGGGGCATGTCCTCGAGCAGAATATTACGCGTGATGTTCGCCAAGATGAGGTCGTAGCCTTCGCGTCCCTCGAGGAGGGCTGCATCTCCGCAGAGCATTTCGTCGATGGTGACGCCTGAGAGTGTGGCATTCTCCTGCACATTGGCATAAGCCCAAGGGTCGATATCAATAGCCGTGAGGTGACGCGCGCCACGCTTGAGGGCGATGAGGCCAAGGATACCCGTACCGCAGCCCATGTCGAGGACGCGCTGTCCCGAGACGTCGTGCGAGAGGATCCATTCCCCGACGAGGGAGGTCGTCTCGTGATTGCCCGTACCGAAGGCCATCTTGGGATTGATGATGATCTCCAGAGGCACCTCGGGACGTGGATCATGGAAGGGCGCACGGATTAGGCACGCGCCATCGCCGAGGAGGATGGGCTGGAAGTAATTCTTCTCCCACTCCTCATTCCAGTTGATGTCGGGCAGCTCCTCCGCTGTAAGCGTATAGGAGAAGCCTGCGACGGGAAAGCCATCGAGGAGCTCGCGGGTCGCATCGGCATCGTACTGCTCCGTAGGGATGAAGGCCTTCAGCTCGTAGGCATCTTGCTCGAAGCTATCGAAGCCCAAGGGCCCCAGCTCGGCGATGAGCCAGTCGCTAAGATCCTCATCACGGAGAGACGTGGCGGCGCTATCGTAGTGGTAGCTGATAGTCAGCTGTAGGTATTGCATAGGGATAGATAGGGATGAATAAGCGGGAGAGCCGTTAGCCTAAGACCTCACGAAGCACCTCATCCATAGCGGTAGCGGTGCGGTCGAAGTCCTCACGGCTGTGAGCCATCGAGAGGAAGATACACTCAAACTGTGAGGGAGGCAGGTAGATCCCACGCTCGATCATGCCACGGAAGTAGCGGGCATAGGCCTCCGTGTCGGAGCGCTTAGCATCGGCATTCGAGTGCACGCCACCGGGTGTGAAGAAGATCGTCGAGAGCGAGCCCACACGATTGTATGAGAGGCGGTCGGTATAGCGGTCGAGGATAGGACGGATCGTTGCTTCGAAGGCCTGCCCCTTCTCCTCAAGACGGGTATAGAAGTCCGGCTCGGCGAGCGTCTGGAGCATCGTGATACCTGCTGCCAGAGCGAGCGGATTGCCCGAGAGCGTCCCTGCCTGATAGACATCGCCGAGCGGCGCCAAGCGATCCATGATGTCGGCACGACCACCGAAGGCCCCGACGGGGAGGCCCCCACCGATGATCTTCCCGAGGCAGGTGAGATCAGGACGAATACCATAGAGTTCCTGCGCACCACCACGGGCAGCACGGAAGCCGCTGATGACTTCGTCGAAGATGAGCAGTACGCCCTCTTCCTCCGTCACACGGCGCAGCTCCTCGAGGAAGCCTGGTGCGGGAGGGATGAGCCCCATATTGCCCATGATCGGCTCGAGGATGATAGCAGCGACCTCACCACGATGCACCTCGAGGGTGCGGCGCACGCTCTCGATATCGTTGTAGGTAGCTACCAGCGTGTCCTCGATGATGTGCTTCGTCACACCAGCGCTCGATGTCTGACCAAAGGTAGCCAGCCCCGAGCCCGCCGAGATGAGGAAGGTATCGGCATGGCCGTGGTAGCAGCCCTCGAACTTGATGATCTTATCTCTTCCCGTGAAGCCACGTGCCAGACGGACGGCACTCATCGTCGCCTCCGTCCCAGAGTTGACCATACGCACACGCTCTACCGAGGGGAAGAACTTCGTACAAATAAGCTCTGCCATCTCGACCTCGCGGGCATTACAAGCCCCGTAGCTCGTACCCTTCTCCAGCTCACGGCGGATAGCCTCCTGAATGGGAGGGTAAGCGTGCCCGAGGAGCAGGGGCCCCCAGGAGCTGATGTAGTCGATGTATTCATTGCCATCGACGTCAAAGACGTGGGCGCCCTTGCCGTGATCGATATAGAGGGGGGTGAGGCCTACCGAGCGGAAGGCACGCACAGGGCTATTGACTCCGCCGGGGATGTATCGGGAGGCGCGCTCGAAGAGCGCAGCAGATGTATCGGTTCGTCTCATACACATATATATTATAGGTGTCGGTATCATCGGGATGCTGAGGCATCCACGTGGAGGACCAGCACTACAAAATTAGGGCAAAAAGCCGAAGGCAGGACGACTGCGAAGCTCTAAGCCGAAGCTCCAAGGGGTAAGGACTAAGAGAAGAACTCGCTAACTTTGCATAGAGCGACATATGGATAAACCTCTGTCATCAAATGCATCTACCTCGGAGAACCTCTCAGGCAAGGGGGCTGAGGCTACGCCCAAAGTATCAACAACACCTCACCCAAATCACACAAGAGCTACAGCTATATTAGGATCAATTGTTGGAGACATCGTAGGAAGCATCTACGAGTTTGCTAACATCAAGACGAAGGACTTTGAGTTCTTTCAGCCTGAGATGGAGCGTACAGACGACTCCATCCTGTGTATCGCGACTGCTGATTGGCTCTTGCACGGAGGGGATGTGAGCCATTATTATAGTCGCTATGCCCTGGAGTACCCCTATCCGATGGGAGGCTACGGTGGTATGTTTAAGGCATGGAGCAACAAGGTCGCACGCCAAGGCATCCATGAGCCGTATAATAGCTGTGGCAATGGAAGTGCGATGCGCATTGCTCCCGTGGGCTGGGCTTTTGAGACCGAGCGTGAGGTCTTAGCGGCAGCCGAAGTCTCGGCGAGCTGTACGCATAATCATCCAGAGGGTATCAAGGGGGCGCAGGCGACGGCTCTGTGTATCTTTTTGGCGCGGCAGGGGCATACGGCTTCGGACATTCGAGCACGGATAGAGCGAGACTTCGGTTACGACCTCTCGATGTCCGTCGAAGAACTGCAACGACGCTATTCGTGGCAGGGCATCGATGGGAAGGGGGATGGCGGTATTTGCCAAGATAGTGTACCGCAGGCCATCATTTGTGTGCTCCAAGCTAAGGACTTTGAGGATGCCATTCGCAATGCGATTAGTATCGGTGGAGATAGTGACACCATCGGCTGCATCGCCGGAGGTATCGCCGAAGCTCTCTACGGCATCCCTGAGCCAATCAAAGAACAAGCGTGGACGTATTTGGACGAGACCGAAGGCCGCACCGTCAGGAGCTTTATCCAGAAATACAGCATCTAAGCAAGGAGCACTCACCTGATTAAACGGCAATTGGGGGATAGAACCAAGCGTTCTATCCCCCAATTGCCGTTTATGTGAGGCTACTTCGTAGTCCCTTCCTTCCCAAGCGTGGGCGGTGTCGTTGGGTGGGTCAGCGGCCCGAGAGGACGAGCAGGACGCTCACATCGTGGGGCGAGATACCCGGGATGCGCGCTGCTTGGCCGATGGTGCGGGGACGGATACGGTCGAGCTTCTGCCGTGCCTCCGTGCTCAGCGCTTGTATCTCGGCATAGTCGAGTCCCTCGGGGATGAAGACGTACTCCAGACGCTCGAGCTTCTCGGCCTGCTCACGCTCACGCTGGATATAGCCGCTGTACTTGATGAGGATCTCAGCACACTCGGCGATCTCCTCGCGACGCGAAGGGATGGCTTCGATGGCACGTCGGAGGGCGGGGACCATCTCGCTGAGGTCGGAGAGCGTCAGCTGGGGGCGCAGGACGAGATCAATGAGCTTACAGCCCTGACGAAGCGGAGCGAGCCCACGCGCCTCGAGCTGAGGATTGATCTTGTCGGGGCGGATGGAGTAACCCGAGATGAAGGCGATGAGTTCGTCGCGCAGGCGGATCTTCTCCTCCAGAAGGCGCACACGCTCCTCCGTAGCCAAGCCGATCTCGGCAGCACGGGGCGTGAGGCGCACGTCTGCATCGTCCTGTCGTAGGAGGATGCGGTACTCAGCGCGCGAGGTGAACATACGGTAGGGTTCGTCCACGCCCTTCGTGACGAGGTCATCGATGAGCACCCCGATATACGCCTCGGAGCGGCTGAGCGTGAAGGGAGGGAGGTCGTGCACCTGCTGGTGGGCATTAATACCCGCGATGAGCCCTTGGCCTGCTGCTTCTTCGTAGCCAGTGGTCCCGTTGACCTGACCAGCGAGGAAGAGACCTGCGATGACCTTGCTCTCGAGCGTATGATGCAGCTGTGTGGGGTCGAAGAAGTCGTACTCGATGGCGTAGCCTGGGCGATAGAGGCGCACATCACGCAGCGCGGGGATCTGTCGCAGGGCCTCAAGCTGCACCTCTAAGGGCAGTGAGGAGGAGAAGCCATTGAGGTAGTACTCATTCGTGCGCTCGCCCTCGGGCTCAAGGAAGAGCTGATGACGGTCCTTGTCGGCGAAGGTGACGATCTTCGTCTCGATGCTCGGGCAATAGCGGGGGCCGATACTCTGGATCTGACCATTGTACAGCGGCGAGCGATCGAGGGCCTCACGCAGGACGGCGTGGCAGGCCTCATTGGTATAGAGCGTATAGCAGGGGAGCTGGCGCAGCGTCGAGCGGGTAGGTGTATCGAGGTAGGAGAACTTATGATGATCGTCCTCGCCCTCCTGCACGCCCATCTCATCGAAGTGCAGGCTACGGGCATCGATACGTGGGGGCGTACCCGTCTTCATGCGGTCGGTGCGGATACCCGCCTCCTGTAGCTGCTCGGAGATACCGTAGGTAGCTGGCTCGGAGATACGGCCACCCGTGATCTGCAGCTCACCGAAGTGCATCAGCCCCGAGAGGAAGGTCCCCGCGGTCAAGATGACGGCATCGGCAGAGAAGTGCACGCCCAGCTGGGTCTCTACGCCTCGCACACGCCCCTCCTCGAGGGTGAGGCGCGTGACGGTATCCTGCCACTGGTCAAGTAGCGGCTCACTATCCAGCTCCTCACGCCAAGCCTCCATGAAACGTATGCGGTCACTCTGCGCGCGTGGGCTCCACATAGCGGGGCCCTTGCTGCGATTGAGCATGCGGAACTGGATGGAGGTGCGGTCTGTGATAAGCCCCATGCGCCCCCCGAGGGCATCGATCTCGCGGACGATCTGTCCCTTGGCGATACCGCCCACAGCGGGGTTGCAGCTCATCTGCCCGATCTTATTCATATCGGGCGTGATGAGGAGCGTATGAGAGCCGAGGCGTGCCGCAGCAGCGGCAGCCTCACAGCCGGCATGGCCAGCCCCGATGACGATGATGTCGTAGTGGGGCATCAGACGTTGAAGCGGAAGTGCATGATGTCCCCATCCTGCACGACGTAGTCCTTGCCTTCGACAGCCATCTTACCGGCCTCCTTGACAGCCGACTCGCTGCCGTAGTGGAGGAAGTCCTCGTACTTGATGACCTCGGCACGGATGAAGCCCTTCTCGAAGTCGGTGTGGATAGCAGCAGCGGCACGGGGTGCCTTGCTGCCCTTGGTGTAGGTCCAGGCACGTACCTCCTGCACCCCAGCGGTGAAGTAAGTCTCCAGATCGAGGAGCTTGTAAGCGGCCTTGATCAGACGCGCCACACCCGACTCCTCGAGACCGATCTCAGCGAGGAACATCTGACGCTCCTCGTAGGTCTCCAGCTCGGCGATCTCACTCTCGATCTTCGCAGCGACGACCAGGAGTTCGGCCCCTTCGCTGGCGACAGCTTCGCGGACACGCTCTACATACTCGTTGCCCGAGACAGCGGAGGCCTCGTCGACATTGCAGACGTAGAGTACGGGCTTGCTGGTCAGCAGGTAGAGCTCACGAGCGACCTTCTGCTCATCCTTCGTCTCGAAGGTGACGGTGCGGGCGTTGAGGCCCTGCTCCAGAGCTTCCTTGTAGCGCATCAGGACGTCGCAGGCGAGCTTAGCCTGCTTGTCACCGCCCGTCTGGGCCTGCTTGTAGACCTTCTGCAGGCGGGCTTCGACCGTCTCGAGGTCCTTGAGCTGCAGCTCGGTGTCGATGATCGACTTGTCGCGCAGGGGGTCGACACTACCGTCGACGTGCGTGATATTGTCGTCATCGAAGCAGCGCAGCACGTGCAGGATAGCATCCGTCTCACGGATATTGGCGAGGAACTTATTCCCCAGCCCTTCGCCCTTGCTCGCGCCCTTCACCAGACCAGCGATGTCGACGATCTCGACGGTCGTGGGGACGATGCGCTGGGGCTGGACGATCTCGGCCAGCTTCGTCAGGCGCTCATCGGGGACGGTGATGACCCCGACGTTGGGCTCGATGGTGCAGAAGGGGAAGTTAGCGGACTGCGCCTTCGCGTTGGAGAGGCAGTTGAAGAGGGTGGACTTACCGACGTTGGGCAAGCCTACGATACCACATTGTAGGGCCATTATGCGTATTGATTATATACCTTATTATAAGATGCAAAGATAGCGAAATGCGAGGAGGTCTCTAAGAGAGCCCCCTCGCATCACACAGTACAGCGCTTGGATAAGCACCTATCATTTACATATCCTACAGCTTACTCACCCTACCACTTAAGGGGTGTGACGACGCCATCGGAGAGCTGAAGCTTCACCCAAATACCCTCCGGCCTATTCGGCAACGAGAGCTGATGAATAGGCTTACCCGCGTTATAGATCCCCACCAAGAAGAGGATTTCCTTTGTCCCATTGACAAGCCAAGTCGAATTATTAATCACGGGAGGAAGAAACTCACACTCCAGCTCTGCCCTCCCATTGGCACTCAGCACGCGCACAAACGAGCGGTCAATCTTCCCCTCAAGAGGGTAGAAATCGGGGCGTGGGGCTATGACCACAATCGAATTGTCCGTCACATCCAAGCTGTCCTTAAGCAACCCATTCGTCTTACCATCGACAAAGCCTAAGAGATGCTTCTGATACACCTCCGCAGTAATATCCTGCTGATGCTCATTGACGACGAGGATATGGACATCACTCTTTACAGGGCGCTGTCGATAGGGCTCATCCATCCCCGTGACACGGCGAGGAGTATCCTTGTGACAAGCGCAGCACACTACGGCTATAAGCCATAGCACCATCAGACGGGAAATTGCTTTCATAGATATAAAGACTATTGAATCGTTATGATTTCAATGCAATTATAATCAATTCTATAGCAACTCACAAACAACTACTGAACCGAGTCCGAACGACTATTGGTCATTGCTCCGACCTATATTGGTCGGCGGGCTGACCTATATTGTTCCGACGACGAAGCTATATAGGTCGCGATGGCGACCTATATAAGATGACGAAGGAAGCTATATAGCTTTGTGAAGTGACCTATATGAGGTTGTTGCTCTGCGTAGGGATAAAAGTTGTGGACGAGTGGCAGATAAGTGTGGTCTACGTACGTGGCTCTAATATCTACGTACGTGGATATTTGGATTTACGTACCTGATCATTAAGACTACGTACGTAGATAGAGAAAAACCTCTACTGGTCAGCGCGCGAAGCAGTAGTGGTCACTACTACGAACCAATAGTGGTTCGCTCGTCGACCAGTAGTGGTTCATACCACCCTCTTCCCGATGGATGCGCAACGACCTACTTCACAGACTGATAGCCATAGGGCAATCAGGTGCTCCCCATCCCACCCTCACAAGGAGTCAAGTGCCAAGAAATAAGCACACTAAGATGAATAGTGTGCATTTGCCGTTTTCTTTCTTTATTCCGCGGTAAAAAGCGTAACTTTGGTACGAGGAAATCAATGAACACAAAGATGAAAGACCTACCGCTCTTCTATGCCCCAGCCCTACGTGAGGAGCTCCAGCTCCCCGAGGGAGAAGCCCAGCATGCTATCCGTGTGCTGCGCGCGAAGGTAGGCGATGAGTTCCTCGTCACCGATGGCTGTGGCACCCTCTTCGAGACCCGCGTCTCAGGCGTAGACCGCCGTCACTGCCTCCTCTCGATAGAGCGCGAAGAGCCCTGGCAGAAGTACTGGAGAGGCCACTGGGCCGTAGCCGTCGCTCCCACGAAGAACATCGACCGCCTCGAGTGGACGCTCGAGAAGATGGTCGAGGTAGGTCTGGATGAAGTCTACCTCATCCGCACCCAGCACTCCGAGCGCAAGCATACCAGCGCCGAGCGTCTGGAGCGCATCATCCAGAGCGCGATGAAGCAGTCCCACAAGGCCCTCCTTCCTCGCCTCATCCCCGACGTGCCCTTTGCCCAGCTCCTCGAGATGACAGCGGACTATGACCTGCGGCTCATGGCCCACTGCCGTAGCACGGTCGGCCCCGAGCGCCACACCATCGATCACTTCTTCCGCCCCGAGGCGAAGACGCTCCTGATGGTCGGGCCCGAAGGAGACTTCTCCGTCGAAGAGATCGAGGAGGCTACCCGTCGCGGGTGCCAGCCCATCACCCTCGGAGCGAGCCGCCTGCGCACCGAGACCGCCAGCCTCATCGCCCTACAATGGCTACACACACTCGATATGACCAGCCAGCGTAGGCCCACGATACACGAGAAATAATACATGAAATAATCCCTTATCAATAACTCACGCTTATGGCACAGAGAGAAATCAAACTTAGCCTTGTCTACCGTGACATGTGGCAGTCCTCAGGGAAGTACCAGCCCCGCAAGGACCAGCTCGAGCGTATCGCCCCCGTCTTAGTCGAGATGGGCTGCTTCGCACGCGTCGAAACCAACGGGGGGGCCTTCGAACAGGTCAACCTCCTCTACGGGGAGAACCCCAACAAGGCCGTCCGCGCCTTCACTAAGCCCCTCAACGATGCTGGCATCCAGACGCACATGCTGGACCGTGGTCTCAACGGTCTGCGCATGTTCCCCGTCCCTGCTGACGTACGTCGCCTGATGTACAAGGTCAAGAAGGCCCAGGGTGTCGATATCACCCGTATCTTCGACGGGCTCAACGACCCCCGCAACGTCATCCCCTCCATCCACTATGCGAAGGAAGCTGGGATGATCCCACAGGCTACGCTCTGTATCACCCACTCCCCCGTCCACACCGTCGAGTACTACGCTGACCTGGCTGACCAGTTCATCGCTGCAGGTGCCCCCGAGATCTGCCTCAAGGACATGGCTGGTATCGGCCGTCCTCGCTTCCTCGGCCGTCTGGTGAAGGCTATCAAGACCAAGCACCCCGACGTCATCATCGAGTACCACGGTCACTCAGGCCCTGGCTTCTCCGTAGCCTCCATGCTCGAGGTCTGCGACAACGGCGCTGACGTCATCGACGTAGCTATGGAGCCCCTCTCTTGGGGTAAGATCCACCCAGACGTCATCACCATCCGCGAGATGCTCATCGATGCTGGCTACAAGGTCGCTGACATCAACATGGACGCCTACATGAAGGCTCGTGCCCTCACGCAGGAGTTCATCGATGACTTCCTCGGCTACTTCATCAACCCCTCCAACATGCTGACCTCTTCGCTCCTCGTAGGCTGCGGTCTGCCTGGTGGTATGATGGGCTCGATGATGGCTGACCTCAAGGGCGTACACGCTGGTATCAACATGCACCTGCGTAAGAAGGGCGAACCCGAGCTGAGCGTCGACGACCTGCTCGTCCGCCTCTTCGACGAAGTCGCCTACGTATGGCCTCGCCTCGGCTATCCCCCACTCGTCACGCCATTCAGCCAGTACGTCAAGAACGTCGCTCTGATGAACGTCTACAACCTCACCATCGGCAAGGGCCGCTGGGAGGCTATCGACAACAACACGTGGGGTATGATCCTCGGGAAGTCTGGCCGTCTGCCAGGCAAGCTCGATCAGGAGATCATCGACCTGGCGAAGGAAAAGGGCTTCGAGTTCACCACCGAAGATCCTCAGCTCAACTACCCCGATGCGCTGGATAAGTTCCGCGCTGAGATGAAGGAGAACGGCTGGGAGCTCGGCGAAGACGACGAAGAACTCTTCGAATTCGCTATGCACGAAGCTCAGTACCGCGACTACAAGAGCGGTGCAGCCAAGGAACGCTTCCAGGCTGAGCTCGACAAGGCCAAGACCGACGCCCTCGTCAAGAAGGGCTACAGCGCCGAAGATGCAGTGAAGATCAAGCGTCAGGGCACCGAGCCTATCGAAGCTCCTGCCTCTGGTCAGATCATCTGGGAGGTAGATCCCGAAGACTACTCTACGGCTCCTGCCCTCGGTACCTTCATCAAGACGGGTGAGCCACTCTGCTACATCCAGACGACTGCAGGCTACTTCGAGCCCGTCCTCTCGAACTTCACCGGCCGCCTCGCTGAGGTAGCTGCTCAGGGTGCTAACATCCGCAAGGGTGAAGCCCTCGCTTACGTCCGCCCCGCTGAGAAGGAAGAGCTCTTCGTAGAGAGCGAACCCGAACGTCTGCGTCGCGTAGAGCAGCTCGAGGAAGTTCGCCACGTCATCCGTGCTCGCCGCGCTAAGAAGTAAGCGACACCGCCCATAGGGCAACCATTCCTCTCGGGGGCTACACCCAGCACTTAGCTGATGGTGTAGCCCCCGAGTCTTATATCTCCCTACCATAAAGCCACGCCCTTTCGCGCGCGCGTAACCTTATATATACTATACCCTCCCGCCCCCCTCCTGCACCCCCCTTCACGGCTCCCTCCGCTATCTTCCCAGCACGACCGAGCGCCTTCATAGAGACCGCGCACCACGCACAGCCCTACCAGAGTCAGGCGACGCACCGCCTCTCTCGCCCTCCTCCGCCACACACACCACCGAGGGAGAACGCAGGTACGAGCCATCACCGACGAAGACGACCAATAAAGACCTCCACCCCTATCCCGCCCCACTACCTTTGTATCGCTCCCCCAAGGTAGGCGGAGCGCCCCCAGAGAGGGGCTGTATTCCTCTTTATTGATTGACTTATGTACACCACCATTCCGCAGCCGAGGCTCCTCACCTTAGCCCTCCTCATCGGGCTCTATGGCTGTGCCTCACACCACCGCACGACACGCGAGAGCACGACCGAGAGCCACACCACGAGCGACCTACAGCACACCCTACACACCACCCAGCAGGAGCAAGCCCTCGACACCCTCACGCTGGATCTCACCGAAGTCGTGCAGCTCCTCCCTCCGCACACTGATACTACCGCCTCCTCCAAGGCGAAGGGCGCAGGCTGGGTAGCGCACTACCACCTCCGACAGATCGGGCATCATCAGGCGACCACCACGGGCGCTCTACGGGAGGTAGATAGCCTTCGCTCCACGACCCACACCACGGATAAGGGCATCACGACGCATAAGGCACCAGCCAGCCCCTTACATCCCTTCGCCCTCGGCGTCACCCTTCCCCTCCTTCTCGGAGCCATCTACCTTACTTATAGGAGGACCAAGCGATGAGACCCACCGACATCCGCTACATCGTCGTGCACTGCAGCGCCACGCGTGCCAGCCAACCCTATTCACCCGAAGCCCTGGAGCGTGACCATCGTGCCCGTGGCTTCCGCTCGGCAGGCTATCACTTCTACATCCGTCGCTCGGGTGCTATCATCCCCCTGCGCCCGCTTGAGCAGATAGGTGCCCACGCACGGGGCTACAACCGCTCGAGCTATGGCGTCTGCTACGAGGGGGGCTTAGATGACACGGGCTATCCAGCAGACACCCGCACCGTCGAGCAGCGTACGGCTCTCCGGCAGCTCCTTGAGCACCTCCACGCACTCGCCCCACAAGCTACCATCCTCGGCCATCGTGACCTCAGCCCCGACCGCAACGGCGACGGCCGTATCACCCCCGACGAATGGATCAAGCTGTGCCCCTGCTTCGATGCCCAGCGCGAATACCACGACATCTCCATCAGCCCCGTAAGCCATGCAACCAAATAAATCCAAGGCGACACTTCAGCTCGTCATCGCCACCCTGCTCAGCCTCTTCGGCATGCTCCTCCTCGGCGCAGCCTTCGTCACCGCCCCACCTGGGGAGATTCACTCCAGCGTCCTCATTGCCTATGGCGAAGTGATGACCTTCGCCGGCGCCCTCTTCGGCATCGACTACCACTACCGCCGGTAGTCGATGCCCACGCCTCACCACCTTCGTCACCCTGCACCGCACCCTCCCCACCGCCATACCACCCGCATCCCCTCTCCCCTCCTCCTCAGCATACTCCACCCGCTCGCCACGCTCTACCGGCTCGCCATACTCGACCGCTACATACGCACCTCACCACACCCTACCTCCTCCCCTTGATACTCTACCTCTATATATGCACCTCGCCCCGACCTCCTACCGCACATTGTGATCCCATCCTCAGCACCTCTCTGCCACCCTTTCGCACACAACTTCCCACCCTCTTCGCGCACGCACTCACCCCATCCTCAGCACCTCGCAGCCATCCTTCTACACTCCTTCCCACTCCTCCTCTGCGCACCCTCCGCGCCCTCTTCCGCGGAAAAGTTTGCACTCCCCCACCGAAAGCAAGCAGTAACCCACCTGTGGAAATCTTTTGTTCCAAAAGAAGAAGAAGACTTATCCTCAACATCTTACCCCGACAACATCGTGTGGATAACTCTGTGAGTAGCTCTGTGCATAGCGAAGAGAAGGCTTGATTTATAAGCGCTTAGGAGGACATCGCAGAAGCTCCTTCTGCGGGAAGGTGGTAATCGCTTGAGAACAAAACCCATAGAATTAGTATGAGAAAAGCAAGACTCAAGGCCGTTTTTTTTTCTCCGCACTTTTGCCAAACTTTGCACCAGATAAGAGGTCACACAAGACACCCCCTATACCACACTATACGACTAATGTATAGCACATTAAGGGCAAAACCACCTTGTGGATAACCTCCTCACCCCATAGCAACTGAGGCCCAGCAGTACGAGCGCCTATCACCGCGCCCGATGCCCCCGCTTCGCTCCTAAATATAGTAATGCCCTTGGTCCACGACTACGCAAGGCAACCCCTCATGCAAACGACAACTCCTCCTTCTTCAGGGGAGCAGCTCTGGAAGCAATGCCTCCAGATCATAGCCGGCTCCTGTGACCCCCAGACGCTCCAGCGCTGGTTCGCCCCCATCCGCCCGCTCGGCATCGAGACGCGCGAGGATGAGCAGGGGCGTTTCGAAGCGCTCGTGCTCGAGGTCCCTTCGAAGGCATTCTACGAGGAACTCGTACGCACCTATGAGACCCTACTCGTACGAGCTCAGAGCGAGATCCTCTCTCCTCAGGGCCTCGAGATCTACCTCACCCCCGCTCAGACGGCTCAGCCTGCACCTCAGCCTAAGCTGGCGCGCACACAAGACTATACGTCTCACCTCAGTGCCGACCTCCGCTTTGAGACCTTCTACGAGAGTGCTTGTAACCGCGAGGCCCTGCGCATCGCTGAAGCTACGGCCGCACGCCCTGGGCAGGCTCCGCTGAACTTCATCTTCATCTATGGCCCCAGTGGCGTAGGGAAGACCCACCTCTCGCAGGCTATTGGGCAGCGCGCTATGGAGCTCCACCCCACGATGCGTGTCTGCTACGTGTCAAGCTCGAAGTTCGAAGCGCAGTTCGTCCGTGACAGCCTGATGCGCGGTCCCGAGCGTGGTATGTTCGTAGACTTCTACCAGCAGATGGATATGCTCATCATTGACGATATCCAGGGGCTCATCGGTAAGACCAAGACGCAGCAGGCGTTCTTCGATATCTTCAATCACCTCTACCTCCTCGGCAAGCAGATCATCGTCACCTGCGACGTCCCTCCTGTGGACCTCAAGGGGATGGAGACGCGTATCATGACGCGTATCCAGAGCGCGATGATGCTACGCATTGACCGCCCCGACCTGGAGCTTCGCCGCAAGATCCTCCAGCGCCGTGTCGCCGACAGCGGAGTCGAACTCGGAGAAGAGTGCGTGGAGTTCATCGCCGAGAGCATGCAGGACAACGTCCGTCAGCTCGAGGGGGCTATCCGTACGATCATCACGCACTCGCAGTTCTCCGATCATGGTGCAGTAGACCTCGAGGCCACGCGCCGTATCGTCGGGGGTACCGTCTCCATCGAGCGCCGTGAGGTGACACCCGAGTCCATCCTCGATACCGTCTGCTCCGTCTTCGGCGTCGAGAAGGCACAGCTCCGCACACCCTCACGTAAGGCCATCCTTGCCCTACCCCGCCAGGTCACGATGTACCTCGTGAAGAAGCACACCAACGCATCCTACAACACGATCGCCCAGCTACTGAACCGCAACGACCACACGACGATCATGCACGGCTGCAAGGCTATCGAAGGCCGCCTCTCCCTCGAGCCCGCTCTCAAGGAGCGCATCGAGCAGGTCGAAGCTACCCTCTTCGCTTAAAGCACACACCTATTATAAAACCAGCGGCGCCCCATCGACCCAGATCGGAAACTCACGCTAGTGGGGGCCAGGGAA
>ERZ773100.139-NODE-139-length-44044-cov-121.605788_pt1 | contig 44044 bp, 46 predicted proteins | sample MGYA00511119_ERZ773100 | MGnify/ENA primary metagenome ERZ773100 (study PRJEB29015, sample SAMEA2738000) | human oral metagenome | biome: human oral; feature: human-associated habitat; material: dental | place: China | collected 2111 ...
AGCGGTTGTCGAAGAAGCCACTTGTGAAGCATTTCTATTATGGTTCCGGTACCCAGCCTGTGGGTTATGAGGATTCAGATCATCCGGGTGTTGGTTGGCGGTATTTATATGATGGCTTGGATCGTCGGGTTGGCAAAGAGCAGATTAATACTGCTACGGGGGATGTGCTGAGTCGTACAGTGTTTATGCACTATGGGAATGAGCTTTTCGGTGAGCAGTATACGGTGGACGTGAACGAACCTCACATGGTTGGGGTCGGAGCGCTATGGCCAGTCAACCCAATAACAGACGAAATCCTGGGGCAAATCGAACTCGTCCCCAGCGGCTCACCAGATTCAGCGTTTTACGCGATGATCAGTGATTTTGCTGGTGCGCCGAAGGAGCTTGTCGACGTTACTACTGGTGGGATTGTTGGTTATAGTAAGCAATCACTGTTCGGTAAGCGGCAGTGGTTTGGTGGGAAGTCTTCACCATTGTTGTTTGCTGGCCAGTATGAGGATGCTGAGTCGGGGTGGGTGTATAACCGGTTCCGGTACTATAATGCTGCGTTTGGCATGTATAACGCACAGGATCCGTTGGGTGTTGGACCGAATTTGGCTAGCGCGCAAGCATATGTGGACAATCCCACCACCTGGGTAGATGCGATGGGGTTGGCAGCGCATAAAGTAAAAAGTGGTACGCCGCCTTTTGTCCTACGCGCACATAACAAAGGCGTTGTTGGAGAACACGCGGTGGACAACATCATTAAACGTAGTGGTGGCAAGGGAATCGGTAAGCGCGTGACCTATGTTGATGCAAATGGGGCGAAACGTATTTCTGATGGTTCTGTTGGTAAGAACTTGGTAGAAGTTAAAAATGTAAAGAGCCAGGGCTATTCATCCCAGATTCATGCTGCGGTTGAAAAGTCTGTCGAACGAGGCGGCAAGTTAGATCTCTACGTGGCGCGAGGAACAAAGGTTTCTCCAACCATTCGGAATCACCCGAATATCAATCTTCATCGAATTCCACGAAGGGATATTGTTCAAGCGTCGAAAGAGGTATTCCATCACCCCACAAAGACAATTTTGCATTATTAATCTGATTTGGAAGAAATATCCATGACAACTATCCCTGATTCTGATCGCCCTCTAGCAGCAGCCCTAGAGGCAAAGGGGCTGCCATACCCATTGCCTGACCGGTGGGAAGACCCCGACCCGGAGATGATACGTGCCTACATTCATGCTGCTCAAGACGTCGTAACGGCCCCAGGCATGGATTTGGAGCTTATCACCGATTTTTCGGCGGCGATTCTGGAGCACATAACAACGAAGTATCGTGACTGTTGGGATGATATGGTGGCCGCGTATTTTGCGGCGCCAGCAGGGAATGAGCGTAGCCAGTTTGCTTTTTGGTTAATGCAGGTAGCAGGGTCTAGCAAGAAGTATGTTGCGCGTGTTCTTGATGTGGTATTAGCTGAAGACCCGGCTCTGATCTGGGATTTCTTGCCATGGCTATTTGTGCGGATCAACCAAGAACAGTGGGATCTGCTGGCACCAAATCTGACGGATCCTGCGTTATCAGAACGAATTGTGAATTTTATCCGCCGTAACCGTTCCCGCATTGAAAAGAAAGGTGTGACGCCATGGATTCCCGGTGTTGAGCTATAACTAGGTGTTGTGGCTTGTCCAGTGAAGGAGGATCATGATGGTGGATTTTACGAGGTCTGGGATTCCTGGGTTTTCGGTGACTGATTCGTTTGCTGATGTGAAGCAGCGTTTGGATGATGTGCATGAGCATAATGATTTCGGTTTTGAGTCTGTGAGGGGTTATCTTGAGCTGGGTGGGAATCGTTATCTTGCTGGTATTGATCAGAATCCAGTGACGCATGGTATTGAATGTGTTGAGCTGCGGGAGTTATTCAAGGGGGATACATTTGAGGGTATCGCGTTGGGGGAGATGTCGGCTCAGGAATTTGCTGGTGAACTTGTGAAGATCGGTTCCGTCCCTATCATGGAGATCGAGATGGTTTGGTGGCCTGTGGAGCGTGTGTCCTTTTTCTTGTATGAGGATGTGCCTAGTGCGATTGGTTGGTGGGGTAAAGATCTTACACTTGACAAGGTGAAGGCTATTTTTGCTGGGCGGATAGAGGACTTAAATCCTAATGTGTATCACTTTTACAAGCCATAGCCTTGAATAAGTCTTCTTCTGACAAACCCGAGCACCCCCCAAATAGTAAGGTTTGTATCGTGGCGAAGGTGTATGCGCAGGTTGATCCGTGGTTTATTCAGCGTGGGTATAAGTGTACTGGTGTTCGGGATTGTCGTTATGCCATAAGACAGAATGATCTGCTTTTCGAGCTGCATATTTTCGCCACCCCCATGCCGGAAGAGTTGTATATTAAGAATGGCCTTCATCAGCCATAAGTGAGGATCATGATGGTGGATTTTACGAGGTCCGGAATTCCTGGATGTTCGGTGACGGATTCGTTTGCTGATGTGAAGCAGCGTTTGGATGATGTGCATGAGCATAATAATTTCGGTTTCGAGTCTGTGAGGGGTGTTCTTGAACTAGGCGGTAAGCGTTATCTCATGGGTGTTGATCAAAATGAGATAACGCATGGTATTGAATGTGTTGAGGCGCGGGGGTTATTCGAAGGGGACACGTTTGAGGGGATCGCGTTGGGTGAGATGTCGGCTCAGGAGTTTGCCGGTGAACTAGCGAAGATTGGTTCCACTCCCATCATGGAGGACTATACAATTTGGTGGCCTGATGAACGTGTGTCCTTTTATGTGTATGAGGATGTGCCTAGCACGATTTGTTGGTGGGGTAATGATCTCACGAATGACGAGTTGAAGGCCATTTTTTCTGGGCGGATAGAAGATCTAGACCCTAATCAGTATCACCTTTATAGCCCTGAATAAGCCTTCATAATGTTGGTGTGTTCTGGAGGTTGAGTGATGTTTGTGGGGTATGAGTTTGAGCGGGATTTTGCAGATAAGGCTTGTACTCTGGAATATGTGATGTCTCAGGTGGGTGCAGGCATGGGGGTGTATGTGTTTTTGCAGTTGTCTGAGGTTTCGGATTTTGCGGAGATGGCGCAGCAGTATAAAGGTCATGTGGTGTGGGTTGAGGATGTTGCATCTGGCCCATTGGGGTTTTTAGTAGATGATCCGGTTGTTGGTCTTATCGAATTTCGTGGTTCTGTGCCAGATTCCGACCCTGCTGGGGCGTTTTTCTCGATAGACTTTCCGCATAGTGGTGTGGTGATGGTTTCAGGCGCAGCGGATTTTCCTGTGAGGGTTCGGCCGGTTTTGGTTGAGGAATGTCGCCCTATGGGGCATGCTGGTGAAGAATCTGGTGATGTGGTTGCTAGGTTGATGCAGGCTGGTGCGCTTTTGGTGTATCGCCTGGATTGTGCGGGTGCGGCTGGGTTTCTTCAAGAAGAAGTGTTCATTGATACGAATAATCGTGGGTTAGTATCCGGGCTTTTATAATCATCCGGCATTCCCTGGTTATACACATGGCGATTCAATGGTTCTGATAAACCGTAAGTGAGGATTTTGATTATGGATTTTACTAAATCTGGGATTCCTGGGTTTTCGGTGATTGATTCGTTTGCTGATGTGAAGCAGCGTTTGGATATTGTGCGTGCTGGTAATGATTTCGGTTTTGAGTCTGTGATGGGTTACCTTGAGTTAGGCGGTAACCGTTATCTTATGGGTGCGACTCAAAATCCAGTGACGTATGATATTGATAGTGTTGAGTTGCGGGAACTATTCGAAGGGGACACGTTTGAGGGTATCGCGTTGGGGGAGATGTCGGCCCAGGAGTTTGCTGGCGAACTGGCGAAGATTGGTTCTGTTCCTATCATGGAGGATACTGGAGTCTGGTGGGTTGATGAGCGTGTGTGTTTTTATGTGTATGAGGATGTGCCTAGCACGATTTGCTGGTGGGGCAAAGACCTCGTAGATGATGAGATAAAGACCATTTTCTCTGGCAAGATAGAAGATTTAGACCCCAACGTATATCACCTGTATAAGGCAGAAGAATAAACTCCCACTGACCATGCCCCAGGTAGCTACGCTGAACCTTAAAGCGCCAATGAGGTAGATTGTTGCATCACCCACCAAAGTCCGGTGGTTCACTGAAGCGAGCATAAAATAAGCCTTGTTGCCAGTCTTTCCGGCCTGCACCCCACCATTGGGCGGTAAACTAGGGCCTCATATTGTAACCAACCAATAGCGATCGGAAAGGCTGAAACCCCAATGTTTGTGCTTAATTATCTTGCCGTCCCCGCCACCGAATTCGACCGGTTAGCCGCGGACGATGACCAGGTGGATACCGTGCATGAGCTGCTGGAATCAGCGGAATATCCCACCACCGATATCGACAAGGCGTGGGGTCCGCTCAGCATGGTGGTGGGGGAATCCCCAATAATGGGCGCGATAGCCGGAACCCAAGAATGGGATGAAGAAGTCACCGCCAACCCGCCGGCCCTGGTGGCGGAGCAGGCCGCGGCATTGGCCGCCGCGGACGGGGCCCAGCTGGCCGCCGCAGCCAACGAGCTCGATTCTGACACCCCACCCGAATACGTGGCCGACGCGGTGGCGGAACTCACCCGGTTCTACCAGGCCGCCGCCGACCGGGGCGACGCCATTATCATCGTTGTCAACTAAGGGATTCCGCCGGCGTGAGGCGTCGTCAAGCGTGCGGTAAAACTGTAGGGATGACGACTCATCGAATCCTGACGCCGGATGTGGCGCGGGGCATCATGCTGCTGGCCATTGCGGTCGCCAACTCCGTGACCGTGTGGGCAACCAACATTGACAACCCCATGGTGGGCACCCACATTGGCATAGTGATGAACGATTCCCTCTGGGACAAAATCGCCATCATGATCGGCGCCATGTTCATCCACGTTCGGGGCCTGCCCATGTTCGCCACCTTGCTGGGGTATGGCATGGGCATGATCTTGGTGCGGGAATACCACAGAAAGAACCCCTACAAGCGGATCCTGGCCCGGCGCTACGCGGCACTAGCCGCCATGGGGCTGATCCACCTCGTGTTTCTGTTCTTCGGGGACATCATGTTCATGTACGGCATTCTCGCCCTGCACGTCACCATGATCGCCAACCGCAGCGATCGGGTCCTCCTGACCGTGGCCGGCGTACTGTGGATTGCTGGCGGTGGGGTCACGGCGGCCCTCACCCTGCTGGGGTGGACCGGCACGAGCGCCTACGGGCTGGGCTATGTTGAAGACCAATTGGTCATGGGTGAAACATTCCTCATGACGTTCCCCGTCCAATATGTATCGTCCGCCACCACAATCATGCCCGCCATCCTGGTGGGTTTCGTAGCCGGCCGCCGCGGCATGCTGGAAACCCCCGAACCGTACCTGCGGATCATGCGCTGGTGGGCAATCATCGCCGTGGCCGTATGCTTCATCGTTGGCATCCCCCTGGGGTTGGCCAGCATGGGGGTCATCGGGGGTGAACTCGTCTGGTCTGCAATCAATCGGGTTGCTGGACTTGTGACCGGTCCAGGTTTGGTGGTGTTACTGTTCTACCTGTCGCGGTGGTTACAGCAGCACCATAAGCAACACGTATTGCCGGTGCGCATGTTGGTTGCGCTGGGCCGCATGTCCATGACCGGCTATGTTCTGCAATCCGTGCTGTTTACCGCACTGGTACTGCCGTGGGGGCTGGGTTTGGGGTCCGGTAGCGGTGCCGCAGTCGCAATGCTGATGGGGGTTGCGGTGTGGTTTCTGACCCTCATTATCGTTTACGCCTGGTCCCTGACGGGTCGGCGAGGCCCCCTCGAAACCATACATCGACGCTTAGGCTATAGCCGCCCAACGACCGCTTTACGACGGTATAATGGGAGGTCATGAGCTTTGATTCGAATGCTGACATCATCGCTGGTGTGTCATTGGGAGGAATAACGCTTCTCGACCCCATTGCTATCCACTGGGAGTACATCAACGAACATTTTTTTCATCGCTATGGTGATAACCTGCCCTATCACATGGACAACTACCACACCATCACCTACCGGCTTGACGACTTCGCGGTAGAACTTCACGTTCACGCCCCCACTGGTCTCATATATAAGCTTTCCACCTTGCCCACTTACCGCGGCAAATTTCACGACGCCGTCGGCATCGGTACCCCCATTCGGGAGGTAGATCTGGAGCTAGAATACGACGACACCGAATCCGGTTTCCGGTTTCCCGACCATCCGGGGATCCTCCTCGAACCCGATATCCCCCACCCGTGGCCCTCGGCGTTCCCACACCTTAACGTTGATCGTATCACCGTTTTTAACGAGGACTATATCGAAAAGGCGCCCAGCCTCACCCGTCGCTAGGAGGAGAAATATCCTCCCCAAGGCGGTGCCGTCGTCAAGCTGTATGCCCAACACTGAAGGGCATGACGAATAACCGAATTCTCACCCCAGACCTGGCGCGCGGCTCGGCGCTGCTGGGCATCGCGGTTGCTAACGCGGTGACCGTGTGGACAACAAATATCAACCATCCCATGCCAGGTCACATTGGAATCATTGCTCATGATTCACTGTGGGACAAAATCGCCATCATGATCGGCGCCATTTTCGTTCACGTCCGTGGCCTGCCCATGTTCGCCACCCTCCTGGGCTACGGCGTTGGCATGATCTTGGTGCGGGAACAACGCAACGGAAGCCGGTACAAGCGAGTCCTCACCCGTAGGTACGCCACATTGGCGCTCATTGGCGTGCTCCACATGATTTTCTTGTTTTACGGCGACATCATGCTCACCTACGCGCTCATGGCGCTCACGATCGTGCCGCTGGCCAAATACAAAGATAAAACTCTCATCATCGTAACGTGCGTGCTCTACCTTGCCAGCACCGCGTTTTTCCTTCACTCCATCTTGTCGCCCACGGGAGAAGACCGGGCCAACCCGTACGGGCACGGCTACTTCGTGGACCAGCTGGGCCCCGGCACCTTCCTGGTGCAGGCAACCCCCATCATGTATCTCCTCGATATCATCACCGTCCTGCCCATGGTCCTGGTCGGATTTATCGCCGGCCGCCGTGGCATGCTGGAAAACCCCGAACCGTACCGGCGGCTCATGCGCTGGTGCGCGGGGCTGGCCGTGGTGGTCAGCTTCGGCCTGGGCATTCCCCTCGGGCTGGCCAGCATCGGCGTGATCGGTGGTGAACCCGCCTGGTTTACCCTCAACCAACTGGTTGGTCAGCTCGTGGGTTTGGGCATGATTGCCTGGGTATTTTATATCGCACAATGGTTACAGCGCCGGGGTTGGGTCCACACCCTGCCGGTGCGTATGTTGGTTGCGTTGGGCCGCATGTCCATGACCGGATATGTGCTGCAATCCGTGCTGTTCATTGCCCTGGTGGTGCCCTGGGGATTCCTCGGCCTGGGCTCCGGCAGCGGCGCCGCGGCCGCAATGTCCGTCGGGGCCGGCGTGTGGCTGCTCACCCTGATCTTCGCCTACACGTGGTCCCGCACCGTCAGCAAGCGCGGGCCCCTGGAAACCCTGCACCGGCGCATCGGGTACAGCAAAACATCCCGGGCGGCGATCCTCCCCGCGGCGGAGCAAAATCCTCCCACGGAAGGTAGCGGGTTCCTTACCGGTGCGACATCATAACAATCATGATTCGTGGCGTAACACTACTCATAGCCATCATGTCCACCCTCATGTTGGTCGCCAGCCCATCGCTTCTGTTCGGCGTGGAATGGGGGTTGATTATCATCATGGCTGTGGCCGGCTGGTTGTGGCAGAAACACCCCCTGACCATGGGCATCATTATGATCGGCTGCCTGGGAATCATGCAGATTCTCTTCCTGTGGCGACTCCCGAACAACATGGGGATCTCCCCGGCATTTCTGCTCGCACCCATGATCCTCTACCAGTGGGCGCGGGACAAACGTCTGGAACCACGATGGCCCCAAGGGCTCGCTCTGCTTCTCGCGGCGGCGTCACTTATCTCGCCCTTGATGTGGCGGGTCCACCAGTACGATTTCGGCTACGGCCTCATCCGAATCCACGGCATTGACCTTGTGGTCACAATGGTGGCGCACTGGGCAATCATCGGCGCAATATTCCTGTGGGGCAGGTCGAACCGCACAACAGAAATCACCCGGGAACGTGAGGCGGTGCGTGAAGCCCGGCTGCTGGAACGCAACCGCATTGCCGCGGAGGTTCACGATGCCCTGGCGCACACCCTCACCTTGATTCGCATGCAGGCATCTGCCGGCCTGTACGCCCCGGAACAGGCACCGGACATATTACGCAGCATCCAAGAAATATCCGGGGCTGGCATCACCGAAGTGCGGGCCATCGTGGCAGCACTCCGCAGCGACGACATCCCCGACACCATGGACATGAGCGATGTGATCCGCCGATTCCACGACAGCGGCCTCGACGTCACCGCCCGAACCGACCCGCTCACGGACCTGCCGATCCGCCTGCGGCTGGCCATCCACCGGATCGTGACCGAAACCCTGGTGAACGTCGTCAAGCATCAAGAAAACCCGCAGGTAACCGTGGACATTGCGGTGGGGGAGTGCGTGACGATTACTGTGGTTTCCCATGGACCCAAAAAACCGGACAGCAGCGGCACCGGCGTGGGGTTGCCCAGCCTCGACGAGCGGGCGCAGGCGGTCGGCGGCACATTCGAATTCGCCTTCGACGGGCACACCGCCACAACAATTGCGCAACTCCCCCGGGAAACACCATGACCGTTAAAATCCTCATTGCAGACGATCAAGTTCTCCTCAGCCGCGCCTTAGCGACGATCCTAGGGTCCCAACCCGACCTGGAGGTCGTTGCCACCGTCCACGACGGCCAAGCCGCAGTCGACACCGTAGCCCACACCCCCGTCGACCTCATACTCATGGATGTGCGCATGCCAAAACTTGACGGTGTGGCCGCCCTGAAGAAAATCCGGGCCAAACCCAACCCGCCCAAAATAGTCATGCTCACCACCTTCAACGTGCCCGACACCGTGAAAGCGGCCCTCACCGCCGGGGCGAACGGGTTCCTCCTCAAAGACGCCGACCCGGAAACCCTCATCGAATCGGTACGAACCGTCGCCGCCGGTCAAACCGTGCTCGCCGCCGACGTCGTGGGCCACATTCTTCCCGGCGCGCTCACGGTCGCCGCAGACACCCTGCCCAGCCACGTCCAGCAGGGATTATCGCTGCTCACCCCCAGGGAAATGGAGGTGCTGCACGCCATTGGGGAGGGCAAAACAAACGCGGAAATCGCCGCGGAACTGGTGATTTCCGCAACCACGGTAAAAACCCACGTGAGTAACCTGCTGGCCAAGGTCCATGCCCGGGATCGGGTGGCGCTGGCGATTATTGCCCGGAAAGTGGGGCTTTAAACCCGGGCGGGTGCTGCTCAACGCGGCCTATGGTTGAGGGCGTATTCAATCCCGTACTCGTTGGAATGGTCAATATAGTCCTCATCGTAGATGGTGATACAACCAACGCCAAGCACTGGGGAATCCTCCGGCCACGAGTTTTCCAGGTCGGGTTCGAATAAAATGCCGGGGGTGCCGGGGATGTAAAAGCCGGATTCCACGTCGTCGAATTTTATGTCAATGTTTAAATCGTGGATTTGGTAAATGGGCATGCCCACACTAATGGACTTTTTGAACTTGCCACCATAGCCGGGCAGTGCCACCAGTTTATAGATGAGCCCGGTGAGAATATGCACATGAAGTTCAATGGCATGATTCACCAGGGTATATACTGCCGTGTGATACCCATCGAGCCGGTACGTGGGAGTGACCGTCGGAACGGTGGTGTAGGTACTGTCGAGAGCATCCCAATACGTGGTGACATGATCCAGCAGCTTCACTCCGCCGAGCGATGTACCGGCGATGATCTCGGCATCTGAATCGAAACACATATCTGCCTACCTCGACCTATCTAGCTAATACAACTTATTGTTCTCCCTAATTGTACCTTTTTGTCTGAACGGAATGTGCTGGTGCAGCTAGATGGATTGTGTGAGCCGGGTTTTTCGTTCCGGGTAGAGGCGCGATAAGAATCGGTGGTACATGCTCAGTGCTTCCGGGGAAGTCTTCACGGTAATCTCCTCCCGGGCGGTGGTTCGAGTGTCGACTTCGGGCAGGGCCACGGCGCCGGCAGCCAAGGCCTGTTTACTCGTCGCCCCTACCAATATGGGGGTAACCGCCCCCGCTTGTGCCCGGTGTGCAAGCGCGTGATCCCCATGGTACAGCCAACTGAAATCGGTGGTGTGCTTGTCGGCAAGCAATACCACATGGTTTGCCAGTTCGGTGCCGGCAAAAATAAGTTCGTTACTGGTGGTGAACGGCAGGTCAATGATGACGGTGGGCCACCGGTGCTGGATTCGGGGCAGTACCGCCTGTAGGTCAGTGGGGCTTATCGGTTTCGGCTGCGACATGCTCACGGCCAGAGTGGGAACCTTGCCGGTGCAGTCGACGAATGCGGCAACCTGTTCACGCCCCAGATCGTGGGCGGACTGGTTGACGAGCCCGAAAAAGTCCCCACCCCGGTGGGCGCCGAGTGCGGCCCGCACCGGCTGGTTCATGCCATCGGTGTCGATAATGGCCACGGGGTTTTCGGACACGGCATTGACCAGCTTGGCGATCAGTGCCGCGGTGGGGGTGGTGAGAATCCGATCGTCTACTGCGGCCACGGAAACAATCAGGGCCCTGTCGGTGTCGTACGGTGGTATTCGACCAGCCTGCGCAAGACCATCGGACCAGTACAATCGCCGAATAAAGTGGGGAGTGAATCGAAACGACACGAGCTACCCTCCTTTATGTTCGAACATGGGGTTACAGTAGAGTTACAACCTATAGGATATAGAGTCTAGCCACAGCACGGCACGATTTGGGGAGATACTTTTTATGAACGACCAACCCGGAAACAATGCCAATATGCCCGCCTGGTTAAGCGTTGCCCGCCAGAATAACACCACCACACCCGCACAACAGCAGGACCCTGTATCTCCCCAACCGCAACAACCCCAACCACAGCCCCAGTCGCAACAGCAGCCAAAGCCGAACCCGCAGTCGGAAACCCCACAACAGTCCCCGCAACAACAGCAACAATCCCAGCCAGAACAGTCGCAGCCCACATGGCGGCAGCAACAACCACAACCGCAGCCGGAACCTGCGGCCGAGCCGGAACCCCTGCCCAAACCGGTGCCGGAGCCGAAAGACCCACCAACCACACAACCACAACAACAGTCGCGGCAGCAGCGGCAACAACAGTCGGAATCCCGCGGCTCCCGCCACAGCGCCCCCTACGGGAATGACACACCATACATGTATGAGCCGGCACCCCTGCCGCCAGGCCCATTCCCACCCTCCGAACTCCCGCCGGCCCCATCATCGCGCACTGCCGGGCCGCAGCAGGCTGCGCAGCCACAACAACCACCCCAACCCCCAACCGGGCCACCCACCCAACAACAACCAGCCGTCACCCCCACCAGCCCGCCACCCGAACCACCACCCAGTTCTATAGTGGGCAAGCATTCCAGCCCCGGCCAATACGACCTCACCCCGCCAAACGCGCTCAACCAGTCGGTCATCGTCAACCCGGTGAAGCGCGCCCCCAAGAGCGGCTGGCGGAAATTCGTCCACGGTATGACCGGCGGCTACATCAACCCGGGAGACTCCGCCCGCAACGCCAGGGCGGATGAACTATTACAACGAATCCAAACACCCTTACGAGGCGACTACCGCATTGCCGTCATGTCCCTCAAGGGCGGTGTGGGAAAAACCACCACCACGGTCACCCTGGGTGGTGTGTTCGCCAGCCTGCGCGGTGACCGGGTCATTGCCATCGACGCCAACCCCGACCTTGGGACATTAGCGCAGCGTGTGGCCGCGCCGGGCCCGTCTACCATTCGGGATTTGTTGGCGGCCACGGACACGTCGCGGTATCCGCAGGTGCGGTCGTATACCACGCAGGCGAAGTCTCGCCTGGAGGTGATCGGTTCGGAACGCGACCCGGCGTTTTCCGAAAGTTTCAGCGAAATGGATTATCGGCGGGCCATTGATATTTTGCAGCATCACTATAATGTGATTCTCACGGATTGCGGCACCGGGTTGATGCATTCGGCCATGGCCGGGGTGTTGGATTTGGCGAACACGTTGATTCTGGTCAGCTCTCCCGCGCTTGATGGTGCGCAATCGGCTTCGGCGACGTTGGATTGGTTGAATCTGCACGGCTATGAGCAGTTGGCGGCGAATTCTGTGGTGGTGATTTCCGGCGCGCACCCGGGGCAGGCCACGATCGACATGGACCAGCTCATTAGCCATTTCCGGTCGCGGACCCGGGCGGTGCAGGTGATACCGTTCGACCGGCATTTGTCCGAGGGTGCGGTCGTGGATTTGGATCTCATTTCGAAAAACACCATGCGGGCCTATAAGGAGCTTGCGGCCATTGTGGCGGAGGATTTCGACCGGTGGCATCGACACTCGTCAGGCGAGCAGTGATGAAACGCATCGCTATTGTGGCTTGTTGTTGCTTGACGACGACCGCCTGCGTGGATCGGTTGGAGCCGCCGCTGCCGCCTACCCACCGGCAGATTGAGCAGGTGCAGGACTGGTCCCATAAGCGTTCCGGCCCTTACGATATTCCCGAAACGGCGCTGCGGGCCTATGCTTACGCGGCGTGGGCCGTCGCAAAGCAAAAGAACTGTAACCTGGGGTGGCCGACGTTGGCGGCGTTGGGGGAGTCGTTGAGTAATCATGGGCGTGCGAATGATTCCCAGCTGGGTGATGATGGCATCACGACCGTCCCGCTGCGCGGATTGAACCTGTTTGATCCCGCGCACCCGCAGGAGGTTGCCGACACCGACGCCGGGCTTTTCGATGGTGACCCTACCAAGGACATTCCCATTGGTCCTTTGCAGATCATGCCCAGCAGATGGGAGCAGTTCAACGCTGCTGTTGAACCCGATGCGAAACCCAACCCGGATAACATTAATGATGCCTCGTTGACGCTGGCCGGGTTTTTGTGCTCCGTGGGCGATCCGAGCACCCCCGACGGGTGGGCCAATGGTGTGCAACAGATCAATGCGAATCCAGAGTTTGTCAAGCATGTTCATGCGATCGCAAAGAAGTATTCCCGATGATGAAAAGACTCGTTTTATTGGTGGCCCTGTGCGGGCTATTGGCGGGCTGTGGCGAACCTGGGTCGGCGAAGGAAAAACCCGTGGAGCAGGTCATTCCGCCTCTGGGTAGGCTGCCGGAGTTGCCGCAATCGTATACGCCGCCGCCCTCGACGGAGAAGAAACCCGAGCCGGCGCCGCAGCCTGCGCCTCAGCCCGTGCCGTCGCAGCCGCCGGTGACGGTGACGCAAACCGTGGCGCCCACCCCCACCCCGGCGCCGCCACCACCGGCGCCGGCGCCCGCACCAGCACCCCAACCTGCCATCACTATTCCACTGCCGCGCGGCTTCTGATAGGAGAAACCATGACCACCCCCAACATTCCCGGTGGCACGGCCACCCCGGCGAAGAATGGTCGGAAAACTGCCGATCAGCAGCCGAAACGTGACCATCGGGCCGCGGTGCAGGCGCATAAGCTGCGCATGAATCTCGCCATTACCGCGCTGCGGTTCGGCAAGTACGAGCCGGTCATGAAGCCGCGGTCGCCCATGATTTTGTACGCCTCGGCGATCATTGCCGGCATTTCCATCGTGGCATGCATCGGTGGGGCCAAGCTCATGCAAATGTTTTAAAAAACCACCATTGTGGTGGGTTTGAGCTTGGGATTTCCCAAATGGTGCGGGATAAGCTACAATTTTCTACTGTCGTCAACACAGATTACGGCGGGGGCCTTTAGCTCAGTTGGTAGAGCTACGGACTTTTAATCCGCAGGTCGTGGGTTCGAACCCCACAGGGCCCACAATGATAACCCTCACCCGCAAGCTTTTGGGTGGGGGTTTTAAGCGTTACGAGGGGAAGAATGAGATGGATATTTACGCCTACCAGCGGCCATTGGGGCGCATCACCGACGATGAGAAACTGCGGAACCGGTTCATTGAACTATATGATGCGAAAACCCACCAGCAGATCGTCCAGTTTTGCCGCGATTACGGCCGGCACCTCCACGAGGTTGCGGGTTTTTCCTACCCCTACCATGAGGATATTGCGGACGCCGATGCCGGCATGCGGCGGTGGTTGGCTGGCGAGGCAAACTACCATGAGGCCCGAAACTGTAGTTTCCGCATCGGTCGGCTCGCCAAGGAAACAACCGACCCGGTGACGGTGCGGTTTCTGCGCACCATGGCTCAAATAACGGCCAGCCCACACGTGAAATACCATGGATTGTGGGCGACAGACTTCGCGGTGACTTTCATCAATACCCAAAAACCGGGGGACATGGCGGCGGTTCATGCCGAGCGGGAACACCAAATCACCCTGCTGTCAGCACTATAAACCCTGCGGTTTCCCCTACGATGCGGGTAATATATGGTTGCACTGGTGTACGTAACATAGGCTAAGAACATGAACGGGATCACTATTGGTGAAAAATAGATCCCGTAGTGAAGGAGCCACAGAATGTTTTCCCAACGGATAACCATGATGCGACAGCAATTCTTTATATTATTGGCATCAATGGTGGTGGTTCTGTCCGGCACTATCGCCTATTTCGCCTACCATAACCTCACCTATGATCGGGCCCGGACGCGGCAGATCCGCCACGCGGGGTTCGTCGAAAAGCAAGCGGTACTGCCCGATAAGTCGGTGATAAATTATGGCGAGGGGCCCAACAACGGCATTCCGCTGCTGCTCATCCACGGTCAGCAGGTGTCGTGGCAGGATTACTCGCAGGTGCTCACCGAACTATCCAGCCGCTACCATGTGTTTGCGGTGGATTGCTACGGGCACGGCGGCTCCAGTAAGGACCCGAAAAAATACACCGCGCGGGCAAACAGCGACGATATCGTGTGGTTTATCAATAATGTGGTGAAAGATCAGGTTGTGGTTTCCGGCCATTCCTCCGGCGGACTCATTGCGACGCTCGTGGCGGCCACCGCACCCGACATGGTCCGCGGCCTGGTCATCGAGGACGCGCCATTCTTTTCGACGGAACCCGACCGGGCGCCCAAAACCTTCGCCGGCCACGGCTTCAAAGACATGCATGATTTTCTTGGCAGCGGCGAACCGAACTTCACCCGCTATTCGCTGGAACACACCTACCTCGCCCACCTGTTCGGGGAGAAAAACTTTGACAACCTAGTCAGAAAACCCGCCCTGAAACGCCTGGACAGGCGGCCGCATGAAATACCGCGGGTTTGGTATTACCCGCCCGGGTGGAAAATCAACGAAATCTACGACCTCACCGCCAACATGCAGGACGGCACCGGCAGCTACGATCTGCGCTTCGGGGATGCTTTCTACGATTACTCCTGGTTTACCGGCTTCGACCAGGTAGAAACCCTGCGCGCGGTCACCTGCCCCTCCGTGCTGCTGCACGTGGGCCCCGACGCCAAGATCGGCGGCTACTACGACGATAATGGGGTGTTGCTTTCCGCCATGGACGACAAGGATTCCCAGCGCGTGTACTCGCTCCTGCCGAAACAACACCGCATGCTTATCGACAACGTGGACAGCGGGCACGATATTCACGCCGAAAAACCGGACATTTTCATCTACGCCGTGGACGTTTTAGCAGAAAAATGGGGGTAGTAAAATTGCTTGCAATGGTGTGCGTGGCTGGTTTGGTTATGGGGGTGACGGCAACGGGGGCACCTGAAAACCAGCCCTGACCTGGATCGTTCTATACTGACGATATCGCCTGCCTCGATAAGTCAAAGGAGTTCCCATGAGCATAACCAATAGTCCTATTCGTATCAGCCGGTCGTTCAAAACGGGGGGAACCCTGCTTACGGATAATAACTCCTGGAACCGGGATGGCGACCACGCCGCTAGAGTGTTTTCCGCCAACGGGGGCATGTGGTACGCCGAAGGCGGTAACGATGACATTCACGTCACCCACATAACCGGCGGGGACGAAGCCCTCCACGTTAACTGTGCGGTGCTCAACCCGAAACTGGTCGAAGGCGCGCAGCGCGACCTGGGCATAGACTTCAGCAAACGAGTCGCCAACAAGGAGGACTACCGGCTGATCAGAATAGCCACCCCCACCCTGTGGGATTCCCTGGCGGTGACGATCCTGCGCCACGCGGTGCAGGCGGGAAAAGCACAGCACTCCATTAAAAAACTCCGGGAGCACATGGGCGAAAAAGTCACCCACGATGGTGGTACCTACTACCTCATGCCCACCCCGCAGCGCATGCTGGACGCGACCGACGCCCAACTCAACCGCCTGGGCTTGTTCTTCTTCAAATCCGCCCTGAAGGCTGCCGCCGCATGGTGCCTGAACACCGACATTGACCTGCAAACCGTCTCCCACGAGGAGCTTTTCCACGACCTCCTCATGATTCCCCGCGTTGGTCCCTGGACCGCCGGCGTGGTCGTGTGCGACGTGACCAATGATTTCTCCTACTATCCGCTCGACGACCGCACGATTTTCTCCCGGGTGCGGGAACTCAGCGCCAACGACTGGCCCGCCGACCGGCACAGGTTCGCCGACGAATGGCGTCGACAAGCAGGCGATAACCTCAGCAGCTATACGACGATGGTGCTCGCCAACTGGGGAGATCAAGCCGCATAACTCACCCGAAACACCGTGGCCTCCCGCACCGGATACCATTCATTTCGGCGCGGGTCGAGGAACACGGCATTCGGCGGAATGTCCGTGGGCTGCCGAAGCTTGTCGACGTCTTCCGCCGCGAGACCAGTCAACGTGCCATCCACGATCATGCGCTTCATCGCCCAAAACCCATACCGGTCGTTCATGATCGAATACGTTTGGGCATCGTCTCGCCCATCAATGGTCAACAGATAACGGTGCTGTTCAAAATACCGCCAATCATTGAACGTGAGCAGCTCCTTGGTGAAGGGATGCCAATAGGGCTGTACATCGGCATTATCCATGGTGATTTCATGCCGCCATATTTGGCCCCTGGCAGGTCCACGCAAAATAATGGCGGTGTAAATATTGCAACCATCGTCAGAGAGAAACGCCATTCCCCGCAATGCCGGCTCATCGAAATTCTTTTGCAGATAGGCGATCTGTTCCTCGGTGATCGCATCATACTCCGCAGCCGTGGCGGCGTTATCCAGCCGCGCATAGAACGATTCGGGCACGTCCGCGACCAGCGGGTTCTCCGGGGTGAATGGAAAATCCTGGGTCCAATCGGGATCTTCACGAGTGTACGCGCCGGGGTCGAGGAAAAATTCGCAGATCATGCTGTCAAGCAGCAGGTAATCACCCGTGAATTTGTCCTCGTTGGTGTCATCCAGGAGAAACGCCCGATAGTCGGCGGGGAGCGGTTGGCCCAGTTGTGCCTCGGCTTCCGTAACGCGGGCGGTGAGTTCTGATTGGTTCATGTGTCCTCACGAAAATTTGATGTGTGCGGGAAGGATATTGAGACGTCACTACTACATGGTGCTTGCTGGGAATACAATGCCGTTTCGAACTGGGTGCCATTCATCCGAGAATTGGTCGAGGAACATGGCGCTTTCGGGAATATCATCAACACATGTGACTTTTTCGATTTCTTCCTTGGTCATGCCGGTTAATTTCTCCTCAATAAGCATGGCCATCATGGCACTTCGCCCTTCTTTGCTCTCCAGGGGATAAGTCCAGGAGTACTCCCACAAATTTCGTAGATTTTCGCGTGCTGCTGTGAGCCGATAACGATACTTATCAAAGAACTGCCATTCCGTAAACGATAATGGCTCATTAGTGAATGGGCGGAAGTGTGGTTCGATGGTGACAGAAAAGGCATCCACCTCGCACCACCACACCTGGCCTGCGGCCTCGCCCCGTAACACCAGGAATGAATACATACAGCACCCATTATCGGCGACGTAGACGATTCCGCGTTCCATGGGCTTGAGGAAGTTCTCTACCATGTAATCAAAGGATTCATCGTAGAGCGCATTATATTTATTACTGTCGTGTTCCACCTTCTCGGCATGAACTGCACGCTTGTAGAATTCCCTAAGAGGGGAGTCATCTACCGGATGTTCCAGGCTGAACGGAAAATCCTTCGTCCAATCAAGCTCGCAATAGAGAAAGTCCTCTGGGGCAATGAAGAATCCCCACTCGCCGGCGTCTTCATTGGCGTCATCCAGGAGAAAATCTCGGTAGTCTGCGGGAAGCAGTTGGCCCAGTTGGGCTTCGACTTGTTCGACTTGGGCAAGAAGCATTGGCTGGCTCATAGCGACCTCGCAAAAATACTGTGCACGCAGAAAAGCCCACCACAGTGTGGTGTTTCACCCATTGGCACCCATGAAATCCGCACGTCTCATAGCCTTCCCACGTACATATTTATAACCTTCACCATGAAGGTAACAAACAGGTCGGACATCTATGGGCGGCGAGGAAAATCAAGACAAAGACACACCAAGGTCAGTGAGCATGTCCTTGCCGCTGGGGGTTAATTTCACGGCACGACTATCTTTCACCCTGGTAATCCACTCATGGCGGAAGAACTGCTTGCAAATCCGCACGCCGAGCGTCCCACCCATGTGAAATTGGCGTTCAGTGCAGTCAAGACAAGGTTTGAGAGAAAGCCGTTCCGCATGTTCCACTCCCCATGTCCTATAAAAATCAGCCCCCTGTAACGTCAACTGCCAATGAGCGGTGATAAAATCATGGTCAATAAAGCATTCGCAGAGGCGCACCCCAAGCACGCCAGCAAGATGGCTATAGCACGTGCGAGCCTGGGCCACCGCACTATTCGCCCGGCTCGCATGAAGGCTTTGCGGCGTTGGCAATGGCGTTGGCGAAAGCGCCCCCAACGTCTCGATGAATTCCGCGGTGCGACTATTAGCTAACTTGATGTAGCGATGCCTTCCCTGCCTAACATCATGAACGATCCCAGCCTCCACAAGCTTGTCGACGTGCTCCGTTGCGGTTGAACGCGATAAGTGCACATAGCGGCCTAGCTCACCAACCGTCCAAGCATTACCATTCATGAGCGCAGCGCACATGGCTGCACGAGATTGGTCCGCCAATACCTTGCTAATGATGGAAATATCAGGTGCCGATTCCGAAAAATACCGCTTAGTCATCACATCCCAACCTACCTTGCTCATTGTTCGGCCCACACCGAACAAAACCAGTCTTATAGTCAATCTTGTTCGTTCCAATTCTCTGAATGAAGGAAGGCTCTATGATGCTGCGAGTGGTGGGAATATGATGCGTCAGGAAACTAAACGCCCTGCCACCATGACGGTGCTGCTAGGGTTCTTCGTCATCATGCTTGACACCACCATTGTGAACGTGTCACTTGCGCATATAGGCAAAGATCTTCATGGCACTACGGCATCATTACAATGGATTATTGACGCCTATACGCTCTCATTTGCCGCATTATTATTGAGCGCAGGTACCGCGTGTGATCGCCTTGGTGCTCAACGAATATACCTGTTCGGACTAATCCTCTTTGCATTATTTTCTATTGCCTGCGCGTTATCCCCATCAATGGAAATCCTCATCAGTGCCCGAGCACTCCAAGGGGTTGGCGCCGCAATGGTGGTGCCTAGTTCCCTTGCCCTGATCTCCGAAATGTATTCCGACCATAAAGAGCGCGCAAAAATAATTGGATTATGGGGAGCTGCCGGTGGCATAGCCGCAGCACTTGGCCCAATCATAGGCGGGGCACTGGTTTCAACGACTGGGTGGCGAGCCGCATTTTGGGTCAATATCCCCATCATTGGCGTGCTCGCCATTCTCACGATATCTTTCATCCCTAGGTGGGTGCCTCAAGCCAGCAACAGCTTTGATGTTTTAGGTCAGATAACATCAATTATCAGCCTGTCTCTACTGACATACCTTGTGATTACTTGGGGTGAACGTGGCTGGAATACTGCACAACTGCCAGCATTATTGGTGGTTCTGCTATGCATGGGGTTATTCCTCATCGTTGAATGGAAGAATCCCACATCTCAAATACCTGGATAAGCTTCCTTCAAGATTATATGTTATGATTCTCTCGCAGCTGAACAAGATTCGTTCTAGCTCATGTTTGGTGAGTTCCCGTGATGAAATCCAACTTCTTTTGTCCGGATCATAAAACTCAACTTTTTTACGAATATCACTTAATATTCCAATTGTATCGATCTTTTCTTCCGATATATTTCGTAACCACTTATCTGCTAGCATAAGTTTCATCACCCTCTTATAGTGAGGAGTGATGAGAGGATTTAATCCCAGAGATGCAGCTATTGAAGATAATATAGCTTCATTGGAGTAATTCTGCATTTTAGCATTAACAGATTTTATATATGAGATAATATCTTGTGCATTCTCTTCAACGTACTGCTTTATATCGGTAGTCGTTGGTAACTGAGAAACACCCAATGCTGAATCTATCAATGAGTATTTTTGTTTCTCTGTTAAGTTATTAAAACATTCTAGAAAAATATTTGGATATACTGACATTATTTTCTCTAGTAGGTGCCTGATATTATCATTGTTGTTTATTTTGCCGGAAAGGTTGTTCTTTTCCTTTTCCCCATCATCAAGGAAACGTTTTAAGACTGCGTTGATCAATTCTATGCGGATTGTTTTATCGCTTTGGTACGGGGATTCGAAAAAGTGTTTTGTGTCATCTAATATGGAAGAGAGTAGCCCTCTATCATTAGTGAGATACAGCATTAGGTCTACATTTAAAGCTCCTTTTAGATTGCAGTATCTATTTTCAAAACTTTCTAGATGATAAGTAATCTCTTTCGCTTCGTCCTCGGTAAGCTGAAGATGAATATTAGGTTGCTTTGTTACTAAATTATTTATAACAAAATTAAATACCTTAATGTTGGTAAATCCTTTAGTAAATATGGATGAATATGCATAAAAGTTTCTATCTATATAACCGGAGCGCATTAATTCAAAGAGTATTTGGTCGAAGTCGAATATTTTGCTAAGAAAGCTCTCGAAATCTTCTACCTTCTTTTGTATATTTTCTGGTAGTTCAGGCCTTCTGTAGTTATGCTTATGGCGAAGAAAACTGGAAATGTTATCAATATAGTTTATAGATTCGATGTTGCCGATTATTGCTCGACAATTATTTTCTATTTTAGCTAATGATTCTTCATTGGCTAATTTATTTGTAATTAAGTTGGAAAAAATATTACCGCCAAAATCATTAATTATGTCATCAGAAATTATCTTGTTATTGAGATTAATTAATAGGACCGCAGTTCTATTGGGGGATAAATTGAGATTAAGAGCCTCTTTCCATAATTCAACTTCTGTAAAATCATTAAACCTTTTTCCGTTAATAGACAAACTACAAAGACGTGAATTAACCTTGTATTTTTTGTCGATTTCTGCTTCTAAATCATCCCCAAGTCTCCAGAATAGCCTCTGGCTCATTGTTCTGATTTCCCATTTCATAATTGAGAATCTCCCATTGATTTTGTCAATGTTACTTTCCCCTGTCTGTATTTTTTCATAATCAGTAATATGGGTATTTTTATATACTATGAATGCGAAGAGATAATTGGCATGATCATTTAAAAATTCTTCTGTATTTTCATTTCCAACCCAGGAAGCAGATATCCGTTCGGTGAATATTTGAAATTCTGAAACAATATTTGCCAATAGACGATAGTCGGAAATTTCAGAACCAACAATTTCTAGCAATTTCTGATCTATTTCTATGGAAAATGCGCTACTATCTATCATTTGTTTTAGATACTCATAGGCATTGCGTGATGTACTGAAGGGAACAATTGGCACAATGACATCAAAAAACTTGGTCCGATTTTCAATCTCAAGACGGTGGGTATATCTTGTGTCAGCATTTTCAATGATCCCTTTGGTCTTATGCTCAAATATGCTGTCCCGTGTGGTATACAGAAATCTAACAGGAGGATTCTTCTGTTCTGTAAAACGTTCTTGTTCGAGTGAAATGTTGACGAGTTCGTTCAATTCATGTAGAGCATCAAAGATGTAGGGGTTGTCAAACCTATCCAGGTCCTCGAAGATGACAAGATTGGTCCCAGATACTTCGAAATAATAGATGATCTCATTGAGATATTTGTCAAAGTAGTTGGAGTCATTCTTGTCTAACTCAAGTTTTGTTGGCCCAAGTTCTAGCCCTTTAATCGTGGGTTTATCAACCCATATCCAATCAATGAAGAACGTTAGTCCCCACGAGATAGCCTGAACCACAGCAGGTTGCCAATAGCCCCATAAACTTCCTCCCTGAGCCCAATGCCAATGCCAGTCTGGTTTAGCCAAAAACCAAAATATAAAAGTTAAAATTGCAGCTACTATGAAACATACGGTTGCTTTCTGGGCTGTTGTGACATGCGTAATCCTGCGATATTGAGAACCACGCATCTTCCGTGGATTGCTTCGATATAGAAGCTGTTTCACTATTTCCCGCTGGATCCTGTCTGTACTGTCATCCCTGGAATCAGATTCGTCTGCTATTTGAATCGTAGGGAGTGAAATAGTGATTGGTCGAATCTTTTTGAGCTCTTTCGAAGAGTGGATTCTCTCAACCAACCCTTGAATAACGCTACTCTTACCGGTCCCATAGCCACCGGTCAGGGCTATATTTCTGACTTTGGGATTGCGAACTGCTTGTTCCAGCTTCTCCACATAGAGGCCATGATGTTTTTCATCATAATGTGGGCTAAGCACTATCAACTCTGATGAAGCATTAGGATTTTGCTTTTCCTGAGCTGGTGGGTCTGCCACATCATCCGATTTTTTATCAATACTCTTGTCGTCTTGGTCCGGCTGTTTGGAAGTTTCAGGATTAGATACTTCCTGCTGGGAATCTGGATCGGTGCTCATGTGCCTAACAAACAACTCTCTATGCTCTTGTGGTCAACATCAATGATTCTAGACACTCGCCGCCACAACTTTGGTGAAAACCAATACCTATTTACAACCACCTGCGCATCTGCCTGCAATAGCGTCGATAGGCGTCGCCAAACTCCTCAGTCATGCGCAGCTCCTCGATCGGAATAATCAGCCCATTTAGCACACCAAACCCCAACAACGGGCACCCCAGCGCCAGCCAAGAACCGCTCGCCAACGCGCAACCACATAACGTCACCACATAGGCCACATACAGCGGATTCCGTGACCATGAAAACGGGCCAGACACCAGCAGCCGAGAGGGCGTATCAATCGGATTTGTCGACGTCCGCGCCCGTCGCAATGCACTCATGGTTGCCACAATCAATATCAACGCCACACCAATCACGGCAACACCCACCCACCGCAACACGGTCGGAAACACGACCGTGCCGGGCCATAACCAAGCCGTCACAAACGCCAACCCACCCAGGCCAAACAAGCACGCATCGGGAACGTGATTGAAAAACGTTGGCGGCCGAGACAACTCCCTTTGTATGCATACCATCGTTACCACGTCTTCCGGTAGTCGGAACGCGGGTTTCCCGGCGCTATCGCTAGCGCACAATTGGCCTGCGGTTCCCATGTGGTTCGGGGTCGTTGCTGTGGGGTTGGGTCCATGATCTCATTATGCTCCTCATGGTGGTCGGATATGATAAGGGACTTGTGACGAAATTATTGCATGCAAACTACTGGTGGTTCTCCGCTATCATAGAGACAATACTGCTGCTGGTGGGGGTGTGGTATATTTTTTCCTCCCAACCAACGCCACTGATATTGTGGGACTGCCTGGCGTTAACGGTTGTGCTTATTACCTTTACTGCGGCGTGGACCGGCATGAAAGTTCTTCGCTTCAGCTCCAAACTATTGAAATCCATGTTTCGATGGTCCAGGGTGTCAGTCATTGGGGCCAGCATTGTAGGGGTCACTGCTGCCATTGATGCGGTCATCAGTACAGACAAAAATAGCGGGGATGTGGTCCACAGCTTAATCGCGGCTGGTGGGGTGGTGCTGTCGTGGGCACTACTACACATTGGGTTTGCGCAGATCTACCAGGTGGCGGATCTGCAAAGCCACGCCTTTTCCTTTCCAGGGAAGGAATATAATCAGGAAACATGGCTGAACTACCTGTACCTATCGTTCACCATTGGGGTGTCGTTTTCCACCTCTGATGTGACAGTCGTTAATCATAAGGGTCGCCGCGTCATGTTGCTGCATAGTATTTTGTCATTCTTCTACAATGCGATCATCGTGGCGATGGCGCTCCAAGTCATTCAGGGAACCCGTTAGGTAGGCTGCCGGTACGACAATAAATACCGGTAGTACACGCCTCGTCGGATCCGCGCGCCGGGCAGAATCTTTGCGGCGGCCGCCCGGATCTCTGCCAGGCTTTCCCGAGGCTGGGCCACCCGCACCCCAATGTCGCGCGCCTCCCGGTGCAGGGCCGACCCTATCGAAGCCACCGGAACCGACAGGGCCGATAGTATCCAGTCCGCCACCGATTTCCGGGCCGACAGTCCCACTACCAGAAACTGGCCGCCGGGCCGCAGCAGCTGGCGGACCCGGTGCAGGGTCGGTTCCAGCTTCATGTGGTGCAGGGACGCCACCATGGTAATCAGGTCGAAAGACTGGTCGGTGGACAGATCTTCGAAAAGCTGCGTGAGTAACGTGGCCTGTGGCAGTCGCCGACGTGCCCGAGCGATACTTGACGGGTCGGGGTCGATACCGACCAGGGTGCTGCAATGCGGCGATAACCGTTGTAGTAGCAGACCCTCGCCGCAGCCCACGTCGAGCGCGGCGAGCCCAAAGCGGCCGGCAATCTGCCGCAATATCCAGGGGTGATACGCCGAATTATGATTCCAATATTCTGCGCCATCAACCCCACTAGACATAAATGGTGCCTTCCACAATGGTTCTCGTGGCACCACCAACCCACACCGTGTCGGTCACGTCATCAATATTAATGTGCACCAGCCCATTGCGGCCCACATTGCCACCCTGCCGCACCATGTAGCTGCCCTTCGCCTTCCCGGTGCGGGCAAACCACTGCGCCACCGAAGCGTTCAGACTGCCGGTTACCGGGTCCTCCGCAACCCCCACCCTGGGTGCGAATGCCCGAATCTCCCAACCATCAAAAGACCTACCGATAACGCCGACCATGAGTGGGCGGGAATGCAAGAAATTGGGCCGTATCGACCGCACCACATCCGCCGACTCCACCTGAAGCACCGCCCAACCAGGACCATTATCCACCCACTGGTGATCCAACACCCGGGAAATCCCCAGCGCCGTCATGTGCTCCGACAAGTCCTTGGATTGCAGTGGGCCGGAACGCAGTGTGGGCGGTGCGGCAAAATGCCACGACCCATTCAATTTCCGCAACTGCACCAACCCTGCGCCGCACTCCTGCACTAATTCCGTCCGATCCGAATCGCCCACCCACGCATGCGCCGACCCCAGCGTGGGGTGCCCGGCGAACGATAACTCCGCATTGGGCGTGAAAATCCGCAGCCGATAGTCGGCCCCCGATTGGGTTGGGGTGAGTAGAAACGTGGTTTCGCTCAGGTTCGTCCACCGAGCAATACGCTGCATTGCCGCATCGGTTAATCCGTCGGCATCGTGAATCACCGCGACCGGGTTGCCAGCAATGGGGGTTGCGCCGAAAACATCGACTTGCGAAAAATTCCTCATGATGTCAATTGTGACACAACCAGTACTATTGCTGTTCCAATTGGTCCGTGAATATGCTCATAAATACCCGAAATGACCAGTGGCTTTGTCAATGCGTACCGCTTCAAGTATAGTTTTCGACAGCTGCGAAGCACACTGTTGTGACGCACTAGCTCCCATCGTCTAGAGGCCTAGGACACCGCCCTTTCACGGCGGCGACACGGGTTCGAATCCCGTTGGGAGTACAAAACCTCTATATGTGGGATTTAAAGGCTTGATGGTTTCCATGGTGGTGATCCTTTTCGGCTAATATCCGCATATAGAGTGTTTTAACTCAATATGGCCCTGTGGCGCAGTTGGTTAGCGCGCCGCCCTGTCACGGCGGAGGTCGCGGGTTCAAGTCCCGTCAGGGTCGCACATGGTGGCGAGAAGAATACATAAATCTTCTCGCCATTTTCGCATTCCTGAGTAGGCGCATGCGCTATTTCTCACGCGGGGCTGGGTGTGGTGGGGGAGTGCGGCCGCAAACCAGGCCGCAAACCACGGCGTGAGGCATCATTCTATCCGGCATGCTACCAGCGGATTTGCCTATGTTTCGCCCCGCTGTGTATTGTTATCAATCGTGCACACGCGTGCATCACGGCCCTGTGGCGCAGTTGGTTAGCGCGCCGCCCTGTCACGGCGGAGGTCGCGGGTTCAAGTCCCGTCAGGGTCGCTGGCTGGTTTTCCAGCCAAGTGGCGCGGTAGCTCAGTCGGTAGAGCGTCCGCCTGAAAAGTGGAAGGTCACCAGTTCGATCCTGGTCCGTGCCACAACGAAACCCCAACAGCAATTGTTGGGGTTTTTCGCTTATCGACGCCCCACCGGTGGGAGGTTTCCCGCTTTGGGCGTCGTAAAGCTAAAAATTATGCGTTATTTGACGCCCCAGATCGAGCCCGTTCGGATTGCGTGGGGCGCTCGGCCGGCGTCGCCTTCTCGGAGGACTTCGGCGTGGGGTTCTTCTTGGGCTGTGCCGACACCTCAACTGGCAGATTCAACATGGCGGTGAGGCTATCAACAGCCTGTTGACATACCTCTTCCTTCGACGGCTTCGACGTGGACCTCGAATAAACATAACTGTTGAGCGTCACCGACAGCCTGCCGCGATTCGTCACCACACCGGCACTGCACTCGCTATCCCGACTGGCTTCCGTAAACTGGTCGAAAACATACACATTCTCCGGCTTCGTCACCTTGAGACTGCTCAAATCCTTACCGTGCTTTATCACATCATCGTATTTGGAATTGTCGGTAGTAATCGACAACATGCTATAACTGTCATCCTTTTCCGGGCTCTTCAATATGCAGTTGACAGCATAATTACTCGATTCCTTATCCGGGAGATGCTGTAACTCCCATCCCAGGCTTTGCCACTGCTCCTTCGTGATCTCCTCACAGGGGCTAAAAAGCATATTGCCCTGCTCTTCGGGGGCGAACGACCCCGCCCCGAGTGCCTTAGCGAACGTGTCACCCTTCTGAACATTCTGACCATTCCGGCCATTCTGCTCCGTGGGTAAACTCCCAGGGCCAGCCTGGGGTTGCCCCTGAGGCGCACCCGTGCCCGAGCCGCCGAACAGCGATGATGACGTCATTGTGGGAACGGCACACCCGCTAAGCAGTAGTACGCCTACAGTGACGAGGATGGAACGGAATGTACGCATAATTCATCTCCCATTCGAATGGTAGGTTGTTTGCTTACAGCCTAGGTGTCGGGTTACCCGTGAATCGAGTTATTACCCCATGGCTACGCTAAATACGCAGGTAGTTGTTTTGTTTATGGGGGCACCCTGTGGGTTTATTGGAACAATTTTGCTTGTGGATAATGGTTGGTGGGTCGGTTATTTATGAAGCACGTTTTCCAACCCCTCCGCTTTAAGATCGCTGATCGCCATGAGCTGGTCCGCGGCCCGCTGGCAGGCCTGCTCCTTTGTGGGCTTCGCCGCTTTCTCTCCCAACCGCAAGGTCAGATTGAGCCGACCCCGGTTCGTCACCACACCAGCGGTGCATTCGTCCTCCGCAAGATCGGAATTCTTGTCGTAGAAATAGACATAATCCGGCTTATTCGCCTTGATATTCACAATATTGTTACCAATGTCCGAGGTGAGGAAATCAAGGTAATCCACGGCAATTTTCACCGCTTCGCCCGCATGCTCCCCCTCATCGGTGCTCGCCAGGAAACATTCGTATGCGTCCCCCTGGTCAGGACCAAGCTTGAGAGTCGGCTGCTCACCGCTCTTCACCTTGAGTTTTAATGACTCCCACTGCTTCTTCGTGATTTCCTTGCAGGGGTTGAACGTTTTGTGAACCGCCTCATCATCGTCAAACTTGCCCACCCCAAGCTTTTGCCGGAACGTTTCGCCTGCCGACGCCGAATCAGCGGGCTTTGTGGGTTTCGCGCCAGATACGCTTGGCGACGCCGCCGAGGTCGTCGGCGTTGGTGCTGACTGGGATGTGGGGGCGGCCTGGGGCGCGGGGGCCGCCGATGCTTCTGTGGGCGGTAACACTGGTAGGTTAAAAATCCCCTCCAAAACATCCACCGCTTTCTGGCAGGTTTTCTCCGCAGAAGGCGGAGCCACCTTGTTGGAAAACTCGCCATACGACACCGCGACCCGGCCCTGATTCGTCACGGTGCCTGCCGAACAAATATCCCGGTAAGGCTTGTTTGAAGAATACAAGTACACGTAGCTTGGCTTGTTGATCTTCACATTTTCCAGACGCTCACCTTTCTCCAGCTCCTTGCTGAGCGGATTAAAATTCCCCGTAATGATCGTGGACTGGGCCGGTTCCGTCTGCTCCGGGATCACCTTGAGCGTACATATTGTGGACGATTCGGTGGTGCCGTCGTCTGCCCGATTCACCCGCAACCCCAACGATTTCCACTGCTCCTCAGTCACCTCACGGCACGGGTTAAATGCGGGTTGGCTGTGCTGCTCGGGGCTAAATTTCCCAATCTCCAGCGCCTCACCAACCGTGCGGCTAGCAAAGGAATCCTGCTTCCCCGCATCGGTGGTTTTGGCATCGGTGCCGGAATCGCCGCTGTCTGAACCCTGTGATTGCGCCGTACCGGACGGTTGCGGATCACCGGAAGCCGATTGCGGCAGCACCGACGTTGGCAAAGCGCAGCTGCTGAGCAGCACAATGCTGGCGGTGGCAAGAACAATACGGGCATGCCTCAACATCATGATTACGCTCCGCTCGTACTCGGGGCGGACTCGGGCGTGGATTCCGGCGCCTTCGGGGCTTCGGAAGTCTCGGGAGCATTCGAACCCGCCGGTGCATCACTGGGTGACTGCGCCTTCGGGGCGGATTCCGGTGCGGCCTTTTCCGTCGACGGTTTGGCAGTCTTCTCCGCCGGGGGCTCATACTTGAGAGCCAAAATGGCCTGCATCTTATCCACCACCCGCTGGCATGCCTCTTCCTTCGAGATCGACTCCGTGGCTATCTTATTTCCATAGTTGAGGGTGAACCGGCCGCGGGAAGTAACCACGCCCACCGAACACTGCTTTTCCTTAGCGTTCGGTGAATCTATGAGATAAAAATTCTCGGGTTTATTGACTTTAATATGATCCAACGGGGTCATGTGCTTCATTTGCCCCTCCAAGGGATTAAACGTGGATTCCGCCACCAGCATTTCCTGGAACTCCTTGTCGCTGTCCCCGGTGCGGTAAAAACATGAATAGTAAGGGGGAACATCCTTAGCGACATTAAGTTTGGGGTCATCAAATGGCACAAGTCCGAGGCTCTTCCACTGCTCCGCGGTGATCTCCTCGCACGCATTAAAGATTCCCAAACTACCCCGAAGCTTGTCCTGCGGCTTATACTCGCCAACACCAAGTACCTTCGCAAACGTGGGCACCTGCGAGTCTTCCGGCTTCTCCGAACCAGTGGGATCTGTCGGCTGCGACGGTTGCGATGTTTGCGGTGGTTGTGGTGATTGGGCGGGATCCGTTGGGTGCGCCGGGGTGGCAGGGGTTTCTGGCTTTTCCGGGTTCGCGGGGGACTGCTGCGGCGCCGGGGCATGAGAGGAAAAACCTGGTGCCGGCTGGAATTTCAGCTCCGGCCCCGCCGCCACCGCGTGGGCTGCTGGCTTTACCGGGGTTGTTGGGGCTTCAGACCCCGGTGCGGGTGTGGGTTCCGGTGCCGGATTTGCTGCCAGAGCAGCGGTTATGGGCATGTCTAAGATTGTTTGCAATGAATCAACCGCGGTCTGGCACACCTTTTCCTTGCCGGTGGTGGAGGAATCCATGAATGGGCTTTGATAATCAAATGTGATCCGGCCCCGCTTAGTCATGACCCCCGCACTGCACTTTTGAACCTTATCTGAATTAGTGGTGGAAGATTCGGCGTCGTGAATATAGTATCCTATCGGCCGTTTCACATTGAGCTTATTTAAATCCTCCCGGGCCTCCCGCACCCCCTCAAGCTGGGTCACCTCATCATAGCTTTTATAATTCACCGAAAGATGCCCCGAACCCAGCTGTTTCCCGGGTATTCCTTTGAGGAAGCAGTAAAACGATGAACCGGCAATGTCTTTTAACTTATTGACATTCATATTTTCCAGATCATCTTGATTACTTGAGGCGGAATCTACTTTCCACCCAATCTCCCGTAATTGCGGTAGGCCTATGTCGCCGCCGCACGGCCGGAAAAGACCATACGCTGTCGAATCGGGAGCATACATGCCAGCATTGAGCATTTCCCCAATAGTCACATCTTTTGGTGGATGAGCCTCCGACTCCTGCTGTGCGGTGGTGCTTTCCGCCGGAGCTGCCGGATCGGCGGGGGGATTATCATCAGAGTTGTTGGTGAGGGAACACGCAGTGAGCGTCGCAACCCCACAGGCGATAATTATTGTGCGAATAGGTCGCATAAAACATCAAACTCCCAGTTCGTTTGCGATAAATCGTTAGCTATAGACTAAAGTCCGCCACCTATCCAAATGTTCCTCAGACGTGTTCCGCTACCCCCACGCATGTATCAAATATGCAGGTGATGATCGTATGTGTGGGGGTAATGGGTGACTTATTCCATGTGTAGTGGATTCTCCAAAGCCTCGGCCTTCAGATTGCTGATCGCCATGAGCTGGTCTGCGGCCCGCTGGCAGGCCTGCTCCTTCGTCGGCTTGGACCCCGCCGAGCCCTGTAAGTTTGCAGTCACTGCCATCCGACCGCGATTCGTCTCTGCGCCAGCTGAGCATATGTTTTCCGCGGTATTACTTTTTTCCTCAAACAGGTAAATATAATCAGGCTTATTTACCTTGACGTTCACCACCAGCTTGTCGAAGCTCATTTGTAATGCGTAGGTCGTATAGTCAGCACTGACCCGGAATTGTTCGGTAGGCTCTTCACCCCCAGGATTATTCCGCACCTGACAAGTCTTCCGTGATTGGTCTTCTGGCAAGCCATTTATTGGAGATGATTTTATTTCCTTTTCGACCTTGAGGTCGAGGCTCAGCCACTGTTCCCGCGTGATTTCGGTGCATGCGTTGAAAGTTTTGCGGGGCAGATCGGTGATCCGAAACTTCCCCACGCCCAGTTTCTCCCCAAGGGTCTGCCCCGTCGGAACATTATTGCTTGTCGACGCCGGAGGCTCCGGAGCTGTCGATGTCGCCGGCGGTGGCGTTGGCTGCGGGGTTGTAGGCTCTGCTGAGGGATCCGTTGGTGTGGTGGGTGGGGCCGATGCTACCTGAGCCTGAGCCGGGAGCTGAAACATTTTCTGCATAATATCTAGTGCTTGTTGGCATATCGGCTCGATGGATGAGGTTTTGTCATCCCTATATTCGTAAACTTGCACGGCAACCCGTCCCTGATTCGTTACGGTTGCTGCCGTGCACTTATTTTTTTCATCTTTAGGCTCAGTATAAAAGTACACATAATCCGGCCTCTTCACATTGACATCATCCTGGCGCTTAGCATCTTTTAGTGCTTCCTTGATGCCACGAGAATCCGCCGTAATGGAGATGCCTTTGACGTCATTCCCGGTTCCCTTTACCTGGCATAGCGTTGGAGTCATGAATACCGGTGAATCTGTCTGAGGATCGTACGGTTTTGCCTCCAGCCCCAATGATGCCCACTGCTCTTTTGTGAAGTCCCGACACGGATTAAAATACTCCTGGCCATTTTGCTCTGGAAGATACTTCCCGATCTCTAATACTTCACCAATGGTGTGGTTAGCAATGCTTTTAGCACCGGCAGACTGGGTATTCTCGGCTGCGGGGGCAGAGGATTGGGAAGCCTCGGCTTGCTCCGCCACTGACGACGTCGGCAGCGAGGTGGGGAGGACGCAGCCACTAAGCGCTAGGATGCTGGTGGCACTGGCTGCGGTCAGAAAAACTCGCGGAAATTTGAACAACATAATCATGCTCCATTACGAGGTAGGTTTTGACGTTACTGTTGGTGGCTCATACTTCAACCCAAACACGGCTTGCAGCCGATCGACGGCCCGCTGGCAGGCCTGTTCCTTGGTGATGCGCGGTTGCGGATCACCATCACCCTGCACGTAGGTTGCCGTGACTCGGCCCAAGGAGGTAACAACATTAACGCTGCATCGCCACTCCCGGGGTTTGGTGGAATCTGTAAGGGTATAGGTGTCCGGCTTATTTACGACGACCTTATCGAGGGGGATTCGTTCTTTTAACTGTTCATCAAGGGTTTTATACGTTACTTCTATGAGAAGCCCTTCTAGTGGTTTATCGTCGCGGTCCCAGAGAATACAGCGGGGAAAATATTCATCAGTAACAGTGCTGTCGGGCTTCGATACCTGCCAGCCTAAGCTCCGCCACTGTTCGGCAGAAATCTGCGTGCATGCGTTAAAGATCGGGGGAACCTGATCCTGCGGCTGATAGTCGCCGACACCAAGCACCTGTGTGAATGTTGGCGATGGTGGTGCCGGTGCCGGTGCTGGTGAGGGGCTTGGGGCGGGACTCGGTTGCGGTGGGGGAGTGGCAGCTGGTGCAGCAGCTTCCGGACTTGGTGTTGGCACCGGTGCGGGGGCAAACACTGGTGTGTCCAGGATTCGTTGCAACGAATCCACCGCGGTCTGGCACACCTTTGTCTTCCCCGTGCGGCTCTGGTCGATAAACGGACTTGTGTATCGGAATGCGATGCGACCCCGCTTCGTTAGCACCCCCGCCATACAGGTGCCTGGAAGAGCTGAATTCTCGGCTGCGTAAACATAAAAACCCTTGGGCTTTTTCACCTCCAGGGTATTCAAATCTTCCCGATCACCCCGAGCATTATCAGTGCCAGTTTCCTTGTCGTACCCCTCAAAATTTACGCTGAAGGATGCCCAACCCAGATTCTTCCCCGGGATCGCCTTGATGTTGCACAATGAACCATACCTCGAAGGCTTGTCCTCGCGCGAAACCTTTTCCCGGTCTTCAACATTCCACCCGAGCTCCTGCCATTGCTCCGCGCTGATTTCTGCGCACGGTCGGAATGTGCCAAACGCATTTGACTCCGGGCGGTACAACCCGGCGTTCAGGAATTCCCCAACTGTGACATCTTTCTGCGGGTGCTGTTCCTCTGCTACCTCTTGCGGCACGGCGGACTTTGAAGTAGTAACCGGGTCTGGAAGTGGGGTGGGAGTAGGGCTATGAAGTGGCGGAACAACTATGGCGCAGGCCGTGAGAGGCAACAAAGCGCACAAGGCAACTGTCGCACGAAATAATCGCATGATTATTAAACTCTTACTCTATTTGTGGTGAATTATTAACTATAGACTAAGGCCTCACAGTTGCGTTTATGTTCCGCATCAATCATTCGCTACCCCCATATGGGCGAAATATTCCCACTACATTGGGGTAGTTTGGGGATGAGACCTCTCAATTCATAAGGAGCTGATTCGTGAACTGGGTCGAACACGCAATATGGTGGCACGTCTATCCCCTCGGATTCGTCGGCGCGCCCATCCGAGAACCAGAACAAGGCATCCACCACCGGTTACCGCGACTAACAAACTGGTTAGACTACGCCGTTGAACTAGGCACATCAGGACTGCTTCTGAATCCCATTTTTGCCTCCGACAGCCACGGCTACGACATCAACAACTATTTTGAAATCGACCCCCGCCTCGGCGACCAAGCCGACCTCGACGTATTTCTCGCCGAATGCAAAAACCGGGGTCTCCGCGTGCTTTTCGACGGAGTGTTCAGCCACGCCAGCAAACACTTCGATCACCCCGAACTCTTCGACCTGCAACCAGACGGCACCCCCAACGTTTTCGAAGGACACGAAAACCTCCTCCGGCTCGACCATAATAACCCCGCAACCGTCGACTTCGTAGTCAACGTCATGACCCATTGGCTCGGCCGCGGCATCGACGGCTGGCGACTCGACGCCGCCTACTCCATCGCTACCGACTTCTGGGCACAGGTCATCCCCCGGGTCAAAGAGCAATACCCCGACGCCTGGATCATGGGCGAAGTCATCCACGGCAACTACAACGAATTCGTCGAACAATCGAAAGTGGATTCGATCACCGAATACGAACTATGGAAGTCCATCTGGTCTAGTATCAGCAACAAAAACTTCTTTGAACTTGACTGGACCCTACAACGACACAACGACTTCCTTCACCACTTCACCCCCACCATCTTCATCGGCAACCATGACGTCACCCGCATCGCTAGCTACGTCGGAACCGACGGCGCCGCCCTAGCACTCGCCATCCTCATGACTGTGGGCGGCATCCCCACCATCTACTACGGTGACGAACTCGGCTACCTTGGAGTCAAAGAAGAACGTCCTGGTGGTGACGACGCAGTCCGGCCCGAATTCCCCGAACACCCAGGCGAACGCAACCACATGTACCGAACCCACCAAGACCTCATCGGACTCCGGCGTCGCAACCCCTGGCTCGTCCACGCCACCACCGAAACCCTCGCCCTGGAAAACCCCCACATCACCTACCGCAGCAGCGCCGACGGTCACCACATCGACGTGAATATCAACCTCGACGCCACCCCACCCCAAGCACACATCACAGACGAAACCGGCGCCACCCTATGGTCGTCGACAAGCTAAAGGAGTAATAATGACGAAAGTTACCCACGACACCACCGCGGAACGCTACCTCATCACCGTCGACGGCCGCGACGCCGGATATGCCGACTACATCCAAGGCGACGGCGTACGCGACTTCCACCACACCGTCATCGACCCTGAATTCCGCGGCCAAGGCCTTTCAAAACCACTCATCCAGGCCGCACTCGACGATACCCGCGCCGCCGGCGACAAAGTACGCCCACTATGCAGCGCAGTCGCCGGATTCATCGAGAAACACCCCGAATACCGGGACCTTGTTCAACCCTAAATGTAATAATCTGGGTCCACCAGCTTGATTCGCTCCTCAGGCTGGCGGGGCCGAGTCTTCGCTGGAATCCCAATCGCAATATGATGCGCCGGCACGTCCTTAGTCACCACCGCATTCGCCCCGATCGCCGAACCAGTACCCACGGTAATCGGGCCCAACACCTTAGCACCCGCACCAATTGTGACATTATCCTCAATGGTCGGGTGCCGCTTCGTTTGAGTGAGCACCTGACCACCCAACGTCACCCCGTGATACAACATCACACCATCACCAATCTCGGTGGTCTCCCCAATGACAATCCCCATGCCATGGTCAATAAAAAACCGACGACCAATCTTCGCACCCGGGTGAATCTCAATACCAGTCAAAAACCGCATGAACTGCGACAACACCCGGGCTGGACCCCGGAACTCCCGCACCCATAACCAGTGAGCCACCCGATGCGCCCAAATGGCATGCAAACCGGAATAAACAATCGCGTTCTCTACATCCCCCCGGGCGGCCGGGTCATGATCCCGGGCATTGGCTAAATCTTCTTTAATGCTTGAAATAATCTTGAACATGCTCTTTCACGAATGATTGGTTGTAGGACAATTTCTGGAGTTACCAACACACAACAACAGTGCGCGCCGGGATATTCCTGTCGGGAGACACCGACGCGAAACCTATCGCATAGCCGGCATAGAAAAACTCCCCTCGCTGGCAATGTTGGCGAGAGGAGCTAGGTACGTTGCGTGACGCGATATTAGCTGCGAATATCTTCGTACAGCACGGTGGAAACGTAGCGCTCACCAAAATCCGGGATGACGGTCACAATGGTCTTACCCTCGTTTTCGGGGCGAGCCGCCAACTCCAGGGCGGCCTTCACATTGGCGCCCGCGGAGATACCGCCAAGAATGCCCTCGGATGCGCTCAAGGCCCGTGACGTGGCGATAGCGTCCTCGTTAGAGACGGTCAATACTTCTTCATAGATCTTCTGGTTTAAGACCTCAGGGATGAAGTTAGCACCCAATCCTTGGATCTTGTGCGGGCCAGCCTTGCCGGTGGTCAGCAATGGGGATGCCTCGGGCTCGACCGCGTACACCTTGATGTCAGGATTATGCTTCTTCAGGGCTTCGCCGGCGCCCGTTACGGTGCCACCGGTACCGATGCCAGCCACGAAAACATCCACATTGCCGTCAGTGTCGGCCCAAATCTCCTCGCCGGTGGTCTTGCGGTGAATCTCCGGGTTGGCGGCATTGGCGAACTGGCGGGCCAGGATGGCATTACCGCGCTCGGCGACGATCTCGTTTGCCTTGTCCACAGCACCCTGCATGCCAGCGGAACCCGGGGTGAGCACGATCTCTGCACCGTAGGCGCGCAGCAGCACGCGGCGTTCCAGTGACATGGTTTCCGGCATGGTCAACACCACGTTATAGCCGCGGGCGGCGCCCACCAGGGCCAGGGCGATACCAGTGTTGCCAGAGGTGGCCTCCACGATGGTGCCACCCGGTTTGAGCTCGCCGGCAGCCTCGGCGGCATCCACAATTGCCTTACCGATGCGGTCTTTCACCGAGTTTGCCGGGTTGAAAAACTCCAGCTTGACCAGCACATTGCCGGGTAAATCCTTATCCAACCGATTCAGGCGGACCAGGGGGGTGCCGCCGATGGTTTCGAGGATGTCGTTGTAAATCTTGGCCATGTAAAACTGCTCCTTGCCACGGAAAATGATTACGTAAGAGTAAAGACTGCGGACAAGTATAACAGAAAACTAGACTGCTATGTCTAGTCAAGTGCAGACCAACTTGTCTATATTAGTAATAAGCAGTGGGTTAAAGACTGTTTGACCATTTTGTCAAATAGCATAAGCGCTTCCCCTGTCGCTTGACGCTTGTGCCTACTTGCTTTACGACGGAAAAACATCACATTTGATGGGGGCGACGATAAGGGGGAGAATTCTTTGGAATTTTGGTGTTTCGGTCCGGCCAGGGATAGGTTGGGCGATTAGTGTGAGTAGTACTTGTCATAATGCGGTGCGGATCGTGGCTTGGTAAATTATTCCGATTGAATTATAAATCCTGGTTTAATGATGTAAATTGCTGATTTGCTGGTCGTTGACCTCAAGTAATGGTCTAATGTAGATCGATTCAGAAGCATGGTTGTGGCAACCACTCATCGGCAATTTCTATGCCGAGGGCCCAGTTTTTTAGTGACTTTTAGCACTTTTTTGGCGAGTTTTTCGCGTGCAGATTTTTGGTTTTTGGGTACCGATTGTTGGATTTTGTGGCAAATTGTCCGGCTCTCACTAACCGCAAAAAGTGCTGTTTTTTCCCGTAGAAAGCATCATTATTGAGGGCAAAAATACGTCAGACTACCCGCAAATGAGTGCCCCTGTTAGGGGTGAAGTCTCTGCTAGAACCATATTTTGTGACCCTAATCATTTGTAGGGGGTTGGGGTAATTCTCGTTGTGTCATTTTGATTTTTATTCATGAGAATTTATGTGAAAATTGGGGCTATTTTGTCCAAAAGTTACCCCCACCGGGTGTATCAAGTGGACATCATGGGAGAAAAACGGGCATTTCGATTCACTTTCGCTACCCCCTATCTCATGGTTATAATTTCCAAAGTTGCACACCAACGCTTACCGCACCGCGCGGGGGTGTACGGCTGGTGGCAGAAAACTTGTTTCTCTTTGTTGAAGCAAACTGTTAACTGGCTCTGAGGGTGGATACGTGTCTCCATATATTTAGATTTTTAACCAAACTTATATGGAAATGTAACCAACTTTAGGGTGAGTGCGATTTGAAGTAACAAGGAACCATGCGCTACACACAGGAGGAAAATGGTGGAGATTCAGCGTATGAAAGATGACGAAGATGCCGTGCGCTCAGCATTGTCGTCGCTTAAAACAGCAACGGGTATTCCAGTAACGATGTATGCAACGGTTTTGGCGGATAATCGGTTGCAGATCAATCAATGGGTGGGGTTACGAACCCCGGCACTGCAAAACCTTGTCATTGAGCCAGGCATTGGCGTGGGCGGCAGGGTGTTAACCACTCGGCGACCGGTTGGTGTCTCGGACTACACCCGTGCCAATGTGATCTCCCATGAGCTGGATACCTACATCCAGGACGAAGGGCTGCATTCTATTGTTGCCGTTCCCGTCATTGTTACTAGGGAAATCCGTGGCGTACTTTATGTCGGTGTTCACTCTCCTGTTCGACTGGGCGATAAGGTCATCGAAGAAGTCACCATGACTGCCCGCAGCCTGGAACAGGATCTGGCGGTCAATGCTGCCGCTCGTCGTGCCGAAGGGGTTCGTGGTGGTGCTGCCCCCAAGCAAGGCCGCATGATGAATGGTGCGGAATGGGAACAGATTCGTTCCACCCACTCCAAGCTTCGCATGCTTGCCAATCGGATTGAACAAGATGATATTCGCGCGGAACTAGAAGATTTGTGCGACCAAATGGTGGCCCCGGTTCGAGTCAAACAAACCACCAAACTATCCGCCCGGGAACTCGACGTGCTCTCATGCGTGGCCCTTGGTCATACCAACGTCGAGGCCGCGGAGGAAATGGGAATTGGCGCCGAAACCGTGAAAAGCTATTTGCGTTCCGTCATGCGTAAGTTGGGCGCGCACACCCGTTACGAAGCAGTGAATGCCGCTCGCCGGATTGGAGCATTGCCATAAGAGCTATATCCATATCCAGGTAACCTACTGTCGAAAAAGGTGGGGCTGGCGTACTTGCCGGCCCCACCTTTACGTGCGCTTATATGATTGGTGTTACCCCATTAACGCTCGCCGCCGGGAATCCACTTCACATCGTTTGCGTCATTGGTCACCCGGCACAAAATAAACAACAAATCGGATAACCGGTTGAGGTATTTTGCCGGTAGAACCGATGTGGTGTCGGGGTGGGATTCCACCGCCGACCATGCGGCCCGTTCCGCCCGCCGAGCCGTAATCCGGGCAATATGCAACAGCGACGCCGTGGAGGTGCCGCCGGGCAGAATGAACGAATCGAGCTTGGGTAGTGACTCGTTATAGGCGTCGCAATCCTGTTCGAGACGGTCAATGTATTCCTGCGTGATTCGCAGCGGCTTATACCCCAAATCCTTATCAGTGACGGGGGTGGCTAGGTCGGCTCCGGCGTCGAAAAGCTCATTTTGGATGCGCCGCAGCGTTGCCGCAACCTTATTTGACGGGGATCCTAGGGAGAGTGCCACGCCAATATGGGCGTTGACTTCCTCGCAATCGGCGTAGGCGACAAGGCGGGGATCGGTTTTGGGCACTCGGGAAAAATCGGACAAACCAGTGGTGCCGTCGTCGCCGGTGCGGGTATAGATTTTGGTGAGATGAACAGCCATAACACCAAAATACGCGAATACTTCGATATGCTGGGCTGTTGTGAAGGATCGATTTTTGGTGACAGGCGGTGCACGCCTGGAAGGCTCAGTAAAAGTAAGCGGCGCAAAGAATAGCGTGCTGAAACTCATGGCGGCGGCGCTGCTGGCAGAGGGCACAACCACACTTACAAACTGCCCGGAAATCCTTGACGTGCCGCTCATGGCGGAAGTTCTTAGAGGCCTGGGCTGCGAGGTCTCTGTTGACCACGAAACTGTCCGCATCACTACCCCCGCCACTGTGAGCTCCGATGCCGATTTCGACGCCGTGCGACAATTCCGTGCCTCGGTGTGCGTGCTTGGGCCGCTCACATCCCGAACCGGTCGGGCCGTAGTGGCGCTGCCCGGTGGCGACGCCATTGGCAGCCGTCCGCTAGACATGCACCAATCCGGTTTGGAAAAGCTGGGCGCCACCACCTACATTCGCCACGGTGCTGTGGTGGCCGAAGCTACCAAGCTTGTGGGGGCCGAAATCGAACTGGATTTCCCCTCCGTGGGGGCCACCGAAAACATCCTGACCGCCGCGGTGTTGGCCGAGGGGCGCACGGTGCTGGAGAACGCTGCCCGGGAGCCGGAAATCGTTGACCTCTGCGTCATGCTGCGGCAAATGGGGGCGCAACTGACCGGTGAAGGCTCACCCACCATCGTGATCGACGGGGTGGATAAGCTGTACCCCACGCAGCATGAGGTTATCGGTGACCGAATCGTTGCCGGCACCTGGGCCTATGCTGCTGCTATGACCAGGGGCGATATCACAGTGAGCGGGATTGCGCCCCGACACCTGCATCTTCCACTGGAGATGTTGAAGTTTGCCGGTGCCCAGATTTCCTCCTACGAAAACGGCTTCCGGGTGAACATGCCGCACCGGCCCAAGGCCGTGGACTACCAGACGCTTCCGTTCCCCGGCTTCCCCACGGATTTGCAGCCCATGGCCATCGGCATTTCGGCCATTGCGGAAGGCACCTCTGTTATCACCGAAAACATTTTCGAGGCCCGGTTTAGGTTTGTTGACGAAATGATGCGGTTGGGTGCGGACGCCACGGTTGACGGGCACCATGTGGTGCTGCGCGGCGTGGAACAATTATCGTCCACTCCGGTGTGGAGTTCGGACATTCGAGCGGGCGCCGGCCTGGTGTTGGCCGGGCTGTGCGCCGATGGCGAGACCGAGGTGCATGACGTGTATCACATTGACCGGGGGTATCCGAATTTTGTGGAGAACCTCCAACAATTGGGGGCCAAAATTGAACGGGTCTCCGGGCCTGCGGACCCAGCCCCCAGATAGTCTCGGCCCTTAGCCGGCGTCGGTGCTTAGGTGGGGGTTAGGCAAGCTGCATGCGGGACCACCGGGCGTAGGTGAGACCGGCGAATCCTGCCGATAATGCCAGGAAAACCAGCAACTGTGGTGTGGTTGTCGGAATGATCTGCAACGCCCACAATGCCGGGACGGCTGGTGGCACCCAGCCGCTATTAGTACCCAATAAGGTGCCAAACTGGCCGAGAATAATCAGCGCAAGGGCGGTGCCGCAGCCGGCGATAAGGGAACGAGTGCACACGGAAACCCACGCAATAATAGGGGTTGCGAGGAGTGTGAGTACGCCCAACACGAGAAACCGTAGGATGTGTGCTTCCGTGGGGAAGCCAAAGCGGAATCCCACGGCGAGCAGCAGCATCACGATGGCGAGTAGCAGATGAGTGACAAGGGTCCATGCTGCATAAACCAGGAATTTGGCTGTCATAGTGATGTACCGACTCATCGGCAGCATGGCCAATCCGATGGCGGTGTTATCCATAAACTCTCGGGCATATATCCAGGCGATCATGGTGCCAAAACCCAATATTTCCGCAGCCGCCGTGATCTGTGTCGCTACAAAGAAGAACCCATTCCCATCATGAGTGGCGGCAGCTCCCCCCTTGGCGAGAATGACCGGATTGTTGTGGGCGATAGCGATCATCATTGCCGAAACAATCAGTGGGATTCCGGCCAGCATTGCGCCGGTGACTCCCCGTGCCGTTGCGGATTTTGCTACCTTGAGGGTCTCGGCTTTCGCCGTAATTATTAACGTCGAGTGACGAAAAGATGACATAGAAACTCTCCCAACTTATCGCCTAATTGTCTACATTGGCGTTTGATTGATCGTCTGCAAGAATGGCCTGAAAGAAGCGGTTTTCCAATTGTGGGGTGGTGGGGGACAGTTCCGTAATGATGCGCCCGGAATTTACCACGACAATGCGGTGAGCAATGGCTGCCACCTCGTCCAAATGGTGACTGCTGACCACCACGCCACATCCCGCGGCTGCCTGTTCTTTCACGACGGTGCGCAGGGTGACTATTCCCATCGGATCAAGGGCATTGGTGGGCTCGTCAAGCACGATAAGTTGCGGCTGATGCTGAAACACCCCAGCTAAACCCACTCGCTGCTTGTTTCCTAGCGACAGTTTCCGAAAGGAGCGATTGCGGTATGGTTGCAGCTCCCACCGGTTGATGGAGTCGGTAACGCGCCCAGGGTCGATGCCATATAACCAAGCATGCATGCGTAGGTTTTGAGCCACGGTCAACTCGGGATAGCAAAACGGCGCGTCGATAAGCTGCCCGATATCGCCATTGCCCACGGTGCGGCGAACCGTGCCGGCGGTGGGGTGGATGAGGCCGAGCGCGAGCCGTAACAGTGTGGTTTTGCCGGCGCCGTTGCGGCCGATGAGCGCAACGATCTCGCCTGCCGCCACCGAAAAATTGAGGCGAGTAATGCCGCGGCTTGTCACCGTAACGTTGTGTAGCTCAAGCATGAGTGCCCGCCAAAGCATGTAAAACACCGCGCAACGTCGGCATGAGCGGCCGATTGATGTGCGTACTCCAATCTATTAACGCCCTGGTCAGCCCAGCAATGACTGCGGTTGCCAACGCAGTTGCCGTGAGCTTGTCGACGCCCCGGGCAGTCAACGCCGTGGCGATCGCGGTAATTGTTTCGTCATTGCTGTGGATTGCTGCCGCTGCCAATTCGGGATTATCGGCCACGATGCGCAGCCGGGTACGCAATTGCTCTTCGACGTCTGGGGTGAAGGTATCGAGAAGCGACTGGATTCCGGCGATGATTGCGCGAAGTGGTGCTTCCTTGGCTGGGCGCTTTTCGACGGCTTCCGCGATCGCCGGATCAAATGGATCCTGCAGAATTAGCGACTCCTTGGTGGGGAAATGGCGGAAGAGCGTCATCTGGCTTACCTCGGCAACGGCCGCGATTTGCGCGGTAGTAGTGGCGGAATATCCCTGGTGAGTAAAGAGTTCCAGGGCGGCCAATTGTATGTGCGTGTGGGTCCGATCCCATTTAGGTGAGGGTGTCATGATGCATCAGTCTCCATGCCCGCTATCTTACACCATAATGTTAGTAACTAACATTATGGCGGAAATGTTGTACGCTTGATGTCCAGGTTAAAGAAAATGTGCTTCTGAGCTGTGCGTTTGTAATTGTTCTGGTTGTGTGTGTAAATTTGTGTGAGTCAGCGAGGCGGTCGCCAAGCTGATGACCAGCGAAGTTGACAAGTTTTATGCTTGTTGGCTAAACTGACCAAGGTTGCTTTGCGCTTACGGCTTTTAAAAGTTGGGAGCGAGAGTATGCCAGTGTTGTTTGAGAACTCGATAGTGTGTCATTTGATGAAACGAATTATTGTTTGAACATGAACGTGAGCATCAATAGTTGTTGTTGGTGTTTGTTGTTTGTTGTTGTTTTGTTGGTTTCTTTGTTTTTTGCCTGTTTTGTTTTTTTGTTTGTTTTTTTGGAGAGTTTGATCCTGGCTCAGGACGAACGCTGGCGGCGTGCTTAACACATGCAAGTCGAACGGAAAGGCCCCCACTTTTTTGGTGGGGGTGCTCGAGTGGCGAACGGGTGAGTAACACGTGGGTGATCTGCCCTGTACTTCGGGATAAGCTTGGGAAACTGGGTCTAATACCGGATAGGACCATGGTTTAGTGTCTCATGGTGGAAAAATATTGTTTTGGTGCAGGATGAGCTCGCGGCCTATCAGCTTGTTGGTGGGGTAATGGCCTACCAAGGCGTCGACGGGTAGCCGGCCTGAGAGGGTGGACGGCCACATTGGGACTGAGATACGGCCCAGACTCCTACGGGAGGCAGCAGTGGGGAATATTGCACAATGGGCGCAAGCCTGATGCAGCGACGCCGCGTGGGGGATGACGGCCTTCGGGTTGTAAACTCCTTTCGTTAGGGACGAAGCCATACTTTTTGGGTGTGGTGACGGTACCTTTGTTAAGAAGCACCGGCTAACTACGTGCCAGCAGCCGCGGTAATACGTAGGGTGCGAGCGTTGTCCGGAATTACTGGGCGTAAAGAGCTCGTAGGTGGTTTGTTGCGTCGTCTGTGAAATTCCGGGGCTTAACTTCGGGGTGGCAGGCGATACGGGCATAACTAGAGTGCTGTAGGGGAGACTGGAATTCCTGGTGTAGCGGTGGAATGCGCAGATATCAGGAGGAACACCGATGGCGAAGGCAGGTCTCTGGGCAGTAACTGACGCTGAGGAGCGAAAGCATGGGGAGCGAACAGGATTAGATACCCTGGTAGTCCATGCTGTAAACGGTGGGCGTTAGGTGTGGGGACCGGTTTGGTTTCTGTGCCGTAGCTAACGCATTAAGCGCCCCGCCTGGGGAGTACGGCCGCAAGGCTAAAACTCAAAGGAATTGACGGGGGC
>ERZ773100.141-NODE-141-length-43731-cov-16.063032_pt1 | contig 43731 bp, 60 predicted proteins | sample MGYA00511119_ERZ773100 | MGnify/ENA primary metagenome ERZ773100 (study PRJEB29015, sample SAMEA2738000) | human oral metagenome | biome: human oral; feature: human-associated habitat; material: dental | place: China | collected 2111 ...
GAGCTGATGGGTGGAGATGGCGAAGAGCAGGATGTGTATATTATTTCCCATGACCAGCAGCAGCCTCTGGAAAATTTTACAGGAAAGTTGGTTGCTGTCATCCATCGGCGTGATGATATAGAAGACAAGTGGGTCTTGGCTCCTGCTAATGAGGAGATTGACAAAGCTTTGATAGCGGAACAGACTCATTTTATGGAGCAGTATTTTGATTCTTGAATTGAGATGGTGGAAGAGAGCAATGATTCAAGGCTCTAAAATCCATGATAAAGACCCAAAATCGGTTCTTGTGAGCGCTATCCTAACTGATTTAGGTTAATAATGAAAGTCTATATTCGATTTAGCTTTCCTCAATATCGGATCAAATTGCAAGATCATAAGTTACGAAAAAAATCGCATGGATGAATCTGAAATGATTTGTCCATGCGATTTTTATATTTAAGAGGCTATTGTAAGCAAAGGTTTATCTAGCAGAATAGAAATGCTTACGCTTCTTTCTTTTTGAGTAAGAAGAGACCACCGCTTGTAGCTAGAAGAATCGTTGCAACTGTAAAGAGAGCAGAGTTTTCTTTGCTTCCTGTTTGTGGGAGCTGAGGCTGCTGAGTATTTGTTGCTTTTTGAGCTGTAGCGGTAGGCTGTGCTTCGCTTGTTTTCTGAGCTAGGCTTTCTAATTGCTCTTCTTTTGCTTTCGGAGCTGTCGGTTTATCGGCTGTTTTGCCTGCTTGTTTTGGCTGAGGTTTTTGGTTCAAAATTTCTACAATTTCGACACTTGGTTTGTGAGTGACAGGCATATCTTTCAGCTCAGCCAATTGATTGCCAAAGACAGCGTTCGATACCCAACGGTAGAAGTGAATGGTATGCAGACGATTGGTTGGATTTCCAGCATAAACGAAGAGCGGATGTTCCTTGTAATTGCCAGAAATAGCGACGATTTTATTAGCTAATTTTTCATTGCCTGGCCACCAGCCTGCAATGTAGTAGTCACTGTCTGCAATAGTTGCCAAAGTCTTGAAGTTGGCAGGGGCTTTTGCGATCCAGTTTCCAGAATTAGAATAGAAGAGATCATTCTTCTTATAGCCGCTAGTCAATGGATCTTTATCGTCTATAATAGCCTTCATCAGCCCTTCAAAATCGCTGCCACCAGAGAATCTTTCTGCATCAAATCCATCTAGAACACCGAGTTTTTCAAGTCGCTGCATAGCAGAGCCGCCCACTACAATGGTTGGTTTGCGACCAAGAATAGACTTATCAAACTTGTTGCTTTCAAGGACGATGACATCAGCTTCCTCAGGTGTATCGACAATATCAAAGCCTAGATTTTTCAATGCCAGAGCGGTATGAGCAGGTGAGTCCACTCCTGCCCAGTAGAATTGATGAGGAGGTGCATAGACCTTCAGTGCTTTCAAGCTTGGCCCTTCCGGAACCTTATACAAGGCGTCTCCATAAATAGCATAATCACCTAAGAGATTTGCAAAGGTTGATGTATCAACGATATAGCCATCTTCTGTTAGATAGACCTTCTTACCTTGGCGAATGGCTTGGTTGACAGCTTTGACTGCGCTGTCAGATGTATTAGCGATGACATAGTAAGGTGCTGAGTAGTTGATATCGCGTGTTCGAGTAGCACGGAGAGCAGTGACTTCACCGAGTTTGCCATCAAAGAGTTTATCTTTAAAGATCGGCTCCGCTTTAAAGCCTCTCATATCTGGGAAGTTTACCAAAAGTTCAGCATACATAGCAGCCCAGGCAGATTCGTTTGATCCTTTGTAGAGGATATGGTTGGCATAGCCACGTTTAGCTTGAGCCATATCGACAACCAGATCGCCCTTCTTATAGTTGCCAACATCTTCCTTCAATTCTTGAATGACAACACCGTTTCTCTTGAAGTATTCAATCATATTAAAGGCTTGTTGGGAATCATTGCCTTTGTCGAGTCCCATTGGGATGACATAATAGTCAGGGAAGAATTTTTTCTGACCATTTTTTATCCGTCCAACGACCTTGCCGTCAGGTCCGACCAATTCATTTTCAGCTTTTGAATCTTCGACCTTGTTGATGCCACGGAGGTAGAAGTTGAGGCGCATTTCCATGAGCTTGTCAGGATCTTGGGACAGGTAGGAGATGCCTCCGAGGACAGCGTGATAGCCAGCCTTGTAGGATTCCTGATTGCCCTCAGGGATTTCAATGGTATGGCCTAATATGCCGTGGTACATAGCATAGACACCAGTGTAGCCGGAGAAGGAGTCATCCCAGCCATCGCCCCAGTCTAATTTAGGGATGATGTAGCTATCATACTTAGAGTTGGCAACGCCAGCACGTCCCATATGGTGAGCATTTTCCAGCATATTTTTTGACAAAAGGTCATATTCAAAGTTTGGATCGTGCGGTGGGGTAGCGGGTTCTATCAAGAATTCTTTAACAAATCCATGAATATCATAAAGGGCAATTGGATTCCATTTGTTGATGAGTCCAGCTACAGTACGGGTTTCTGGGTTGGCCTGATAGCTAGTGTCGCGGTTTGGATCGATTCCGTTGGCAAGAGCACGTGTATTGGCAACATCTCCGTCAGGATTTTCAGTAAAGTCAAAGAGGAAAATGAATTTCTTGAGGAGTTCTTTGACATTAAGAGTGACATTTTTAGCCGCACCGTTGGCATCAGTTGTTTGGAAAGAAATTTGCTCCTTGGTCGCAAAAGTATTGAAGAGTCCAGTGATGATGTCAATAGCTGGCTGTTCGTCAGCATGGGTGTTGTTGATAAGGACTGGAAGTTTGTAGTCCAGCCTACCATTTTTTAGAGCAGCTAACATTTCAGCTGGTTTAGTAAGGGCGACTTTATTGGTTGTATTGAGATAGTCGTCGATGCTCTTTTGGTCGGAGCTGATGATACCGAGCTTGATATCACGACCTTGGGCACTCTTTCCGATGTTCTCAATCTGTACCAAGCGATCCGTTTTAGCATCTTGTCGACTCTTTTCGATAGCTGCCAGCATTTCATCGTGGGTATGGAAATCTTCGTAAGGACGAAGGAGAATATTCTTGCGAATAGTCAGGCCAAGATCTTCGCTGGTTCCGACTAATTCATGAGTTCCCATAAAGCTGCGGTAGGTCCTACGGATATTGTTCGGTGTCCGCAGGCTTAAGTCTTGCCCAAATAATTCATTAAATTTGAGAGAAACCTTGAGGTCATTTCCATCAGCTTTTTCTTCGACAGTCACAAATGGGTCGCCAGAGAAGGTGCCATCATCCATCTTCCAAGTTTTCCACTCGCTAATAGGCTTGTTGTCCAATGTCCAAGTGATTTTACCAGCTTGAGCTCCCTGCTTTTGAATAGTTTCTTCAATATTGGCTTTTTCGGACATATAAACTTTACTGTCGGCAAGCTGAATCTTGTTTTCTTGGGAGCTAGCTGCGCGGACTTCTGTTTTAGTCGTAGTGTCCAGTTTTTGGCTAGCATCAGCTGCTTTTTCATCTAGGGCTGTGGCAGGAAGACTTGGAGCCTTGCTGTCGGTAGCTTCAGATGGGCTGCTTTTCTCTAGTGAATCAGCTTGTGGAATAGTCGAAGGTTCTTCAGGCTTCTCTGTACTTGCAGGTGCAGGCTGCTCCACTAGAGAACTGATTTTGCTGTTGTCTTGCGGAGGTTCAGCAGGGTTAAGCGTATCAGCTGCCGCATTTCCTTGAGCTAAAACGGCTAAGAGAACCGCAGCGGATAGGCTGAGGGCTTGTGTATATAAGCGTTTCTTATAAGAATTTTTCATAAGAAACCTCCTTTTTAATGTGTTCTTAAATTTAGTATAACAAAGTTTGAAATCGTTTACAAACAAAAACATAGATAAAAAATAAACTTCTAACGAAAGGATGAGATATGTGTAATTTCTGAAGAGTATTTGAGTCTGATATTTAAACAGCCCGCAATATTCGCAGGTTGGGTTTCTGCAAATTCATGCAAAAAACAAGCATTTATGCTACAAAATCAGTATGCAGGTCTAAATGCTTGGTATCACTGGTTTAAATACATATTTGATTTTATTGACTACGTTACTGACTACGTTATTTAGCAATCATAAAGTCGATAAATTTTTCAACCAAGGCTACTCGCTGGCGCTGATTGATATGAGTGTAGAGATCAAGGGTGATCTTGATGTTACTGTGACCAAGTCGGTCAGAAATAATCTTAGGCTCTATACCTGCTTCGAAGAGCAGGGAAGCGTGAGTATGGCGAAATCCATGGATGGTGATAGGTTTTAAATTATGTTTTTTGATAATGGATTTTAAGTTATTTTCTGGATAGGTTGCTTTAAACCAGTGGCAGCGGCGGTCTGTAAAAATGAAATTTTCATCACCAAAATATTTTTTTCCTCGGCTAAAATACATCTTTTTTTGCTGATGCTTCCAGCATTTCAATTTTTCCACCGTCATATAGTCGATCGAGATGACTCTTTCGCTGGCAGTCGTTTTTGGCGTCTGAAAGGACCTTTTACCGTTTAATCTTACGAATGTACGATTAACGTAGAGCAAACCAGCATCAAGGTCAATATCGCTCCACTTTAATGCTAAAGCTTCGCCTCGTCGCAATCCAGTATAGGCTAAAAGCCAAAAAAAGATATAAAGGCCGGGCGATTTATTATTTTGGCAGCATGCCAGAAATTTTTCGAGTTCTTCTTTTGTGTAAAAATTATCTGGTTTGTCTTTCGGCTCCTGCTTTGGTTTTACTATCCGCTCAAGCGGATTGCGCTCAATAACATCCATCATAACTGCAAATTTAAAAATACGATTGATAACGCTGAGATAAATGCTGTACTTTGCATATTTTTTACTTAACTCAATAGCAACTTTTTGGCAATAGGCTACGCTGATATCTTCAATTTTCATTTTTTGGAAGTATCGGCTCGAAATGCTGCTATACAAGGAATATACATTTTGAAAAGTAGTGGGTTTAACTGTCGTTTGATAGTTCTCCAGCCACATCTCAGCTATTGCCTGGAATGTGTAGGAAGGCTTGATCTGATCTTCCAATCCATGCTCCTCAACTTGGATTTGAAGAAGTGTTTCGGCTTTTCTAGCTTCCTTAGCGGTTTTAAAACCGCGTCGTGTAGTCCGCCTTTGTTTTCCTGTCAAGGGATCAATCCCTAGATATGTCTGTAACATATAGCGAGTCTCCCCGCTCTTTGTAGTATATTTTTTTATCATCTTTTCTCCTTTCGTGCTTGCCCGCATAGTTGAGAGAAGGAGTGATTTATGATATACTATGACTGTATATTTTTTTATCAGCCCATCACCTTCATCTTTTCGGTGATGTTTTTTTTATTTCTTCAAAACTTTTAATTTAATCCGTATTCTAAATGAATCTGAGACTCTACGGAGCCTATTTTCAATAGGGTCAAACTCTTTGTATTCCCCACCATAGATTTCTGCAATATTTATAACTTCATTATTAGGGTCAGTAGTTAATCTTAACACTTTTCTATTTTTTGATTTAGCGACATAACCTAAGTGATGGCCTCTAACTACAATTTTTAAGGCATTTGGATCATATTCATTGTCAACTTCAGGGATAAATTCCACTTCTCGAATATCAAAGGTTGGATATTTGTAAAATCTACCTCCGAAGATCAATTCTTCAGTTAGTTCTTTAGTTGAATATCCTAGATACGGTAAATCATCAAATTCTCTTATAAGTTCTTGGCACAATTTATCAAAGGAGTCCTTATTATATCTAAGACCTTTAATCGCAAGAGTAACATCATAAAGAGTTCTACTAGCATTTTCTTCTAATCTCAGTTGCTCATCTAACAGTTCATTTAAACAATCAGTTAGTTGTTTGATTTCATTTTCCAGTCGATCAGTATTAGTTTGAGGTGGATAAAGACTTATAAGACAAAATATAAAAATCCCACAGATAAAAATAGCAAATATAGTGAGTAACAAATTTCCAAAAAAACTAACGAGGTAGGTTATTAGCAAGAGCATAATAATCGAGCAAATTATCCATCCTCTAGAATTTTCCATCTTACTAATTGTTTTTTTATGCTGCTCAATGAGTCTTTTCACTTCCTCAATATTTAAGGGAGTATCAAAGTAAGTCATAGCTCCTCCTGAAAATCTATTTTTCTATTGGTATAAAATTACTAATAACTTTACCAATGATACGTGGTTCCTCGCTGAACGGTGCGAATTTATCAGTATATTTTTCATTAAGAGATACAAGTCGAAGACCATCATTTTCTTTATATACTTTCTTGATATAAGACTGGCCATCCCAATCTACAGCATAAATAGCACCGTCGTAATCCCAACCTGTGTCCTTTATAAGAGCAACAGAGCCATTTTGAAAGGCAGGTTCCATCGAGTCACCAAAAACCCAACTAGCTAGATCATGAGCAATATCCCTATCAAAATACACAATGTCATAGTTACGGTCTTCGTAATATGTTTCACCACTACCTGCAGATAATTTTTCAAATACATGATATTCTATCAAAGAATTCTTTGAATCATTTTTTCTATCATTTTTTTGTTCTTCACGCTGCTTTTTAGCAAATGATAAAACTTTTTCTTGACGTGGCTTTTCAAGTTCATCATATATTAGTTGGATGTCTGATTTTTGATTATAGAGGCTTTCTAAAGTATCCCCTAACAACTCTGATTTCTTTATCCCAAAAATCACAGCCATTTGCTCTACATTTTCCATTAGAGGATTATTTCTCCCTATTTCCCAAGCAGAAACTGCAGTAGGAGCAACTTTGAGCATCCTAGCCAAGTCTTTTTGAGTAAGATTTCTTTTTTTTCGAAAGTTTTTAATATTTTCGGATAATACACTCATACAAAGCAATCCTTTCTACAGATATTTAATTATATTATACACTTCAAGTGTAAAAAATACAACTTTTTTTGTAAAAAAAACAAAAAATCCTTGACAATACACTTCAAGTGTAGTAAAATATAATTAATTAAGATACGGCGCTTACCATCTTATATATTAAATACAAGAAAGTAGATGAAGTTAGAGCAGTATATATAATTCTCTCGCGAAATTATTTCCTGAGAGCAAAACAAAACACACACTACTTGAAAGGGGGTGAGGGTGTGCAATGGACATTAAAGCTAGCACGTACTCAAGCAGGGTTGACGCAAAAAGAACTCGCAAAGAAGCTAGATGTTTCTACGAATACTTATAATGATTATGAAAATTATAAAGTGTCCATGAGGGTAGATAAAGCTGTTTTATTTAGCAAAATTGTTTCAATACCTTTTGATGACATTATTTTTTTTCAAAAGAACTACACTTCAAGTGTTGTTTGATTTTGTATTTTACAACTAAGCTTGCCCGCATAGTTGAGAGAAAGGAGAAAAATAGAAAGGAAGAAAATGCAAGAACTAACATTATCAGAGAATTTAACTCAGATTGAACTGGAAATCAACCATCACAAGCAGATTGCTGGTCAGTCTATTTGGGAAATTGGTAGGCGGCTCAATCATGTGAAGGAGCATGATTTGGTTCACGGCGAATTTATCGAATGGCTCGAAAAAATCGGAATAGAACGAACCGAAGCACACAGAATGATGAAAGTTGCTAAAGAATTGCCAAATGTTGCAACGTTGCAACATTTAGGAACAACAGCTCTGCATCTTATCGCTACACTTCCAGAAGCAGAGAGAGCTCAACAGCTTGAGCGGATTGAGCAAGGTGACAATCCGACTGTGAGGGAGTTGCAAGAGGTCAAGCGCCAGCTTAACCTTGCCAAATCCGAAAATGAAGATTTACGGGAGAAAAATGAGCAACTAGCTGAGCAGGCACTGAAAGGGATGGAAACAAAGACGATTGAAAAAGAGGTCGTAAAAGAGGTGGAAGTCACCCCTGCTGACTATGACTCTACCAAATCGTTAAACCAAACTTTGATGGCCAAGAATCAGGAGTTAAGCAAGGAAAACCAGGCTCTTGAAGAAGAGCTGGAGGAGCTGAAAGCCAAGGGTAAGATTAGTCAGGAGATGGAGGATCTTATCAGACAGCGCCAAGGGAAAATCCAAGGGCTGGAAAAGCAAATCTCTGACTACAAGGATGTACTTAATCTGATACGAGCTGGTGACGAATTTCTGAATAAAATGGCCAGTCTTATCTATACAGATGACAAGAAATTTAGAAATGCTGATGAGGTCATTGGACTTGAAATTGACAGCATGGTAAATCGGCTCTTGACTTTTGTCAATGATCTGCAAAAGCTGAGAGGACGCAATCAAGATATAATCGAAGGAGAAATTGTATGAGCAATGCTACAGTGATGCTTCCGGCAAATATGACTAAGGAAGATATGATAATCGCGATGTTGACGACGCAAAAGGAGCAAAATCAGCGCCTAGACACGATGGAGAGCAAGGTTGACTATCTGGAGAATGAGCAGCCTATCCATCCGGGAGTCGCTAATATCCTGCTGAAAAAGCGCAGGGCTAGAGTAGTCGAATGCTTGGGTGGGAAAGCTAGCAGAGCCTATCAGGATAGGAAGTTTGCTCAGGCGGTCTTTAAGGAGGCAGAGTTAGACTTTAAAGGTTACTTTAATGTGCCGAACTATGCTATGCTCCCGAAAAAGCATGAGCTGGCCGCTATGACTTACTGGGATAATTGGCAGCCATCCAATAATACTAAGTTGGGTATCGAGGCTCGGAACGGTCAAATGGTCATGGACTTGATCTCGTGAGGTGGCTATGGAAACTATGGATACAATGCGATTGCCACCTTTGATGTCTGACGACATGGCACGGATGTTTATCCGACAACAGGTAGACATCATCAGGGAGGAAGTCAGACGCGAAATTGAGCAAGAAAAACTCCCTTTGAATCAAAAGGAGTTGATGGATATGTTTGGTTTTGATGCCAAATATCTTAAATACTTACTTAGCTTAGGGCTGAAAAGAAGAAAGCAAGGCCGCGATTGGAAGTATGACCTTGCTGACGTATATGAAATACTTGACCTTGCGAAAGAGCATTTTATCGGTTATCAGCCGAAGAAGTGAGCAAGGAGTATTTAGTCTGATTATATCACAAAATGGAGAAAAAAATGAGTAAAATTATACAAATTAACACAGCTAAAAAGCTATCCCAAGAATCTAAAAAGAAATTATCAAAAATCATCATCAACGAACTTATCAAACAAATCAATCTTTACATCAGAGACAGTGCAAGTAATGGTTATGGTAAAATTCGCTTCGACTTTCATGACCTTCGAAATTCTACTTCTGATATAACTTGGAATCTAAATTTTCCTAACAAAGAACAGGTGAGTGAAGTCTTGCAATATTTTAAAGATGGCGGGTATATCGTGAAAGAAGAAGATACTCTACTAACAAGATGGTATGAAGTTATTTGGGAGGTGGAAGATGAGCATCAAAGATGATATTTATCGTTTGAGGACTGAAAACCGGAATGCGAGAAATTCGATTGCTAACTTGCAATTGACTTTGTTGGCGCTTTGTGGCGGCCTCTTGATGTTACTGGTAGTCTTGGCTAAGACTAATATCGACCGTGAGCATCATCTAAAAGAGCTACAGTATCAAATCAACGATAACCGCGATAGCATGCGGAGAAATGCTGTGCGGATCGTCCATCTGGAGCAGGAAGATCGGATTATTAGGGAGAGGATTGAAAGTGATGAGTGAGTTTCTAGGAAGCGCGATGATGATTGTCTTTTTCTTTCTGGCCGGTACCCTTGGTTGTTACGTTGACCATCGAAAAGCCGAAAAAAAGCGAAAAGAAGAAGAAATGCTTAATATGCAGGCTCTCTATGTGCTGTGGATGCAGGAGCAGGCTCTCTGTGAAGCTGCTGAAAAGATGGCAGAGGCTAGAAAGAAGCAGCCTGCAGGCTTACAGGATTGGGGGGATTTGAGTGGATGCCATGGATGAAATCAAGGCCTTGTATGCGGATGATTTCGGAAATGGTGCTTTGTCAAGTCGCATATTTGAGGGAGCGACTGGAAGGTGCTTTGTGTATCCTACTGGGCTGAAGGATAGGAGGTATTGATGTCAGATATTAGAATATTAGATGCGTGTTGTGGTTCTAGGATGTTTTGGTTTGATAAACAAGAACCACATACAACATATATGGATAGACGTGAAGAAGAGTTTGAAATTCACAAAAAGAAAATCAATGTTAAGCCAGATATTGTTGCAGATTTTCGAGATATGCCATTCGATGACGAAACATTCAATCTTGTTGTGTTTGACCCACCTCATCTTTTATGGGCTGGCCAGAAATCATTTATGCGTGCTCAATATGGACAACTAGACTTATTGACTTGGAGATTAGATCTACAACAAGGTTTTGATGAGTGTTTTAGAGTGTTGAAAACAGGCGGAACACTTATTTTTAAATGGTCTGATGCTCAAGTAAATGTTAAGGAAATCTTGGAATTAGTCCCACAACAACCACTTTTTGGACAGCAACGTGGGACGACTCATTGGATGGCCTTTATGAAATTTTAAAAAGGAGAAAATATGACTAAAACATTAACACTACACGAAAAGGTTGAACAATGGTTTATCAACCGCAATTTGCACGAGGCTAATACCGTGAAGCAGTTTCAAAAGCTGATGGAAGAAACTGGGGAGCTCTATGCTGGGATTGCTAAAGGTAAGCCAGACTTGACCAAAGACGCTTTGGGAGATATGCAGGTCGTGCTGATTGGTATGGAGCAGCAAATCAAAAATGGGGCTCAAATTGAAGCAAGTCCGCAAGATATGGAGTTTCTTCTTTTGGCTTCGAGTCTTGGGAGTATGGCTCAAAAGATCCATAAGCACATCATGCACAATGAGACGCAGGCACCGCTGGTACGGCCTGAGCTTGTTTCACTGCATTCATCTATCCAAGCTATCGCGATTCACAATCTGACCACAGCTAATGACTGTCTGGCGCTCGCCTATGAGGAAATCAAGGACAGAAAAGGTAAGCTGATTGATGGAATCTGGGTGAAAGAGGAGGATTTGGAATGAGAGAACACAGTATTTATATTTTTAGCATTGTTGTTTTGCTAGCAATCTTGATGGCAGCAATCATCAAGATTAACAGGCTCAACGAGCGAGTGGAGCAGCTAGAAGCTAGAAAATTGATTACGATTCATAGGGCTGATAATGCAGGTGCCGAAATGCACGGCAGAATCACTGATAAGGAAATCATAGAGGGCCGCTACACGGTCACAGCTGGGGCTTATGGTAAGTTTCTTGTGACTGAGGAACAGTATGAAGCTTTGGAAGTAGGGGACGAAATCCCTGAGTATTTGAGAGGACGGGTGAAGTGATGGGTTTAACGTTAAATAGCAAAATCGGAGACTTAGTTTTAGCAATCGGCGAAATTATCGTTAATTCCGATGGCAAGACCACAACAGTAGAATTGGAAATCCCGAATCAATCCTTTTATTTAGAGATTACGGTCAAACCAAAAGAGGAGGTGTAAAATGACAAATCTTTGGGAGGAGACCTTAAAGGTTTTAAGAGACTACGGCAAAACGTTTGAGGGCGTCAGATATATTCAAGGTTCAGACTTTAAAATCACTAAAGAAAATTTCGAGAGACTTGCCAAGCAAGCGAATTATCATAGCGGATACGGTGCCGCTCACGTTCCTACTGATTTAGTCATTGTTGGCAAAGGCTGGTGGTTAGAGCGAGGAGAATATGATGGTTCTGAGTGGTGGGATTATAAAGAAGTACCTAAACAAATCAATGAAGTCAGAAACATTTCTAATCTTGTAGGCGGAATGTGGCCAAGTCTTAAAGAATTGAATACCATCAGTCCAATACAAGAAAGACTTGAAGAAATAAGAAAAGAGAGGGAATCTAATGAAACCTAAAAAATATCCGTATTCAGGAATCAAAAAGCGAAGACAAGAACCTGTGGAACCACTGATTCTCACCCGTCCAATAAAAATTGAGGAAATCAAAGCAAAAATAAAAGTAGCCAGCGACTATTTACATTATGGTTCAAAATTATCATTGGATATTTCGGGCTATAGCAAGAAAATCAGAGTAGAACTATTTTATCCTGAAATTTTTGTCTCTAGTTTTGAAGCCACTCAAATCGAAATGTTTTTTTACAAAAAACTCGAAGAATTGTCAGTAGACAAATACATGACCTTCACAGAGTCTGAATGGAAATCTTTTTGTAGCGAGTTGATAAGCAAGTTTGGAGTTTTGGAGGGAATTCAATGACGGTAAAAGAATTCAAAGAGAAATTAAACGAGTTCGATGATGACCTGATAATAGAAGTCATCTTGACAGACGTAGAACCGTACGAATTGCTTTCAGAAGTTGATGAACTCGGGTGTGTTTCCATTCATTCTGAAGAAGGTAGATATTTTGATTTTCATCTAGGAAATTTAGGGAAATTAATAATTGAGGGGGAAGGATTTTGATTAACAACGTTGTACTTGTAGGACGTATGACCCGTGATGCTGAACTTCACTATACACCGCAAAACCAAGCGGTCGCAACCTTTACTCTGGCTGTTAATCGTAACTTTAAAAATCAAAGTGGTGAGCGAGAAGCGGACTTTATCAATGTTGTCATCTGGCGTCAGCAGGCAGAAAATCTTGCTAATTGGGCTAAGAAAGGCACTCTGATCGGAATTACTGGTCGCATTCAGACCCGTAGCTACGACAATCAGCAAGGCCAGCGGGTCTATGTCACAGAAGTTGTCGCGGATGGTTTCCAACTTTTAGAGAGTCGTGCAACTCGCGAAGGTCAGTCTTCAGGTAGCTCATCCAATCAAGCACCGAATTTTTCTCGCGATGAAAGCCCATTCGGCAATTCAAACCCGATGGACATCTCAGACGATGATTTACCGTTTTAAGGAGGTTTTAGATGACTAAACTGATAGGATTCGGTCGTTGCCTTGGAAAAACGACAATGGCTATTTTAGAGAGTCATGCGACTGGCAGCAGGATTTTAGTTGCCAATCAAAAAATGGCAGAAAATACCTTTAGGATGGCGCATGAATTGGGCTATGCGATACCTTATCCAATTTGTATCAATGATTTGGTTCGTAATCCTCATGTGTACTCATCAGAAGAGCACCTCATCATCGATAATGTTGAGATGGTGTTGAGGGAGATGCTTCACAACAATATTGATACAATCACCTTTGACAATCGTACGATTGACCCTGAAGACCGCTATCTTGAAGAAATCAAGACCTTAAAGCAAGAAGTAGATGCTTGCTATAGGGAGAAAGCCGAACTTTATCAGGATATACATGATAAGGATGAGCACATTGAGCGGCTCAAGCGCAGCAATATCGAGCTCACGCAAGCTCTCTCAGATACTATCTATACTGATATGCTGGCTAAAGCACGATATAGGAAGCAGGGGCGTAAATGGCGAACGAGGTAGGAAGGTGAATACAAAATGAAATTAAAATACAGGGACTTACATATTATCAAGCATGCTTTGCAGCACTACATCTGTCGAGATAATCCTCAAGAAGGAGATTTGCTGCAGGAGGAAAATTTATTAAACAAAGTCAAGGAAGAAATCAACTGGTTTAAAGAAAACATCATCAAATCAGGAGGAAATAATGGCACAACGGAGGATGTTTAGCAAAAAAATAACAGATACGGACAAATTTCTGGAAATGCCATTGTCAACTCAGGCACTGTATTTTCACTTAAACATGGGTGCTGATGATGATGGATTTGTTGATCGACCAAAGACAATCCAGCGGACTGTTGGAGCAAGTGATGATGATTTAAAGCTTTTATTAGCTAAAAATTTCATTATCTCTTCTGACACTGGGATTGTGGTTATCAAAGACTGGCGCATCCATAACTACATTCGCAAGGATACTTACCAACCCACGATTTACCAAAAAGAAAAGCTGGCTCTTGAGCCTCAGATGGCTCAACTTCCTAAACCGTCCACGAGCCGTCCACGAAAAGTTGACGCAGGTAAGGATAGGATAGGTAAGGATAGGATAGGTAAGGATAGGGAAGATAAGGATAATATATCAGATCCTCCTGATGTAAATATTTTAAAATTATTTCAGGATGAATTTCAACGGATGTTATCAGGTTTTGAAATCGAAGAAATCAATCATCTGATAGCAGAAAATAATCAAGAATTGGTGGTTGAAGCTTTGAAATTAGCAATCCAAAATGGAAAACCTAATATCAAATATATATCTGGCATTTTGCGAAATTGGGAGAACGCAAATGTGACCACGGTGGAGCAAGCTAGAAATATAAGCAAGGCATCCAAGAAACAACGACAAAAGAAGGAGGCTGAAGAATGGGGATTTTAGAAATGATTGCTGATTTTGAGAGACTGTATTACCCGCTATCAGATCAGATGAGAGAGCTTTTGCAAAAAGCGAGCTTGGAGGTGGTTAGTCAAAAGCTAGCGGATATGGCTAGCTGGCATGTTGCTGGGGGAGTCTTAACATGGTAGTCAATCCTTTTGCTGCTCTGCTGGCTCTGCAAGCAGAAAATACATCAGAAATCTGCGAGAAGCACAATATCCCGAAAATCAGAATCTTTAGGACCGGAAATATCGTCTGCTCTGCTTGTGAGAGCGAGAAAATCGAAGCTGAAAATCAAAAGCTAGTAGATAACTTCGCAGTAGCAGATAGAGAGAACAAGCGGCAGTTTTACCTAAATAAATTTTCTTTATTTGACGAGGTACTGGCCAATGCTACATTGGACAACTTCGATACGCCGACAAATGCAGAAGCTCAGAAACTTTCTGCGGCAGAGGGATTTTGTTCAGAGTGGATTGATGGGAAGCGAAATAATATCATTTTCGTTGGGAATCCAGGAACAGGGAAAAGTCATCTAGCTTTTGGCATTATCAAGCGCGCCTCTGAAATGACCAAAGAATTTGCCATTTTCATGAATGTGGCTGACTTGTTCAGCATTTTGAAGAAAGATTTCTCGCAAGAGTTCTATATCCTTGAGCAGATTTCTAAAGCTAAATTTCTAGTTTTGGATGATTTGGGAATGGAAAATAATACAGAGTGGACCTATCGCGTCCTGTATTCGATTCTCAACAATCGCTCAAATACGCTCATAACTACAAATATGAGTGCGGATAAAATTGAAGAGAGGTACGGCAGACCTTTCCTCGACAGGATCATGAAGGGCGTGGATAAAGAACATGTCCTGAAATTTGAAGATTTGAAGAGTAAGAGGAGGGTCTATTTTTAAAAATATTTGTCTTAAAACAGGCAAATCGCAAGACAAAGCCTTATCTGATGACTGTGATCTTTGACTCAACCGGAATCAAAGCGTCATTTTCGGAAGAAGATAAGGCCATGCGATTTGTCAGTCGTGGGGCCGCTGTGCAGGTCTCGCATGCGTTATTTACTGCTTGTGGGCAGTTTTATCCGGTGGAAATGGATAAATGAGGAAAGGTGGTAAATTATATTAGCGAATTTTTAAATCTGCACTAGCTAGATTAGAAGGTTACAAATCGCAGCTAAAATTATTTTGAAAATCGAGGTAGAAAAAATGAAATTTAAAAAATTGATTGCAATTGTATTTATGGCAATGACTTTGATTGGCTTGGTTGCCTGCCGGGAAAGCAAGAAAGTTTCACACAACATTAGTCAGGAGGCAGATAACTTTAATGTTGTGCGACGGGTGGCAGTGATTAACACTCGAACTGACAAGATTGAATTTGAAGTGATTGGTCGTATTTCTGTTGAGACTGAAGCGAATGATGGTAAGCGACTTGAAATTTTGGTTGAAACAGCAAAAGGTGTGTACAAGAAACACATGGTGAATTTGACAGGTTGGAATATGTATGTCGTTGAGGATCTTGAGGGCGCAGAAGTTAACCAGTATAAATACGAGGTCAACTATATGCCAGAAAGCATTATTCCGTTTGAAATCACAAGTAAAAAGTAGGAGAGAATTTATGAAGAAAAGAAACGCTGAAAATATTAGCCAGAATGCTGCTGGCTGTTTTGTCTGGTTAGCATCAGGCATCATTCTGATATTTACCTCGGCTTGTATCGTGCAGTATGGCTGGAATGAGATTGTGACTACAATTGTTTCAGTTGATAAGATTACTATCTGGCAGGCACTTGGTCTAGATGTACTCATGACTTTTATAACTGCTAACTCAAGAGATGATAATCGAACTTTCAAGGAAAAAGTGATTTCTGTTATTAGTTATCAAATCATTGTACTTGTGCTTCTGCTCTTGGCCAGTTATTTTATATAATGACAAAAATGAAAGGATATAAAAGTGCGTATAACAGAAACAGACTTAAATGCCCTAGATAACAAATTACTAAGATACTCTGGTATCAATCGTGAAATTGCTTTAAGGCGTGAAGAGTTGACCTTCCCTCACAAAGAGGGCATCAGCGTTGGAAGCAAGGGCAACACTGTATCTAGACCAACAGAGACAGCAGTCCTCAAACTTGATAGTGATGTCAAACTGAGAAACTTAATCTTGTTTAAGGACACGGTTGAAGCATTGCTTGAAGAGCTTGACGAAGAGCAAAAGAAGATTTTTCATCTGCGCTGGATGAACGCAGCCTCTATCTTTTACTATAATTGGGAAGAAATCGGAGAGCAGTTGCATTTTAGCAGAAAAACTATTTACAGAAAACGTAGAGTGATTTTGGAAAAATTTGCTCAGCTTCAATAAAAAAATTAAGATGACACAAAAAACGCTTTTTGTGTCACGAATTTGATGATATTATGATAGCATGCGAATTATGAATGATTCGCAAAGCTGAAATTTCATAGAATCTCCTCAGAAAGGGGCGCAGTGATGCGTTCCTTTTTGTTTGTAAAAAATAGAAAGGGGTGAGGTTATGTGGCGGTTGTAGAACCGATTAGAAATCGGGACGATGTTAGATTGATGATGGAGTGGTTAACGCTACATAGTGCGGTCAAAGAGTCGGATCGACAGCGTAACCTCATGCTGTTTCTGGCTGGTGTTAATCTTGGTTTTCGGATTGGCGATATTGTCAAGCTCAAGGTCAAGCATGTCAAAGGTTGGCACGTCCAGATTGTGGACGAAAAGACTGACAAACCAACGAAAAGAAAGATGCCAAAGAAATTTAAAGTCGCAATGCGAAAGTATATCGAGGACAAGAAAGATGAAGACTATCTTTTCCCGAGTAGAAACGGTAAACACCAGCATATCAAACCAAACACAGCTTATAAAATTATCAAGCGAGCTGCTGAAGAAGTTGGTCTAGAAAACATAGCGACTCACTCAATGAGAAAGACTTTTGGTTTATTTATGTACGAGCAAACCAAGGATGTCGCTTTAATAATGGACCTACTGAACCACTCAAGCCAGAGTATTTCACTACGATATATAGGCAAAAATCAAGATTCACAAGACAGAGCCATGACGAAATTTCAAGGCTTTTAATTTTTTATTTTACTATCAATTCATTGTTTTGAGGTTATGATGATTTCATTTCACGCATGCAAGATAAACGCTTGATAAATCTGGATTAAAACTCATGCAGCGAATTCATTAGAATATGTAAAACAAGGAATTAGAACTATAAAAATAAAGGAGTTTGCTAAAGAATGATAAGTTTTTTAAAAAAGTTTTTATGCAAATTAAATGCAAATAAAACAACCAAAGAAAAAAATAAAGAGGACTGTTTGTTTTTTGCAACTCTAAATAAAGACAACCTTCGAAGATTGCAAAACGCTTCGCTAAAAAGTTTCACATCGGTGGAACAGGCCTCAAAAGCTCTTGAACTTTTGAGTAAATGTGGAAACAAAGTAACGGATTTTAAGCACAATGTTTGATGTGTCTACTCGCGAAGAACGCAGAGAGTTTTATAATTCCAGCGATTGGAAAAAACTTCGTAAGCAAGCGATCGAACGAGATCATCACGAATGTGTTTGGTGCAGAGACGAAGGTCGAGTCACGATTGATAGTCTAGAGGTTGACCACATCAAGGAGCTAGAGTTTCATCCTGAGCTAGCTCTGGATCTTGATAATCTCAGGACTCTTTGTAAAGAATGTCACAATAAACGTCATGGACGTTTCCAATTTCGAAAATCTCAAAAAATGCAAGAGAAAAATTTTCGGTCGGATGAATGGTGGGGGATTTAAGATACCCCCCGGTCAAAAAAATCGCCATAAAATCTCGTTTTGGGAACCGGTGGATGGGGTCAACTGTCCAAATTTTTAGCAAAATTTCAAAGGGGGTGGGGGGTAATGGAGGAATACTCAGAAAAAAATATAAAAGAATTAGAAAATCAGCTACTTTCTAAAATTGGTTATTTTAGTCCGAGGAAAAAAGATGCGGTGGCATACGAAAAAGTGAATCGTTATATTTATCTCGTCAGATTGCTGTACGAGTTGAAGGCTCGTCTCAACGAGGACGGTTTGGTTATCACGGTCCATAATGGCCAGCAAAGATTTCAAAAAGCGAACTCGCTCATCAAGGAAATCAATTCGACCAGCAATCAGCTTCTGGCTATTGAGCGGTCATTTGATTTTGATGTGGAAAATTCGCCGGTCGAGAAGAAATCTGCTGGAAGTGACTTGCTATGATTTCTCATCCGCTAGTTGATGACTACATCAAAATGGCCGAGGGTGGAGAAATCGTTGTTAACCAGGAAAGAAAGTTGCTGTTTAAAATCATCAGGGAGAAGATTTATCCTCGGGATGATCTTTATTTTGATAATGAGTTGATTGATAAGTTCATTCGGTTTGCGGAAAAGAATTTCTTTCCTCTCGCTAAGTATCAGCTTTTCTTGACTCCGTTCATTTTTCTTTTTCGGAAGGAGGATGGAGAGCCTCAGTTTGATGAAATTCTGCTGACTTTGGCTCGCGGAGGCGGTAAGAATGGTTTTATGTCTGCGAGAGACGCTTTTTTTATCAGCCCTATCTATCCAATCAGAGATTATGATGTGACTATCACTGCGAACTCAGAGAAGCAAGGCAAGGTTTCTTTTGAGGAAGTGTATGAGACGGTTCAGCGTCGTGGTCTTGAGGATCATTTTTATCTGACGAAGATGTCTATCACAGGTCGAGCGAACAACTCGGTCTTTTCTTTTCGGACAAACAATCCGAAAACGATGGACTCGGCTCGTGATGGTTGTCTTGAGTTTGACGAGATTCACCAGTTCGAAGATGACAAGGCTGTGAAAGTGCAGCGGTCTGGTCTTGGTAAGATTGCTCATGCTCGGACTTTCTACAACGGGACGAATGGCTATGTCCGTGAGGGCTTCTACGACAAGCTGATAGAGAAGTCTATGCAAATCTTGAATGGAGAGCTTGATGATTTCAGACTATTTCCTTTTATCTGCAAGCTAGATAGTGCGGATGAAGTGGATGACATGAGGAACTGGTCAAAAGCCAATCCGATGTTGGATGAAAGTACTCCTTACGCTAAGAGGTTGCTTGCAAGAACCAAGGCTGATTATGATGACCTTGAGCTGGAGCCTTCTGGTCGTCAGGAATTTATGACAAAACGGATGAATCTACCTGAAGCAGACCTTGAAAAAGATGTGACGACTCGCGAGAAGTTGCTGGCTTGTCTGCGGTCACCGGGCATCGACTTAAAGGGTCGGTCTTGTGTGGCTGGGTTTGACTATGCTAGTATTCGAGATTTTGCAAGCGTTGGTTTGCTATTTAAACATGGTGATGATTTTATCTGGAAGCAGCACTCGTTTGCTCGCAAGGCATTTTTAAAGGCATTTAAGCTAAAAGCCCCCATCAATGAATGGGCGGACAAAGGGCTATTTACGATTGTGGATGGTCCGAGTATTGATCCTCGCTTGCTGGTCGCAAAGCTAACTGAATGGAGTGAGGTCTATAATATCGAGCTTGTCTGTGCAGATGGTTTTCGGATGGATTTGCTGAAACCGCTATTGGAAGAGGCTGGCTTTGAGCATGAGTTTCTGAGAAATCCTGGAGCGATTCAATCGAAAGTGGCTCCATTCATCGAGGACGGCTTCGCAAATGAGCGCTTCGTCTTCGAAGACGACTACTCCATGCTCTGGTACACGGATAATACTTATGTCAAAGAGGATAAAGATGGCAATAAACGGTTCTTGAAGAAAGAGCCTGTGCGTCGGAAGACGGATGGCTTCCATGCCTTTATCGCTGCGCTATATAAGCGGGAATTGGTACAAGAAACAAACGTTGGTGAGTTTCTTGATGTGATTGGTAATTGGGAATTTTAAAGACGAAAGGAAAGATACATGAACAAGCGAATTAAGAAGAAAAAGCGTCTTGAGCTGGAAATCCAGAAACTTCAAACAGATTTTTGTGTGCTAAGTCATAAAAATATGGATTTGGATAAAAAACTGGCAGAGTACAAAACTGAACTGAACACATTGCGTCAAGCGCAGAAACGGCACGAAGCTATATGCGGTGAGAATGTGGAGGCGACAAATGAAAAATTTAGCAGTATCAGACAAGAGCTGGAGCAGCTAAAGAAGCCGTTTTGGAAACGGTAATCGTTTGGGTGGGTGGCTGGTAAAATAATTTAGAAAGGAGGGGAGATTGTGGGCTGGCTTGATATTTTTAAAGCTCGCAAAGAAATCATCACTGGCTTTGACTTTGATGATTTAGAGCGGATTTTTGGGAGCTTGTATCTCAAAAGCTTGGCAGTGGACAAATCGGCAGAGTTTGTGGCTCGTATCTTTGCGAAGTCTGAATTTCGCTACATGGTCCAAGGGAAACATGTGCATTCCAACTGGGACTATCTTTTGAATGTCCGACCAAATCGGAATGAGTCCGCTTCGGAGTTTTGGCAAAAGGTGATTTATCGCCTATTGACTAAAAATGAAGTGCTTATCATTTTGTCAGATGACGATCAGCTGCTAGTCGCGGATAGCTTTAGTCGGAAACGATATGCGGTCTATGATGATACGTTTGAAATGGTATCTGTGCGAGACTATACGTTTCAGCGTAAGTTTCCTATGAGCGATGTGATTTTCCTGCAGTACAACAACAACCGACTGCAAGAATACATCAGTGACTTATTTGCTGACTATGAGAAGCTACATAGTCGCTTGGTCGAGGCCTTGGGTCGTAATAATCAGATTCGGGGTATTCTCAACACTAAGACAAACGGCACCTTTAACGAGGAAAGGCTTCAGCAGATGAAAGACTATGCTGATGGTCTTTTTAAGTCCTTTACTACAAAAACGGTGGCTATCGTCCCAGCTCAAAACGGGCTGGACTACAACGAATTGACAAACACGGTTGGCACATCGAACTTGTCTGTGGATGAGATAAAAAAACTCCGAAGGCAATTTGACGATGAGGTTGCTGACATACTGGGTATTCCTACGGCGCTATTGCATGGGGATATGGCCAATCTGGCCAACAGTCAGAAGATGTTTACGAGCTATTGTTTTGAATCGTTGGTAAAGAAAGTATCTGATGGACTCAATCATGCCATAGTCGGTCGTGACGGCTATTCTGGTCAGCGGTCATTTGCGATTGTCGGCGAAGGGCAGCGGGATAAGTTTGCTTTGGCTGAAAACATTGATAAGCTAATCTCCTCTGGTGCAATGCTAATCAATGAAGTTCGGGCAGAGTTAGGGCTCGAGGCGGTGCCTTGGGGCAATAAACCTGTCATGACGAAGAACTATCAGATTGGTGAGGAAATAGAGGAAGGAGGTGAGAAAGAAGATGAAGGTAATTCCGATTAAGGGTACGATTGTATCAAACAATGACAGATGGCTTTACGATTGGCTTGAGTGGGATGCAACTGCTCCGAAAGATGTCGTCCTTCCTGAAAGTGGTGAACCGATTGAGGTTCATATCAATTCAGGTGGAGGAGATGTTTATGCTGGTAGTGAAATCTATACTGCTCTACGCTCGTATCCTGGTACCGTGACTGTGAAGATTGTCGGTATCGCAGCAAGCGCAGCAAGTGTGATTGCAATGGCAGGAGATACGGTTGCAATAAGTCCAACCGCCCAAATCATGATCCACAATGTGTCTTCTGGCGTTTATGGAGACCATAACACTCTACTTCATGAGGCTGGGGTACTAGAAGGGTTTAACAAATCTATTGCTAGTGCTTATGTTCATAAGACTGGCAAAGCTTTGGACGATTTGCTTGGTTTGATGAACAAGACTACCTGGTTTGATGCTGAATCAGCTTTGAATCACGGATTTGTAGACCAGATTATGTTTACAAATGAAGTCGCACCGACTTTGGTTGCGAGTGAAACTCCTATAATCCCAAGTGATTTTATCGAGAAAATGAGGTCAGCAATGACTCCTGATATTGATAAAATCGCAGAGTTGGTAGCTAATAAGCTAGAAGCTCGACAAATTGAAAAAGAGGCTTTCGAAAATAGCGAATTTTTACAGAAGAAATTCAATCTTCCAGAAAGTCCAGAAAATAAGACAGACAAGGCTGTCCCAAAAGGGTTCGGTCGTTTTGCATTTTAAGAAAGGAAATTTTAAAAATGGGAATGAAATTATCAGATGAATTTAAAACAGCTCGTCAGAACTTTTTGGATGCTGTTACAAACAATGAACCTGCTGAAAAGCAAGGGGAACTTTACGAAAAGATGCTTGATGCCATTATGGATGAAGCAAAGAAAACTGCTCGTGAGGAAGTTGATGGTCTAGTGGCAGCAAGTCCACTTGATGAAAAATTGTCTCTTCGTGAGCGTGAATTTTTCAACAACTTGGACAAGAAAGCACCAGACAAAATTGAAAAGCTCTTTCCTCAAGAAACGGTTGACCGTATCTTTGAAGATATGGTGCAAGCCCATCCTTTGCTTGAGCATATCGGACTTCGCAACGGTGGCCCTCGTCTGAAATTCCTGACCTCTAACACGACTGGTGTCGCTGTTTGGGGCAAAATCAATGACGAAATCAAGGGGCAATTAACAGCTGGATTTGGCGAAGAAGAAGCTATCCAGAACAAACTGACTGCTTTTGTGGTTCTTCCAAAAGATACAGAAAAGTTTGGTCCTGGCTGGCTCTATTCTTTCGTTTCTACCCAGCTAACAGAAGCTTTTGCAACTGCGCTTGAAGCTGCTTTCTTGAATGGTGATGGAGATGACAAACCAATTGGCTTGTCTCGCACCTTGACAGGAACGGTTGCGGCAGGAAAAACAACCTATAGTGCTAAGGCTTCATCTGGTGATGTAACTCTCGGCTCTAAAGGTAAGACTACCGAAGAAAAGGCTAATATCACGCTTAAGGAGTTCAAAGATATCTACAAGTACCATGCGACTAAGTCAAATGGCAAGCCAGTCGTGACCCGTGGCAACATGGTCATCGTAGTGAATACCAGTGACGAGCTTGATTTCACCACACAATTTACCACTTTGAACAGCCTCGGGGTATTTGTCACCAACTTGCCATTTAACCCTATCGTCGTGCCCTCAGTAGCTCAAGAGGCCGGCAAAATCACTACATTCGTCAAAGGTCGCTATGATGCTGTCCTTGGAGGAGGTATTGAGTTCAGCAAGTTTGACCAAACATTGGCATTTGAAGACTTAAATCTCTATACAGGGAAGCAGTTTGCCTATGGGAAACCACATGATGAGAAAACGGCTGCTGTGTGGGAATTGAAACTGAAATAGGCGGTGATGGCCTATGGAAGAGGAAAAAGAACTTCATCCACTCCTTAAAGCTTTTAAGGAGCGGATGAGGATTTTTCACAGTGGAGAGGATGCAAACCTCTCACGAATGCTCGAAAGCTCTGAGGCGACTATTCACAGCTTGGTGGGAAGCAAGGACACTAGCGACCCCCGAGTGAGGGAGCTGGTGCTAGAGCGTGCACGATATGCCTACAATGACCAAGTTGAATTTTTCTATGGAAACTTTCAAGGGGATTTGATGGCATTGTCACTAGAAAATTACAAATCGGAGGAAAAAAATGATTAAGGTCTTAGAAGAATTTTATGACTTGGAAACTGGGGATCTTCGTCAAGCAGGGACAGAATTTGAAGCGACAAAAGAACGCTTCGACGAATTGAACGAAGCTTTACCCGGCTATGTCGAATGGAGCGAGCCAAAAGAAGATGGCAAGTCGAAAGTAAAAGGGAAAAAGGATGAAGTAGCTGCTAAGGATGAGCTACCAATCTAATCGCCCGCACTATCGCTACAAGAAGCCTGAAGCTACAAATGGTGATCTAAGGACCCCTGTCACTTTCTATACTTCAAAAGTGGCGGAGGGGCTTGACGGTCGTGATGTCAGCCATGAAAAGGTATTTCATACGATGGGGCAGGTCTACTCTCCTAGTATGAAAGATATCGAAATCGCAACAGGTAAAGCGATGAAGGCTAAAATGACTATCAAAATCCGCGATCCGCTATCTGACTACCAGCCAGACAATCGTCATTTTGTAGAAGTGGGCGATATTCGCCTGAAAGACAAGAAGTGGCAAATCATTGATGTGCGTCCTGATTTTGACAATCGGGACTTTTTGATTGTCATTATCGGAGGTGGTCGCGATGTCTAGCGGGGCTAATGTGAGAGGTCTTGAAGAAGTCCTGCGGAATATGGAAGCTAAGCTGGGGCCTGAAAAAGTGAGACGGGTGACTAGCCGCGCCTTGAAAGGCGCTGCTGAAGAGACTCTGGAAGATTTCAAGGAGGCTTTAGCAGTCTACAAGCGTACTGGAGAGACTATCGAGAGTGCGACTGTTGGGCGGGTCACTGGTGCGATGGAAGGTGTACCAACTGTCAAATTAGGTTTTGGCGCTGGGTCTCGCTGGCGCTTGGTGCACTTGAATGAGCTGGGCTATGCTAGAAATCCTCATCCTCGAGGCTTTGGCGTGATTCGTCGCTTTTCAGAAGCTAATGGTCAAAAATATAAATATCGTGTAGCGAGTCGATTGAAGATAGAGGGGTTTAGATAGTGGTCAAAGATAAACTCGACGAACTCTACAATGCCTTACAAGCAGATGAGGAGTTGGCAGGTATCTGCATCAAGTCCTTTAATCGACCGGAGTCTTTGGCAGAGGATGAGACAAGTATCGTTATCATCCCGCTGGGGCCACCGATGCAGACGGCTCATGGAAGCAATACAAGTCTAGCCAAGGTTTTTCTCTATCAGGTCAATGTAGAGTCGGTGGATCGTGTGGAGTGTAAGAAACTCCAAAGGAAAATTGAGAAGATTTTCGAGGAAAAAGGCTTTTACCAGATCGCAGGTGATCTGGATAGCTGGCTTCCTGAAATTAAGCGCTATGTCGATGTTCGCACCTATCGAGGTGTGAGCAGACTGTATGAAGAATACTAGAAAGAAGGAAACGGAATGAAAGTAAAAGGAACTGCAATTGTAGGATTGAAATCCGTAACGGTTCGTGTACATGATGGAAAAGCACCATCAGTTGGTGAAAATCTCTTTACACTGGAAGGTAAAGAAAATGAAGGGGCTGCACAGACGGCAAAAGTATCTGGTCTGTCCGTCGACCCAACCAAAACGTTTGGTAGTAATATTGCTTATCACGTCAATAATCGCGGGGTTGGCGACTTGAAGGTAGAATTCGGGCTGTTGGATGTGCCTTTAGCTCTTTATGTTAGTGCTTTAGGCTATGGAAATGATGATGGCCTATACTACTTTGGCACAGACACTGTTGCAAAAAATGTATCCATTCTCATCGAAAGTAATACAGCTGATGGTGAACCTGCCTACTATGGTTTTTACAAAGGCCAACTTTCTATGGATGCGATTGATTTTGAATCGCTCAAGGATAAGGCAGAAGAACTTGCTCCTACAAATGTGACCTTTGCTGCGACAGCTAGCACAGATACCGCAACTAATGGACGTTATGGCGCAATGGTGTATGGGTCAGATACTGAGAAGCTGAAGAAACTTAAAAGCCAACTTAAGATTTTACCAGCTGCGTAAGGAAGGGGCGAGAGCCCTTTTCTCTTTTTTTAGAAAGGAAAATCTATGTCAAAGGTACAATTTACAATCAAAAATGAAAAAGGTGAAGATGTCCTGAAAACGAGTAAGGAAATCACCACCAAAGATTATCGTGATTATCTGGTCTTAAACGACTCATTAACTGATGACTTGAGCGATGTTGAGAAATTAGATAAGCAGTTAAACTTTATTGCTTCGCTGTTTGAAGATGTGGAAGTAGAGCAGTTGCTTGAGTTTACAGACTTTGGTCAAATCGTTGCCATCTTTGCTGATATCTACACTCATTTGGTGGGTGATGTGGACCCAAAGGGGAAAGCTTAAAGCCCGGTGAAGCTTTAAAGCGGTTTTATAACTTTGTCAAAAAAGCTACAGAAGGTCCTTACGGCATGAGTATCCGTGATGTCATGGAGACAAGCTGGGAGGACTTGATGGGCGTGCTGGACACCACAGAAGCCGCTGATAAAGAAGAAGTCATGGATCTGGCGGATTTTTTAGGAACAATATAGCAGGAGGAAACTAAATGGCAGGTGGGACACCTTTAGGCCAAATGTATGTGGAGCTAGGGTTGGACGTGTCTAAGTTTAATCCTACTCTAAATGGGGCGAAAAATGCCGTAAAGTATTTCCAAAGCAACGTCCGAGCCTTGGATAGCTCTCTAAAAAACAATGGAAAGAATGCTGATTTACTACAGGCAAAGTACAAGACTTTAGGGCAGGCGATTGATGCTCAACGCAAGGTCTTGGACGAGATGAAGAAAGGCTTTGATAAGCTAGAACCCGGTACGGCGCGATTTGACAAAGCGGCCGCAGAGATTGAGCGTGAAAATGCAAAACTAGCCGCAATGGAAGGTCAACTCCGAAATGTGGAGCAGGCTTTGATAGCGGTTGGTCGAGAGAATAGCTTTGCTGGTCGGCTTAACAAAATAGGCGACAGCCTACTAACAAACGGCGAGCGTATCAAAACGTTTGGTAAGAATGTATCTGACGTTGGTGGCAAGCTGATGACAGGGGTTACTGCTCCTTTGGTAGCTGGTGCAGGGCTTGTAGTCAAAGCAGCAATGGACTATGAGTCAGCCTTTGCTGGAGTTAAAAAGACGGTAGATGAAACGGCAACCGTGTCGTATGCGAAACTGTCCAGCGGTATTCGCCAGATGGCAAAAGAATTGCCTGCAAGCGCAGTCCAAATCGCCAATGTAGCGGAAGTCGCTGGTCAGCTGGGAATCAAGACGGAAGATATCCTAAAATTTTCCCGTACTATGATTGATATGGGCGAGTCAACCAACTTGAGCGCTGAGGAGGCGGCAACAGCTATCGCGAAAGTCGCTAATATCATGGGCTTGAGCTCGGATGATTACTCACGTTTTGGAGCTTCCGTGGTTGACCTCGGGAATAACTTTGCGACGACTGAAAAGGATATCGTAGAGATGACCAATCGCTTAGCTGCGGGCGGTCGTTTGGCTGGTCTGACAGCTCCTGATATCCTCGGTCTTGCGACGGCTATGAGCTCGGTTGGTATCGAAGCTGAGGCTGGTGGTACTGCCATGACGCAAACGCTAACGGCTATCGGCAATGCTGTGTCTCTGACCGGAAAAGGCGCGGCTGAAAAACTAGAGCTGATTGCCAATACGGCAGGCATGACCTCAGAGCAATTCCAGCAAGCTTGGAAGGACAAACCTGTCCAAGCACTGCAAGCCTTTATCAAGGGCTTGGAAAATGCTCATAAATCTGGAGAGAATGTCAATGGAATCCTCGATGATCTGGATATGAAGGGCATTCGTCAAAGCAACATGCTGAAGTCTCTGGCTCTAGCCTCAGATAAGATGACATCAGCGGTTGATCGCTCTAATAGTGCTTGGAAGAAAAATACAGCTTTGACTGAGGAAGCAAGCAAGCGATACGCGACCACTGAATCTCAATTTAAAATGTTTAAGAATCAAATCACGGACATTGCAATTGAGTTTGGTGGCCCTTTGCTCAAAGCTATGCGGGATGGATTGCAAGCAGCTAAACCATGGATTCAAAATTTGGCGGATATGGCTAAAGCCTTTAGCAATATGAGTACCGAACAGCAGCAGAACATTATCAAATGGGGCTTGCTTGCTGCTGGTGCTGGTCCAGCTCTCACTATTTTTGGTAAGGGAATTGGACTTGTCGGTAGTTTTACTAAAGGGCTTGGCTGGCTGACAAAAGGACTCAGCAAGGCAGCAGACGGCGCCTCCATCCTACATAAGACCTTCCAGGCTTTTCGGACTACCGGGAACTTAACGGAGGCTTTTCAATCTGCGACCAGTGGAGCAACTGCTCTGAGTAGTGCTACAGCTACAGCAACTACTGGAACCGCAGCCTTGAGCGGAGCCACTGCTTCGGCATCTGGATCAGCTGGGATCCTTGGAAAGGCTATGGTTGCCTTAGGGGGTCCAGTAGGTCTTATGATTGGAGGCATCAGCCTAGCTGCGGCAGGCTTGGTCTATCTCGGAAATGAGAAAGACAAGGCTCGCATCAAAGCGGAAGAGTTCGGCACGCAACTGAGCGAAACAGCTCGTAGTGACTTGCGTAGCTTCCAAAAAGTGGTTGACGAAACTAGTAACACAGTCGCTAACTTCAGTACACACGCTGGTGATGCTGACAAAGTTGCAGGATCTTTTAAGAAGCTCTATGAGGAAGTGGTTAGCTCTGCTGACAAAGCTAATAAGCGCCTCCAAGAACTAGCCGATAAATGGGGCATAAGCCCTGAACAAGTGGCTAAGGCTCAGGAATACAACAACCAAATGGTGACTAACACTGAGGCGATGATGAATCAAATCAATGATATCTATCAACGCCACAATGGTGATGCTAGCAAGTTTTCCAAGGAAGAAAAAGAAATCATCCTCAATAACCAAAGAGAGATGATTACTGCTAGGCTGGAGCTTATGAACCTATCCGCTAAAGAGCAGAAGGCCGCTCTGCAGGCTCTGAACGGAGAAATCTTTAGCTTAAATGAGACTCAGCTCAAGCACTCAAGAGAGAGCTTAGAAAAGGCTATGAAAGAAGAAAATAGCCTGTATAAAGAATCTAAAGCAGAGCTGAAAGAGATGCTCAGCTCTAAATTGCTCACAAGGCAGGAATACAATGCCAAAATGAAGCAACTGGAGAGTGAGCACAATCAGACCATGGAGGCCTTGGGAACTAAATATCTGGAAGTCATGAAGACTCTGGATGATAAGGTCAAACTGCGGACAGGGCAGAGCTGGAACTATTGGGAAGAAGCGAAAAAGCTCCTAGAGGACTATGGTCTGTCCTATGAAGAAATCGGGGAGAAAGCCTCTAAAGCTGCTAGAGAAGCAGGGAACTCACACAGTATCCTTGCTAAGTATAGTAGTGAGATGTCAGCTACTACCAAGGAGGCAAATGATGCCTGGTCTCTTTTAGTTGGAAACATCAACAAAAACAACCAATTTGAGGTTAAATCTAACGTCAAGGAGGTCATTGGCGAAGCGGTCAAATCTGCTGAGGGCTGGGAGCAATTGAAGTTTATCGCTAAGGAGGCGGAACTTAACTCTAATGCCCGGGCGACGATTGCTGAAGCTTTGGTCGAGTCTGGCAAGTGGGCAGAGATGTCTCTGGAAGAGAAGAAGCTCATCGTCCAAAATCAGGCTGGCCTGCAGGCCATCTTTGATAGCCAGCAACATCTAGCTATCTGGAATAGTCTACCTGCCGAAACTAAGCAACTTCTGATGAATAATCAGGATGTGATGAACAAGGCAGATGTGGCTAAGCAGGCTTTGGAAAACTACAATAAGCTGACTCCGCAGCAGAAGGAACTGCTGGCCAGAGATGAGGAGTTTCAAAAGGCAGTTTCTCGCTCTACGGAAACTTTGAAAAACTGGGATATGGCCAATCCATTCCCTAAAGACCTTTTGGTCAATGGTGATAATGCCCTTTTAAATACAGGGCTAAGTATCGCCAAACTGGATATGTGGAATCAGGCTGCCACTCCGACAAAGGAGCTGAAAGGTGATTCGACCTCGGCTGTGGTGGAAATTGGTAAGGCAATTGGGGCGGCTTGGAATTTTAACGATCTAATCGTGCCTACAAAGAGTCTTAATGGAGACTCTACTTCGGCAGTAGTAGAGGTCGGCAAGGCTATCGGTGCCGTTAATAACTTTAATGGTACAGAAGCCCCAACTAAACCGCTGCCGTCTGACGCAACGCCGACTCAAAATGCGTCAAGTCAAGCGATAGTAGCAGTTGACAGCTTTAACAGCACAGCAGCTCCGACAAAGCTCCTTACAGGAGACCCAAGCTCTGTCCTTGGCGCATCCAGTCAGGGTGTAGATGGTTTGAATAGCTTTAACAGCACACCTACGCCGACAAAGCACCTTAACGCTGTTGACAATGCGTCTTGGGTTGCTCGGGGAGTTATCAATACGCTCGGAAATATCCCAAGTGTTGTCACAACAGTCATTGAAACTGTAAAGAGATGGGTAAATCACGAAGACGGGACCAATTATCATCGCGGTGGCCCTGCCATGGTCAACGACCAACGAGGCGGGACTTATCGAGAGTTGATTCGCTTTCCAACTGGCGAAACCTTTATCCCAGAAGGGCGGAACGTACTAATGGACTTGCCACGAGGGACAAAGGTATTCCCAGCCTACAAGACCAAACGTCTGATGCGTAACATGGGAATACCTAAGTATGCTGCTGGTGTCGGGATTCCGAGTGATGCGAAATTTCTCCGAGAAATGGAGCAGGCAAGCAAATCTATCGTGGTGCAGTCTTCTACAACTCAAAATGTGGTAGATATGGACAAGGTGGTGTCTGAGATTGCCATTTTGAGGGCAAGTTTGGAAAGTCTTTTGACGGCTATCCTCAAAAAGCCGTCAGAAATCACGCTAGATGGTGAGTCTATCGCACAAAACAGTTACAGAAGACAAGCTAGAATCATGGCAAGGGAGGGAATCTGATGTACTACATGATTATCAATAATTTTAATACTTCAACGCTCTCAAATTGCTATGTGACTGACTTTGGTAAGGCACAGACGGCAACACCGAGAGCGACGGAGAAGGTGGTCATCCATGGAGCTAACGGCTCTGAATCTATCCTTGACGGAGCCTACGAGAGCTATGAGCGGACATTTACTTTCTATGTGCCTAAAATGCTAGACATTTCAACGATTGTGGAGAAATTTCAGCCAAAGTTCAATGTGATTGAGCTTGGATATCAGCCTGGTTCATTTTTTTATGCGGACTTTTTAGAGGCTTCCTATAGTCCCAACGGTCCGCATGCCTGGACGCTTGAAATCAAGCTTGAAATGCAGCCTTTTCGGTACGAAAAAAATGCGCAGGATGTGGTATTGACTGGAAATGGTACTGTGACCAATACAGGAACCGTCTACTCCGAGCCTATCATTACATTGGAGGGTTCTGGCGATGTGAGCTTGACTATTGGTCAACAGACCATGCACTTGACGCTAGATACAAAGGCAACGATTGTGTGCCAGCACAAGCGGCAGAATGTTTATGACAAAAACGGGAATATCAAGAATACTCTACGAAAACGAGGACCATTCTTTGAGATCCCTGTCGGGCGGTCTGGTGTGTCTGTGTCAGGCAACATCCGAAAAATCACAATTAAAGGGAATTGGAGGTATAAGGTTTGATTTATTTAAAAGAGGGGAATACCCCTCTAAATGAAGCTCGGGCTGATGAAATCTACCAAGAAGGCAACAGTACCTATCAACTGACCTTTAAATATCCCCTCAATAATGATAAATGGAAGTTGCTGACAGAAGAGACTGAGCTTATAGCAGATGATTTGCATGGCGAGCAAGAGTTTACCATCTTTGAGGTCGTCAAAGAGCAAGGGTATATCACAGTCTATGCTAATCAAGTAGCTACACTACTCAACTATCACTCTATCAGCTCTATCAATGTTGATAGGGTGGCTGGGAATGTAGTGATGACCGCACTAGCTGGGGCAACCCTGAGGGATTGTCCTTTTAGCTTTTACTCTGACATCACAGACAAGCACACTTTTAATGCAGCTAATATCTCAGTGATGGACGCTCTGATCAAAGAGAAACACTCTATCGTTGGTCAATGGGGCGGTGACTTGGTGCGCGATAAGTATCAAGTGAGTCTGCTGAAAAACGGAGGCTCTGAGACTGAGGCTCTCTTTATGTACAAGAAGAACATGAGAAGTCCTCAACAGACTACCTCGACCAAAGAGCTGCGGACACGGATTCATTTTCGGAAGAAAATCGAGGTCGGAGAGGGAGATAATAGGAAAGAGCAGTGGCTGAGAGTCACTGTAGACAGCCCTCTTATCAGCAAGTACAAGCATATCTACGAGGATGATATGGAGGTCACTGACGAAGATGTCAAGGACCTTGCTAGCCTAACTAAGTATGGTGAGCAATACTATCGGACGACCTTGTGCGATATGATCGAGGATAGCTTAGAGCTTGATGTGGCAGGTGTCGGTGATGTACCGGTCAAGATATTTGATGTCGTGAGTGTCTATCACGAGCAATTTGAGATTGATGTCCGCAAGAAAATCACCAAATATCGCTACTCTCCGATGGGAAAAAGACTGAAATCGGTAGGATTTGGCACTATCCAGCAAACGCTGGGAGGGGCTTTAAATGCTTTGGTCAGCGACTCGGTCAAGGCTGAAACTGCAATCATTGAGCAGGACTTTGAGGTCAAGCTCGAGAAAGAGTTGAAAAATGCTGACAAAGTCTTTGACCAGAAGATGAACCAGATGGAGCAGAGTCTATCTGATGAAATCGAACAAGCAAGGGCCAAAGCTGAAGAAGTCAAAGCATCAATGACCGAGCAGTTGACTCTGAAAATCAATCAGAGTAAGAGCGAGGTTACGGATCAATTGAAGTCAGACTTTGACAGGAAGCTGGCCACTGCTCAAAATGATCTAGCTGGTGTCAGGTCGAACCTGACTCAAGCTCAGAGTCGGCTTTCTGGCAATATCAGTCAAATCCAGTCTGATATTGCTGCTATCAGAGGCAAGCAATCCCAAGCTGATAATGAGCTGGCTAAGCAAGTGCAGTCGATCAATCAGGCAAAATCAGAGCTGGCTGGTGTCAAAACCAACCTGACACAGGCTCAGAGTCAACTAACTAGCAACATTGCCCAAATCCGCTCGGATGTTGGGAACATCCGAACCAAGCAAGGTCAGCACGAAACCGAGATCGGCAAGCAAGTGCAGGCGCTCAACCAGACCAAAACAGAGCTAGCGGGCGTGAAATCCGCTCAGGCAACCTACGAGCAGAACACACAACGCAGGCTGGCAGAGCTGACGAATCTGGCAGATGGCAAAGCCAGCAAATCTGAGCTTGTGCAGACTGCGGAGGAGTTGAAAAGTCGGATTACGAGTGTGCAAGCTGGAAGCTCCCGAAACTACTTTAGAAACTCTCGCTCGCGGCCATTTACGACCAACGAGCAAGCGGTCTACGACTATCGTCTCTTTATCGCTCCAGATTTTTGGAAAAATAAGAACAGGCTCAAGCGTGACTATGTGCGTTTGTCTTTTGATGTGACTTTTCCAGTCGCTTTAGCTCGAGACACGCAAGCTAACGTGCATTTTAGCGCTCATCCTTGGTATGCTTACCGCGACTTAGTCTTTAAAGGTGGAACAACCGAGCGCCAGCATTTTGAGTTTACAATCGATTTGTCCGGCGCAGCTGAAACCTATCAGACTAACAACGTCTTTATCCGTTTTGGTACGAATTACGGTTTCCCAGCGGGCTTGCAGGTCGTGATTGAGAATGCAATGCTCTCAGTCAGCAATTACTACCCAGCTTATCAACCAGCCTACGAAGACCAAGAAGAGCGCGTCACAGCCGTTGAGTCAACCTTTAAACAAAAGACCGACTCACTCGAGGCTGGGGTGAACCGCTTGACCGAGGGGCTCAAAACCAAAGCAGACAGCAGCGCCTTAAACTTGCTATCTGATAGTATCAAGCAGTCAGTCAAGTCTTTAGAGACCGACACGCAGAACAAGCTGAACTCAAAATTGAGCACAGCTGAGTTTGAGGTGCGAGCGTCTGGAATCCGTCAGGAAATCCTCAACGCGACCAAAGACAAGGCTGACAAAGCCTTGGTAACGGCTGAGGCTGGAAAGCTGCGTGAGGAACTGGCCAGCCTGTCGGTCGGCGGGCGGAATTTGATGGGAGTCTTTAATACAACGCCTGTCAAAGCAAGTTTTGGAGCTGAAACATACAGATTTGAAGCAAAGACTACCCGAAACACGACTAGACCAACTCTCCAATTGCAATTTCGCTGGGATGACGGAACATATAGCGGCGTTGTTTGGATAAGCCAAGAAGGATCCTTTAGAAAGCCATTTAAAATCTCAAAACCGTATTCGGAGTTGCGAATAAAATTTAATTGCAACAAAGAGGATGCAGTCTTGCTTTTCAAGGGCGATAAATTTGTCGAATTAAATACAGACTATCTTTTCACAGGCAATCTGCTTAATCTGTCACCAAACGATTCTGTGGCGGACTTTCTTAAAATCGAGAAAGCGACTATTCCTTCCAGCTGGTCGCCTGCCCTTGAAGACACCGAAGGCCTCATCACCGAGGCTAAGGCAGTCTTCGAACGCACAGCTCAAGGCTTGCGGACTGACTTGTCGGCTGTGCAGGCTTATGTTAACGCAGACGGTACGAGAGCGGAAGCCTTACACACTTACAGTCGTGAGGAGACAGCACGTCAATTGACTGCCGAGCGCAAGCTCATTGAGTCTAGCTATGTGGCCAAAGCGCAGCACACAGAAGACGTGCGAGGGCTGACACGTAGATTTGAGGAGTTGGTAGTAGGTGGAAACAACTTACTTGCTTACTCAAATTTTAACAAAAATGGTTATTATCAAAATAGTCTTAAGCGAGATAATAATTATATGTACTCAAATCTAATTGAGATTAAAAGCACAGATTATATTTTGCAAATTTGGGAGCTTGAGCCTAAAGAAAAAAGATTATGGGCAGGCTTGCAGTTTTTTGATGAACAACGGAATCCTATTCCAAATGGATACTCAACATTTTATTTTAATGGCTACTTTAAACGGGCTATCAAACCACCAAATGACGCTAAATACTTAGCTATCTCTTTTGAAAATCGCACTCTAGACAAAGATAAAGCTAAATTTAAACTAGAGATGGGCACGATTCCGACTGACTGGTCACCAGCTCCAGAAGACACCACAAGCTACGCAGATACCAAATTGGCTGAGTACAGGCAAAGCATAGACGGTCAACTGGCCAGCGTGCAAGCTGCCCTTAATACGGCCAATAGCTCATTGACCAGTTTTAACAACTGGAAGCAGTCAGCGCAGGAAACCCTGAATAAAGTCGGCAGAGTCGAGTCTGGTCTTAACGAGACCAAGACAAGTCTGGCAGAGTTTAAGCGGACAGCTCAAGGCTTGCGCACAGACTTGTCAGCCATCCAGTCGTATGTCAGCACTGACGGCACAAGAGCGGAAGCTCTACGCACTTACTCCCGTGAGGAGACCGCACGTCAGCTGACTGCTGAGCGCAAGCTCATTGAGGCTGGCTATGTGGGCAAAGCTATATATGCGGAGGATGTGAAAGGCATAAGCAGGCGATTTGAGGAGCTGAAAACCAGCTCCGAGACTAAGCTAGCGGAGTATCGTCAGTCAGTTGAGGGGCAGTTTGCTACTATGTCCAGTCAGATCGGGGAAAGCCTCAAAAAGACCGATATCAGTATCACACCCGGTCAAATCACTCTGGGTACTGGTAAGGTAGTCAACGGTCAGACTTTGGCTAGTCTTTTTGTTCAAAATCCTGAGAGCATGCAGGCCATCACAAAGCTCATGCGGATCACGGGCGATTTAATCGTGGATGGCTCTATCACTGGCCGTGACTTGGCCGCAGGAGCTATCACGACACCTCATCTGGCAGCAGGCGCAGTGACAGTGGAAGTGCTAGGAGCTAATGCCGTGACGGCTGATAAGGTCAAGGTAGATGATGCTCTGCTCGAAAAGCTATCTGCAGGCGAGGCTCTGCTTAGGAAGCTAATTGCAAAAGATGCCTTTATCAATAGACTACAATCTATTGACTTTACAGCTGAGCAGGTCAAAGGTGGAATGATTAAAGCGTTAAATGGGGCTTTGAAAATTGATTTAAACAATGGTCAGTACAATGTTATGACCGATCAAGCAGCCATTAGACGTGTTATAAATGGCTATCCAAACCAATTCTTAAAATTTACCAGTGAAACAGAGGGTGGAGCGCCAGCCAGCGTGACTGTGTTGGGTGCAAATCGGGACGGAACGGAAAATAGTAAGAATGACAGCTTTGCTGGAATCAGGCTATATAGCGGAAACAAGGTCGAACGTACCGAAATCATCAGTGACGTTGTGAGATTTGCGACAGGAGCGGTCAACTACAGAGGTTGGGAGATGCGTACGCTGTACGGAAATGATAACAGGCAAGTCATTTTACAGCCATTTGGAAACGTGACTAGGTCAAACATTGTGGCAAATTATTTTAACGGTATTGATCTCGTAAACGTCCTTGAGACCCTAAATCAGATGATGGCCAATCTAGGCAATCACACTGGTAGACATGATATCTTTGGTCCGATACGAGGGCTTGGGGCCAGAAAATATGTGAGATAAAAGGAAAAAATTATGAACGAAAATGTGTATGCTTACATGCTGAATGAATACCAAAATCAGCTAACGAATAAAACTCAATCAGAAATTGAACTGCAAGCTTTGCTCATTATAGAGCGAAGCAAAAGCTCGCTCTTGCAGCAAGAACTCAATAGCTTTAATGCTGTGTTAGCTTCGGACGCAGCATTAAAAGAACTTTTTGACGAAGCAAAAGAAAAATTGCAAGAAGAAACATTGGAGGAAGCAAAATGACACTGGAAATCGTAAAAACTACAAAACTTGTAGGCCATATTAAGATTGACGACACGGTTGTTAAAACAATGACAGCCGATATCGATGACAAGGGTGTGACAACACATAATTCATGGCTTGATAATCCTGAGGTTTACGCGACCAATCGTCGCGAAGTGCGAGATCAAGAAGAGGCATTTCAAAACGCAGTCTATGCTGCTGAAGATGCGATTATTGCGGAGCTGGAAGCTCGGTCTAAAGAAAAGAAAGGGGTGATGAATGCAGGCTAACGTTTTGGAATGGTCACATGGCTTGCGTGACTTAATTGATACGCAGGATGAACTGATTGTGTTTACTTTAGCACTCATCATGGGTGCTATGGCTATTGACTTCTTAACAGGGACTCTGGCCGCTAAGCTTAACCCAAATATTGAATTTCGTAGCAAAGAAGGGATCAACGGAATTATTCGCAAGATTGCTAGTATCGCTTTACTAGCTTTCTGCATTCCGCTTTCTATTTTGTTGCCTGAAGGGATTGGACTGGGAGCTCTACAGATACTTTATTTCGGGTATCTGTTTTTTGAGCTAAAATCTATTCTGGAAAATTTCGACAAGCTCGGTATTAACACAACATTTTTTCGAGAGTTTATCGAAAAAATATCAAATTCGGGTAAAAATGATAAAAAATAGAATAAAAGAGCAGGCACTGAAGCTTGCTCTGTTTGCTTTTGCTGCAACCTATTTTTGGTTTGCGGCCTTTGAAAATCTGAAAGGAAAATAAAAAATGACAACACTAACTGAATATGCAGAAGGAAATTTCCGTTTTGGCTTTGGGACAAAGCTTTATCTTGCTCGAAACGAAGAAGCACAAGTACGAGCTCACATCTCTACACCAGCTACGCAACGCTGGGACAACGGACAATATACTTTGACTGAGAGGATCGCTGAAGGCTTTAAACCTGCGCATCCTGTAACGTTTACAGCTAAGGTAATCTCTCAAGGTAAAATCCAGCCACAAGCAACGATTGACTTCGTCTTGATGCCAGACGGTCGTGTGCTGGTCAATGCTAGCAATGTGCGTCAGCTGCCTACACCACTTGACATTGTTGGTGAGGTGACTTATGTTATTGGCGCGAGTCAGTTTGATAAATAGGAGGGAAATAATTATGACAACAGCAAATGAACTTGTACAATTTACGATTGGCTTAGCGAACTCGGGCATGGGTGTTGATAAAGATGGATTCGGAGGCACTCAATGCGCTGATCTAGTGACTTACCCATCTAAACATTTTTTTGGAGTGGATTTGTGGGGCAATGCCGTTGATTTGCTAGATTCCGCAGAAGCTGCTGGCTGGGAAGTACACCGAATGCCAACCGATGCTAACCCACGAGCTGGAGCATTTTTCAACATGAATGCTTGGTTTGGTGGTGTTAACTATGGGCATTGTGGCATCGTCATTGAGGATTCTGATGGAATTACTATGCGAACTGTTGAGCAGAACATTGATGGAAATGTTGATGCTCTAATCGTTGGAGGACCAGCTCGATACAATAATCGAGGTTTTGAGGACGTAATTGGCTGGTTTTATCCACCATACAGCGACGGCCCAGCGCCAGCTACTCCAGCAGATGTATCACCAACATCAGACGAAATTGAGCTCACGCCTGAAACAGGCGCATTTAAGGTAGGAGAAGTAGCTATCAATGTGCGCAGTGAGCCAAATCTTAATGGTGAAATCGTGCATGTCTACGAACCTGGTGAATCTGTTAATTACGACAGCAAGGGTTCAGCTAATGGCTACCGCTGGATCTCCTACGTTGGGGAATCTGGCAATCGTAATTACATGGCCATTGGTCAAACTGACGAAGCAGGGAATCGCATCACTCTCTGGGGTGATTTGAGCTAAAAAACCGCAGCGGAAACTGCGAAAAAAAATCTTTCTTAAATTTTAATTATCCCCGGCCGAAAGGTCGGGGCTTTTTTTGTTTGTTAAAAATTTTGAAAAAATTTAAAAAAGTTGATAAAAAGTGTTGACAATATACGCAATGCGTGTTATAATATAATCAAGATAAAGATAAAACAAAAAAAGAAAGCAGGAAATCAAAATGGCTAAAGATGGAAAATACACTACAACAACTAAAGAAACAACCTTGACAGTACCTGAAGGGCGTGTAGGAAAATTTAACCTTGTCTATAAACATATCCATCAAGAAGAAGATTTGTCTAGAGTGAATTACTACACACCTGAAAACGAACGTGAAGATAAGCGTATTTACTTTGAGTTTAATGGACATCAGTTTGAGGCGGTAGCATATCAATTAAGCAAAAAGAGCGGCCTTACATCAAAAGAAATACTCAAAGGTTTAGAGGAAAACAATCTTGAGCACTATGTAATTGCATCTACCAAAATTAACGGAAAAAGCCAAAAAGGCGTGGTAATGCTTACGGCTGACGAATATCAAGCAATCAAAGATTGGTTTGAATCTGTTAAGCAGATTAAACCAGAAAGCGAAGCTGCAAAAGAGACAGTTGCTGTTGAAGAAAAATATGCAGAAGAAATCGCAAAAGCAAAAGAACTTGGCCGCAAGATTATTATTAACAGATACGCTCGTGATAGTGAAAATCCAGAAAGTGACACAGAGATTGTCACAGTCTATATTGACTCCGACGGGAATATCACACAAAACACTGAGCTGATGAATTAAAATAAAAAAATCACGATTAAATAAAGGAGGAATAAAAAATGTTAGTTGGAGTAAGTCAAAAGAATGACTATGGATGGTCTATCCAAGTCGTAAAATTTCCCAATCTCGAATCAGCAGAAGCCTGGCTAAATAAAGAACAATATGATTTTAGAGATAGATATATATTTGACGATGAAGAGGAGGCGCTAGAGCATTTAAGAGAGTTAAAAGGTACTAGATGGGCAAAGGGAGCGTTAGAAGACGCAGATACCCTGACTCTACTTGACAATGGCGAGTTTTACATCGAAATGAGCGACTCTTATATTTATAAAATGATGACAAGATAGGATTTTGGAGGAGAAATGAAATTTGAATTATTTAAAGAGTTATACGACGAGGCGCTAGAAATCGCCTCGTTGGAACTCTACGTCGCAGAGCGAGGATGGCAGGACTGGATGGAGGGATATACTCCAGACGAAGTAGCTGAACTGCTAGGTTGCATTTACCACCTTGCAAACAATCCACTCAAAGACACTAGAGAGGTGTCACGAGCAGAATTTAGTAGACGATATGGGATCCCTGTCCGAACTCTACAAGACTGGGATTTGGGGAATCGGAGTGCGCCGGAATACGTCAAATTATTGATTGATTTTGCACAATTTTCAAAGGTGAGAAATGACGATAATTAAGATTAAAAAGTGGATACGATATGATGATCGACACGGTGAGTACATCTTTACTCGCAGATATAAAGGTCGTACAATCAATAAAGGTCGAAAAAATTTAGAAGAGGTTGAAGAAATCAGCGAGTTGATAGACAAATATATCAAAATATTTGACGAGTTGCCTTATTTTGGGGATGAGCGCATGACGATTGACTACAACTCTCTACTAGGCAAAAGATTTGGGGAGCTAAAAGTTATGGGCGTTGTGCTAATTAACAACCGCAGAACGCTTTATTGTCACTGCTCGTGCGGGAAAGAAGTTTACTATACAGCTTTTGGTGTAATAAATGGCAAACAAAAATCTTGCGGCCATTTGGAAGGGCAAGCTTTGAAAACTAGAAACGCTGAACTAAAGGACATCCAGAGGAATACAGATAAACCACTGTCAACAAACAAAACTACCGGGCACAAGAATATATCTTATAACAAAGAGAAGAATGCCTATGATGTCGAATTTATTAGGTATGGAGCGAAGGTGCGAAAAAGGTTTAAAACACTTGCCGAAGCAGTAGATTTTAAGAAAGAGATCATAGCGGATATAAAGCAAAATGGGGGTAAAATACCACTAAAATATCTGTAAAATTATTACCAGCTTTTGCTGGTTTTTTATTTGCAAAAATTTTTTAAAAAAATTCAAAAAAATTTGTAAAAAGACTTGACTAACGCAGTGTAATGCGGTATAATAAATAATGTAAGGAGGTGATACAAATGGACAACCTAGACGAGTGGCTTGCAAGGGTCACAGTTGCAGTAGGGATTGCAGTAGCAATCTCAAAAGAGAGTCGCTCTTGGTACCAAGTACTAAAAGAGCAAAATAAAAAAGCGAAAATCGCTCCCAAGTTTTGCAGACGGCGGAAGAGATAATCGCTTGAAGGTGAGAGAGCGCAAGCTCTCCTTACCTTTCATTGTATACGAAAGTGAGAGGAAAATCAAGATGAAAATTATATTATTTGTAGCAATTTTGGCAATCGCTATTGCTTGGTATTCGGGAGATAATAAAAAATGAGTAAAGCAGATTTTAACAAAATTCAAAAATTACTAAAGACTGTAACAGCCTATAAAATTTCTAAAGCGACTGGAATTGGTGACACTACAATCAGCAGATGGGTTACAGGGAAAACACCAATCGAAAAAATGAGTTTAGAAAATGCTATCAAATTGACAAAATATGCGGAGGAGCTAACAATGATTTCAGCAAAAGAACTACTTGAAACTATTAAAAACAATGATGTAGCGTATGCTATTGTAAACGAAGACGGAGCAGTTTATTGCAATCTTGAGACAAGTAATATCATGGATATTTACGGCCATAATGGTGAAGATGGGCACTTTTACGGTGTCTACGGCGACGCAGTCGGTGGGCAGCTCGATAGCCGCAACGTCTCTGATGATGTCATTTTGAAAGCTATTCACTTGATGTTAGGTTTAGGAGAACCTGTGAAACGTTCAGAATTATCTATGGGTTCTGATTTCAAACAGACATTTGTAGATGGATATTTCGAGGTAGTCGAATTGATGAAACAATCTGGTCTTATTCAGGCTCAGGAAGAAAATGAGAAAGTAAAAGATTGGATTGACACTCACAAAGACGTTGTAGGTTCAACGGTCAAACACTCATCATTTGGAACTGGTAAAGTAACAGAAATCAAAGACAATACAATTGTTATTGATTTTGAAGATAAAGGAAGAAAATCTTTAGCGCTTGAAGCAATTGTAGAAAGTGATTTGTTAGATTTTGAATAAAGTAGGAGCAGGCTGACAGCGATGTCGGTCTGTTTTAATAAAAAAAGACTTTTAAAAAGTCATTGTCTCAACTATGCGGGCAAAAAATTGACTACGTTTTGACTACGTTAGATTTATTTTATCCAGCTATTATCAAACTACTAATAATCAAAAAAAGTTGAGTTTAGCAACTATTTGAGATTATTTGAGTATTATCTTTATAGCATCAATAAATTATGCTACAATATTAGCAATAAAGATGATTGGAGCAAACGATGAAAGCGATTATTACGGTTGTTGGAAAAGATAAGGCAGGGATTGTGGCTGGTGTAGCTAGTAAAATTGCCGAGCTGGGGCTCAATATTGACGATATTTCTCAAACTGTTCTAGACGAGTTTTTTACCATGATGGCTGTCGTTTCTAGCGATGAAAAGCAAGATTTTGCAGCACTTCGTAGTGAATTTGAGGCCTTTGGTCAGACCCTCAATGTCAAAATCAATATTCAAAGCGCAGCCATTTTTGATGCTATGTACAATATCTAAGGAGAGGGCGCATGGATATTAGACAAGTTACAGAAACCATTGCCATGATTGAGGAGCAGAATTTTGATATTCGGACCATCACCATGGGCATTTCACTCTTAGATTGTATTGACTCAAATATTGAGAGGGCGGCGGATAAGGTTTACAAAAAAATCACGACCAAAGCGAAAGACCTGGTGGTAGTTGGGGATGAAATTGCTGCCGAGCTTGGGATTCCTATCGTCAACAAGAGGGTCTCAGTGACTCCAATTTCTCTGATTGGGGCAGCGACGGATGCTACGGACTATCTGCCTCTGGCTCATGCTCTGGATCGGGCAGCAAAAGAAATCGGTGTGGACTTTATCGGTGGCTTTTCTGCCTTGGTACAAAAAGGCTATCAAAAAGGCGATGAAATCCTCATCAATTCCATTCCGCGCGCTTTGGCGGAGACAGACAAGGTCTGCTCCTCTGTCAATATCGGCTCAACCAAGACCGGCATCAACATGACGGCAGTTGCGGATATGGGGCGCATTATTAAGGAAACCGCTCAGTTATCTGATATGGGTGCGGCCAAGTTGGTCGTCTTTGCCAATGCAGTAGAGGACAATCCTTTCATGGCAGGCGCCTTTCATGGTGTCGGTGAAGCAGATGTGGTCATCAATGTCGGTGTTTCTGGGCCAGGCGTTGTCAAGCGGGCTCTGGAAAAGGTCCGTGGTGAGAGCTTTGATGTGGTAGCTGAAACAGTCAAGAAAACAGCCTTCAAAATCACCCGTATCGGCCAGTTGGTCGGCCAGATGGCCAGCGAGCGTCTGGGCGTCAAATTCGGGATTGTTGACTTGAGTCTGGCTCCAACACCAGCGGTCGGAGACTCAGTGGCTCGTGTCTTGGAAGAAATGGGCTTGGAAACAGTCGGCACTCATGGTACGACAGCGGCGCTTGCCCTGCTCAATGACCAAGTCAAAAAAGGCGGTGTCATGGCCTGCAACCAGGTCGGCGGTCTGTCTGGTGCTTTCATTCCTGTGTCAGAGGACGAGGGCATGATTGCGGCTGTGCAGAATGGCTCGCTCAATCTAGAAAAGCTAGAAGCTATGACAGCTATTTGCTCGGTAGGTTTGGATATGATTGCCATTCCAGAGGCGACACCGGCTGAAACCATTGCAGCCATGATTGCGGATGAGGCAGCGATTGGCGTTATCAATCAGAAGACGACTGCTGTGCGGATTATCCCGAAAGGCAAGGAAGGCGATATGATTGAATTTGGCGGGCTTTTGGGAACAGCGCCAGTCATGAAAGTCAATCAGGCTTCGTCAGCCGCCTTTATCGCCCGTGGTGGTCAGATTCCAGCACCGATTCACAGTTTTAAAAACTAAGTATATAGGGGTCTGTCTAAAC
>ERZ773100.142-NODE-142-length-43451-cov-8.355378_pt1 | contig 43451 bp, 49 predicted proteins | sample MGYA00511119_ERZ773100 | MGnify/ENA primary metagenome ERZ773100 (study PRJEB29015, sample SAMEA2738000) | human oral metagenome | biome: human oral; feature: human-associated habitat; material: dental | place: China | collected 2111 ...
AATGAGTAGCCAGCATATCCCGAACAGTCTCTGGTGTGCGGGTTGTATTGTTGGTCACAAAGAGATAGGGAATCTCACGCGCCTGCAATTCATGAACAAAAGCTTCTCCTGCAGGAATTCGTGATTTTCCTTTGTAAATAGTGCCATCCAAATCAATCAAATAGCCCTTATAGTGCATTTATTCTTCCTTTTCTGTTTCCGTTTCGTCATGTAACTTCTCTGCATCGACTCGTCCACCAGAACCATATAAGAGCAAGGCTCCAGCATAGAGGACAAATTGTAACACCAAACCTGTAAAATTAATCCCTTGACTTCCCGATTGGGTGAACAAGAAGGATGCTACCATGAGGATGACAATGGTCAATAACAAGCCTATCACGGTTGCCTGATCCACACTGATTTGATAAACCGTGCGTTTAGTGCTCCGATTTTTCCCGTCAGACTTAGTTTCTGGTTGCAAATTTTCTACAAAATCAGTCACCAAGGTCGCAGCGAGGCTGACAGTTGTGCTAAAGAGCACGCCTTGAGACAAACGATGATAGAAATTAGACCAGAAGGATCCTGATTGGCTAGTAATCCCAATCGAGAAGATCATGACCGGTAAAAGAAAGGCCAAGGTGAAATGGATCCAGACCCGGTACCAGCGTATATCTTCTCTTAAAAAGCGACTAAAACTATCTAAATTCAAGCGATAGCGGAAAAATTTATAAATTTCCTCTACCAGGATGATGCCCAAAGCACAAAGAGTCAAGAGCCAATCTCCCAACATGTACAAAGGGTTCTTTTGACGCTTGGCATAGGCCACAACCCGTTTTTGATAGCTTTCAAGTTCCTGTTTTTTATTTTTTAATCTTCTATAATATTTCCGTCTGAACTACAGTGTACTAATGTAACTAACAATGCTACTGATGTTATTATTAGTATGTATATTGCCACATCCCAGTTTGATATATCTCTTATATATCCTAATAATGGAGGGAATATTGCAGCTAACCAATATCCACCTGCTTGAGCTAAACCAGATATATCTGCTGCTTCTTCTTCATTTTTAGATTTTGCTGAAAATAGATACATTACATAAGAGAATGAACCTCCTCCAGCTAATGCAAAAAGTACAATATAAATTGTCATCAATGCAAAGTTTCCTTGAATATAAACCATTCCTATTAAAGAAGCAACATAACCTAATGTTATAAAAATAGGTATTATAAGTTTATTTTTTATTTTTTCTGCTAAAACAGGTACTAAAAATGTTGAAGGAAATTGGGCGAATTGACTAATAGATAATAATAATCCAGCTTCACTAGGAGTAAAACCTTTACTAATCATTATTTCTGCAAACCAAGAAACACTACAATAAAATAGAGCTGATTGTAGCCCCATACTCAACATCACCGACCACATTTTTAAACTTTTTAAATAACCTGTTACTCCAGTTTTTTTATCTTTTACTATACGTTCACTTTTACTATTTTTTGTTATAATCGCATAAATAACTATGTTTAATACAGAAATTATTAACCAAATATTAACAGCTAATCCCGTCGAAAATTTTTCACCACCTATATTAGTATTTAATATTGGATAACTTATTCCAGCCGCTATAGAAGCACTTACGTTCATAATTACCGCATAAAAACCTGTCATAACACCTAAATTTTCTGGGAAATACTTTTTAGTTAAACCTGGCAATAAAACATTACCTACCGTTATTCCAACACCAATTATAAATGTTGTTACAAAAAATACAGAAGTATTTATATAAAATCTTAATAATAATCCTATACTAGCTACTATTGTTGCAAGAAAAATAGTTTTTTCTAATCCTATTTTATTAGAAATTTTCGCGACAAAAGGACTAAAGATAGCAAAAGCTATAAGAGGAATAGTTGTTATTAATCCTGCTACTGTATTATTTATTTCTAATAAATTTTTAAGAGGACCTATTATCGCTCCGACTGAAGTGATTGGTGTTCTTAGTATCATCCCTAAAAAAATAATACCTAATAATATAATCACTTTATTTGTTTGTTTTGTCATTATTATTCCTTTCTTTCCTTTAATGTTTTTTTACAACAAAAAGAAATGTAGTCTGATAAAAATATTTTTCAGTCTACATGTCCTTTTTGTTAAAATTAATAAGTTCTTACAGGTAAAATTAATTCTATAATATCACGGTGATAATCAGCAGGTTGAACTATAAATGCAGTAAGTTCTCCAGAAAATTTCACGATAATTTCTTCAGATGCTATAGCATATATAGCTTCTTTTAAATATCTACCAGATACAGAAATCTCAAATACGTCGTCTTCTAAAGTAGAATCTACTTTTATTTCTTCTACAGCACTTCCTAAATCTTTAGATTGAGATGAAATTTCTAAAACATTATCTTTTACTATTAATTTTATAATATCATCTTTATCCTCACGACTCATTAAAGAAACCCTATCTACTGCATCAAATAATTCTCTACCATTTGAAACAAATGTACATTCAAAAACAGTAGGGATAAGTTTGTTAGTATTAGGATAATTCCCACTAATTAGTAAAACAGTATATACTACATTTTGATAGTAAAGAACTATTCTATTGTTTTCATAAAAAATTTCTACTTGATCTCTTCCTTCTTCTATCATACGTTGGAAGTATGTCAGAGCTTTTCTCGGTATAATCAAATTAAATTCTTTATCATCAGCTACTTCTTCAAGAGTTATTTGTCTTCTACTTAAACGATAAGAGTCAGTAGCCGTAGCTGTTAGAACTTTATTATTTAAAGTGAAATTAACCCCTTCTAATATAGGTCTTTGGTCATTTGGAGCTGTACAAAATACAGTTTCTTTTATAATATCATTAAATACTTTTCCATCTAAAGTTAAACTATGTTCTTTAGATATAACCGGAAATTCTGGATATTCATTAGCATCATATCCTTTTACATTAAATTCACTTTTTCCAGATTTAACTAAAATATTGTTATCTATAGTTTCTATTTCGATAAGATTAGTAGGAGCTTTTCTAATAATTTCTATAAAATTACGAGATGGTAAAACTACTTGACCTTCTTCTTCTATAGTTATAATTTCTTTATCGTCATCATAAGCATCTATACTAAATTCGACAGAAACTAAAGAATCACTTGCTTTTAAGACAAGTACATTTTCATTTAATTCTAATTTAATCCCTTTTAATATTTCAAAAAGAGAATTAGGAGCTATAACTCTAGCTACATGATTTAAACCTGCTAAAAAATTAGATTTTTCTATTGTAAATTTCATTTTGTCTCCTTATATAATATATATATATTTAATATAATAGTAATAATAAGTCTTGTTAAAACTGTTGATAACTTATAAAAATAAAATAAGTTTATAATTTTTCTTGTTAATAACTTGTTAATAACTAGAATAAAAACTTTTTATTTTATTAACATACTACTAAATCTTTCCGATACGCTCTTTTATTACCTCTATATCTTCAAAAAGTTCTGGTTCTTCATCTTTACTTAATTTCGCTATTTTGTTTACTGAGTAAATAATAGAAGTATGATCTTTATTAAAATAATCTCCTATAGCAGGAAAAGATAAAGTAGTTAATTCTCTGCATAAATAGATAGCTATATTTCTAACCTTAACAACCTCTTTTTTACGAGAAGAAGAAAGTAAATCATCAAGTTTTATACGATAAAAATCCGCACAAACATTAAGGATATTTTCAGGTAAAATGTTTTTACGAGGAGAAATACGAGTATCCTTTAAGATTTCTTCAGCAATAGCTAAAGAAGGTTGTTGATTTTTTGAAGTAGCTGTAAATTTAATACGTTTTAAAACACCTTCTAATTCTCTAATATTAGAAGAAATATTATTAGAAATATAAGTAAGTGTTTCTTCACTTAATTGAATATCAAATTGTTCGCATTTATATTTTAAAATAGCCATACGAGTTTCAAAGTCAGGTGGAGTAATATCCGCCGTTATACCTTGACTAAAACGTGTAACAAGTCTATCTTCTAACTCATTAAGTTGAGAAGGAGAACGATCACTTATTAGAACTATTTGTTTTTGATTCATCTGAAGTTCGTTAAAAGTATGGAAAAAAGCATTTTGCGTTTCTGTTTTTCCAGATAAAAATTGAATATCATCTATAAGAAGTGCATCAACATCTCGATATTTACGTCTGAAATCTTCATCAGCGCCTACATTTTTATTCTTCATAGGTTTAATAGAAGCAAGAAATTCATTTAAAAACTTCTCTGAAGAAATACATTCAATTTTGAAATCAGGAAAATTATTTTCCATTTCATTACCGATAGCGTGAAGAAGATGTGTTTTTCCTAATCCAACACCACCATAGATAAACAATGGATTATAAATTCCACCAGGCTCTACAGCAACATTCCATGCGATATTATGAGTAAAAGCATTACCTTCACCTACAACAAAATTTTCAAATGTATAATTTTTATTCAATGTAGGATTTTTTTTACTGTTCGTAATATTTTTATTAGGAATAGGTTGTTTATAATCATCAAAAGTAAAAGTTTGTTTTTGATAAAAATGCTGAGCCCCAGAAGGTTTATCCCCTTGTAGAAAATTTTGTTTAATAATATTTTCTGCAGGAATTTTATTGTCGAAAGAACTTATAGAATCTTGAATAGGAACATGATTATCTAAAGAATCATAGTCTATATGTAAATCAAGACCAGTATTTATTTTTAAGATTTCTTTTAATTTAGCATCATAAGTACCTTGAATGTACTGAGAAACCAAAAGTTCTTTACTAGTAATAACAACGCGCTTTTTAACAAAATCTACATTATCAATAGATGCACGAGAAAACCAAGTTTCAAAAACCTGAGGAGTTACTTCATTTTTAATTTCACGAAGAATAATCTCCCATAAAAAATTGGAATTACTCAAAATAATCCCTCCTTAATAAAATGTCTAATAAATTATATCATAAAAAGAAGATAAAAAAAAGAAAAAGATAAAGTTATTCACAGATTGTGAAAAAACTATTAATAACTATGAAAAACTACTAGCTTATATCTGTGGAAAAAGATAAAAAAGAAAGAAAATAAAAACAAATGGGGAATAATTAACAAAGTTATTAACAAAAATAAAAACAGTAATAAAAAGGATTAGAAAGTTTTTCACACATAATTAACATCTGTGTAAAACTTTTGTTTGTTAAATTGTTAAAAACGTTATAAATTTGTTAAAAACTATATAAAAAGTAAAATATTTTTAGAAGTATTCACCTGTTTTTCACAACATATAGAAGAAAAAATGTTAAAAACAGTTAATGCTTTTTTTATAAAAAAAAGCATGAGAGTTAAAAATTTTTTATAATTTTTTTCTCAAATAAATAAGGTTTTTCCTTGATTAAAAGAAAAAGTTGTGATAAAATATACCAGTTATTACATCTATCTAAGAAGAAAACTCGAGGAGGACAAAATGAAACGTACGTATCAACCAAACAAAAGAAAACATTCAAAAGTACACGGATTTAGAGCTAGAATGAGCACTAAAAACGGAAGAAACGTATTAGCAAGACGTAGAGCAAAAGGAAGAAAAGTTCTTTCTGCTTAATAATTGCAACAAAGCATCACTTAGGTGGTGCTTTTTTATTTTGTAGTAATAATGGTATAATTATTTTTAAAGAGAGTAAAGGAAGATAAAGTTATAAAAGTGGAGGTAGAATAATATGGATATACTTACAATAGTTGCAGGTATAATAATAGGATTTATCGTTGCAAAAAATGTTATTTTTCACAAAAAGAATAATAGACAAAGAAATAGACAAATAATAACAATATCAGCAGTTTTAACGATAGTTTTTAACATAGTTTCATATATTATTTATAAAAAAATAGATATAATTACCATACTCCTTCCCTTGATAATAATAGCGTTTATCTTGCAATGGAAAGATTATAAAAAAATAAATAATAAAAATGATACGGAAGATATATATAAATAAGAAAAATTTTATAGAACACACTGATAATTGTAGAAGAAAAAAACTCTTAAACCTTAACAATAAAGATAGTTGTAAAAAATGAAAGAAACTGTTAAAATATTAGTGTTAAGAAAGGTTTTGAAATGAAAAAAGAATATAGAATAAAAAGAAGTCAAGATTTTGATAATATTATTAAAAAAAAGCAAAGTTTTGCCAACAGGCAGTTTGTAATTTATTATCAAAAAAATAAACTAGAACACATGCGTTTAGGGATTTCTGTTAGTAAAAAATTAGGAAAAGCCCACGAACGTAATAAAATCAAAAGATATATAAGAGAAACGTTTAAAACAAGAAAAAATCATATAAAAAATTATGATATAATAATTATAGCGCGTGCAGGAGTAAAAGAACTACCCTTTTTAGAAGTTGGTAGTAGCATAGATCACGTATTAAAAAAATCAAAATTAATAGAAAAAGAGAAGAGGGTTAAATAATGGAAAAAGAATATATTTACGAAGCAAGTAGTGTAGAAGAGGCTTTACAAAAAGGATTAAAAGACTTAGCATTATCAGAAGATAAAGTAAAAATAGATGTTATCGAGGGAGGAAGTGCTGGTATTTTTGGTTTATTCAAAAAAGAAGCAAAAGTAAAATTAACGCCACTTGATAGTGAATTTATAAAAGAAGAAAAACAAGAAGAAGTTAAAGAAGTTGAAGTAGAAGAACTTGTTGAAGAAAAACAAGAAGAAAAAGTAGTAGAAATTGAAGCTGTTAAAGAAGAAGTGGTTGTAGAAAATGAAGAAGCAGTAGAAGAAAAAACACAAGAAGTAATTGAGAAAAAAGAAAAAAGAGAAGATTACATAGTAAAAAATAAAGATAGTATAGTAAGTTATTTACAAAATATCGTTATCGCTATGGGATATGCTGATGCTACTGTAGATTTTACAGAAGATGGAAATAGACACTTTACTTTAAATATAAAAACAGAAGAAAATACTAGTTTAATAATTGGAAAACGTGGAGTAACTCTTAATAGTTTACAATTTTTAGTAAATAATTATGCTAAAAAATTCAGTTCTCATTTCTTCAGAATAGAAGTAGATTGTGATGATTATAGAGAAAGTCGAAGAAAAACTTTAGAAGAATTAGCGTTAAACTTAGCTAAAAAATCTAAAAAAATAGGAAAACCAGTAGAATTAGAGCCTATGACAAGTGTTGAACGTAAAATTATTCACAACGCTCTAACAGGTATAAAAAATGTTGAAACAGAATCTCGTGGTGAAGAACCATATAGATATTTAGTTATTACAGCAAAATAGGAGAAAAGATGAAAAAATCTATACTTATTGTGGATGATAGTTCTTATTATAGAAGTCGCGGGGCAGAAATAGTAGAACGAGCAGGATATAATTATTATTTTGCGGAAGATGGAAAAAAAGCTCTTCAAATGTATAGTAAAATTAGACCAGACTATGTAACAATGGATATATGTATGCCTATTATGGACGGTCTAGAGGCGACAAAAGCTATTTGTACGAAGTTTCCAAAGGCTAAAATATTAATTTGCAGCAGTGTAGGTCATGTTCCTGTCTATCGTCGACAAGCTTTTGCTAATGGTGCTTGTGGAATACTTCCAAAGAGTTATGATTTAGATGACCTGGAGCAAGCTATAGAAGAAGCTGATATGATAAAATAAAAAAAGTATCGAGAGTAAATTCTTTCGATACTTTTTATATTACAACAAAACTTTTTATATTACAACAAAGGAGAAAGGCTCATCTAAAGATGAGCCGTATATCATGAAAAAAATATATTAATAAGTGTTGTTATATTTATAATTATATAGTAATAACTTAAGATAAAGTTAAAGCTATAATTAAAGTTAAATTAAAATTATAAATATAAAAACAAAGAAAAAAACACTTATAAAAAGGAGAAAAGCTTGCAAAGTAGCAAGCTTGAATCATGAAAAAAATATTATTAACTATCTATAAGTATATATTACCTACTTTATATGAAGTTAAAGAATTAGTTAAAATTTAGTTAAATTAGAAAAAAAATAAGAATTATGTCGATATAGATATAGGAGGAAAAAAAGATGTTTTGTAAAAAAAGATTTTTTTAAAATTTTATAATATTATTGATTGAAATCGTTTTTTTATAGATGTTATAATAAAAGTAAGAGGAGTAAGTTGTCTTCGCTGTTCCAGTAGAATTTGTTAGTTGTGGACTCATGTTATACACTTTTATTTTTTCAGCTTTAGCGTATGTAGGGGTAGCTGTTAAAACTTATGTAGCTATACAAGATGGCAAAGTTATTAACAAAGAAATAAGATTATTACAAAAAATATTCCCAGAATTAAAAGATATTTTAGATTTTATTTATGAGGATAAAGGGATTTCATATTCAAAAAATCATTTGAATATATGATAAAATCAAGTTTAGATAAAATTTCATCTAACATTAAGGAAAAAATTTTTAAAAAATATAATATAGTATTAGTATAATAATATAGTTGATTTCTCTTGTTTATAATTTTAAGGAGGTAATAGTTATGTCAAAATTACAAATTTTAATTTTTTCAGGGATTTCTATTTTATTGATAGTTATAGGAAGAATTATAGAAAATAGTTATTCGTTAAAATCAGGGGTAGCTATATTAGCTATAATGTCATTTATAACAGGATATAATATGGTATTCCAAAATCGAATAGATTTATTTGCGGGTTCAGGTTTGAAGAAAAAAGATTTAGATAATTTATCAGAGGAAGTAAAAATTAAATATAGACCAGCAACCCTAAGTTGTGGACTATTCTCATTTATTGTTGGAATATATCTAATATATACTATTTTTTATAAATAATATGGAATGAGGGTTGAGAGAAAACTATAAAATTTTAGGATATTTCAATCTTCTATAGTTAATATATCAGTTCATAAGGAGAATAATTATGCCAAAGAAAACAATATTATTATCTTTGTTAACGGTAGGTGTAGGTTTAGTAATAATATCAAATAATACAATAGTGATGAAAAGCGGAGGAATAATAGCAACAGTAGGTATGTTGTATGGATCGATTGAATTACTATTTAGGAATAGTGTTGAATTACTTTCTGGATCTAAAATTACAAGCAAAGACTTAAAAAAGTTACCTTTAGAAATACAAAAAAAATACAGAAAAGCAACAATATTAGCTGGTATTCTGTGTTTATTAGGAAGTATATTATCTATATATGCTGCGATTTATAGGTTATAGAGGCACACATCTAAATAAAAAAAAAGAGAAAGATTAATAAAAAAAAGAGAAAGATTAATAAAGAAAAGCCCCCTCCCTATTAGAAAAAACAATATCTAGTAAAGAGGGGGTATATTATTAGTTACCTTTTTTTGTAATTAATATATCAGCGTTAGAAATATTATAATCAGATAAATTATATATGGTTTCTTCTAGAGTTTCTTTATTATAGACATACAATTTATCATAGAATAAGAAATAATAATTTATTTTATCTTGATTAAAAAAAGGAGGTTTATCTTCGTTTTTAGGTCTGTCATTAAAATATATATTTTTTTGAACATTATTTTTTGTATTTAAAATAGTCCACCTATAATTAGGAACATACAAACTATAATGTTCTATTATTAGATTATCTTGATCAGGATAAATATTTAAAGGATAAGTATATTTCAAAGTTATAAACTCTTTAGATTTATTATTTATACTGTATTTTAATATGTTATTACTACCTTTTGGCTCATTATTCGCGGTTAAACCGTGAGAATTTTGAGATATATAAATAATATCATCTTTTATATAAAATCTAAGATAAGCTCCCTGCCCATAATTTAAATCTATTTCTTCAAGTAAATTAAAATTCATATCGAACTTCCATATTAAGTTTCTTATTTTACTATTTTTATCTATATTTCCTCCTAGAATAAATATATTATCTTTATATACTTGAATATCGTTTGTTATATTTACCCCTTCTTTTTTAATCTCTTTCTTTATTATTTCTTTAAAGTTATCATCATATTCTATTATATTAAATTTGTCAGTAAATACAGTTGTCACATATATTCTATTTTCGTAATATGTAAAAGTATACGGTACAGAATCATCTTTTTTTAAATCAATATTTAGCGTATTTTTATTTATTTTAGCAAGTAAAGATTTTTTTCCTATTACTGTTGTTTTTATAAACATTTTATCTTTCAGATTAAAATAATCTTCTTTTAAAAAGCCAAAGTTATCGTTTCTTTTTAGTTCTTTTTGTAAAGTTATTGAACCATTTTGTTGTTTAAAAAGAGATATTTTATCCATACTTATTATTGATATATCATAATCTTCTTCAATATTTTTTTGTCCATTACAACCCGACAATACTACAATAAAGATAATTATATACAATATTTTTATTATTTTTTTCATAACAAAGCCCCCTTTTTTATAAAAAACATATAAGAAACCGAATATATATCTATAAAAACAAGTTACTATACCTTTAACATAACACAAAAACATATAAATAAAAGACTTATAAAAAAATTTTTTATATGGTATAATAGAGAGGTTAGAGAAAGTAAAACAAATATTTCTTATTATGTATTTTAAGGCTGTCTTGAGCCTTATTTTTTATATTTAAACATATACTTTTCTTAAGAAAAATATAGAAAAGTAGTGTATAATAAAAAAGATATAGAATTTATAAAGAAAACACAGAAAAAGTTTAAAGAAAAATATAGAAAAAAGGAGAAAAATCATGAGTGAAACAATTTGTGCCATATCGACAGCTCTTGGAGAGGGTGCGATTGGGATTGTAAGGCTTAGTGGAGATGAAGCATTTAGTATTGCTGATAAAATAGTTCGTCTACCAAAAGGAAGAACAATAGAAAGTTTACCAACGCATACGATAAATTATGCAAATATAATAGATCCAAAAACAGAAGAAAAAATAGAAGAAATTATGCTTGTGAAAATGGTTGGACCACGAACATATACAACAGAAGATGTTGTTGAAATAAATTGTCACGGAGGAATAATAACTATTCAAAAAGTACTAGCTCTTTGTTTAGAATACGGTGCTCGCATGGCAGAACCAGGAGAATTTACAAAAAGAGCATTTTTAAACGGACGTATAGATTTAACACAAGCAGAGGCTGTTATAGATTTTATCAAGAGTAAAACAGATGAAGCGAGTCAAATTGCTAATAATCAAATGCAAGGGCGTTTATCAACACTTATAAAACGTCTTAGAGCAGAAATTTTAGACATACTGGCAGTTGTAGAGGTAAATATCGATTACCCTGAGTATGATGATTTAGAGATAGAAACAACAAAGACTATTTTAGAAAAATCAACAAGTATAAAAAATAGTTTAGAAGCTTTATTAGAAACATCAAAACAAGGAAAAATAATAAAAGAAGGAATAAACACAGCTATTATCGGTCGTCCTAACGTAGGGAAAAGTTCTTTATTAAACAACTTACTTCAAGAAAATAAAGCTATAGTAACAGATATAGCAGGAACAACGCGTGATGTTTTAGAAGAACATGTAAATATAAAAGGTGTACCGATAAAACTAATAGATACTGCAGGTATTCGTGAAACAGAAGATGTAGTTGAAAAAATAGGTGTAGAAAGAAGTAAAGAAGCGTTAGAAAAAGCAGATTTAGTCTTATTCTTATTAAACAGCAGTGAAGAACTTACAGATGATGATAGAGAATTATTAAAATTAACAGAAGGAAAAACAACTATTATTATCCTAAATAAACTTGATTTAGAAACAAAAATAGATATAGAAGAAATAGAAAAACTAACATACAACTACCCTATTATAAAAACTTCAATGACCACGTACAAAGGAATAGATGAATTAGAAAAAAATATTAGAGATTTATTTTTCAAAGGAGCAGCTCGTCCAAAAGATGCGACATATTTATCAAATACACGTCAAATAAATCTAATTCAACAAGCATTAATTAGTCTTAACGAAGCTATAAAAGCAGCGGAAATGGGACTTGAGGTGGATATGGTCTTAATAGATTATACAAATGCATTTAATCTACTAGGAGAAGTTATCGGAGAAAACTCTGGTGATGAATTAATCAACGAATTATTCAGTAGATTCTGTTTAGGAAAATAAAATGTTTCGCGTGAAACAAAAATCATTTCACAAAGAAAAAGGAGTATAAAGATGAAATGTATTAGTTTTAATGTTAACGGCTTAAGAGCTATTGTTAATAAAAATTTTGAAGAAGACTTTAAAAAATTAGATGCTGACTTCTTTTGTTTGCAAGAAACAAAAATGCAAGAAGGCCAACTAGATTTGCAGTTTGATGGATATTATAGTTACTTTAATTATGCAGAGCGCAAGGGATATTCAGGAACGGCGATATATACAAAACACAAACCTTTAAATGTAAATTACGGTATGGGGATAGATGAGCATGATACAGAAGGTCGTGTAATAACACTAGAGTATGATAAATTTTTCTTTATCACGGTTTATACACCAAACTCAGGTAGCGAACTAAAAAGATTAGATTATCGTATGACGTGGGAAGAAGATTTTAAAAACTATTTACTAGAATTAAACAAAACAAAAGGTGTTGTTGTTTGTGGAGATTTAAACGTAGCACACACAGAAATAGATTTAAAAAACCCAAAATCAAACACAAAAAATGCTGGATTCACACCAGAAGAACGAGAAAAATTCACAAAACTACTTGACGTAGGTTTTATCGACACATTCAGATATTTCAATCCAGAATTAACAGGTGCATATTCTTGGTGGAGTTATCGTTTCAACGCTCGTAAAAACAACGTAGGATGGAGAATAGACTACTTTTTAACAAGTCGTGATTTAGAAAAATATCTAGTGAGTGCAAAAATTCATAACGACATACTAGGAAGTGATCATTGTCCTGTAGAGGTTGTCTTGAATAAAGATTTATTATAAAATAAAAAGACTAGGGAGAATAATTTATTATTCTCCCCTTCTCTATTATTAATTAAAAAAAAGTATTTAAGCAGAAGGATAAGTTATGTTAAGAAAAGCAAAAAGTACAGAATTAGATGAGATAATGCTAATTATAGAAGATGGTCGAGAATTTCTACGACAACAAGGAATAAACCAATGGCAGCATGGATCTCCGAGTAAAGAAACGATAGAACAAGGTATAAAAGAGCAAACATCCTACGTTTATGAAATAGATAGAAACATAGTAGCGACAGCTATGCTAACTAACTACGATAGAGATTATGAGAACTACCCCACTCTATGGTCTAAATGTGATAACTACTTGGTAATTCATCGTATGGCTACGTTAAAAAACATTCGTAATCAAGGAATTGGTCGTCAATTTTTATCAGCTATAGTGGAGTTTGCTAAAAAAGAAAATATAGATTATATAAGAATAGACACGCATAAAGATAACAAAATAATGAGAAAATTTTTGAGTGATTTTGGATTCGTTGAGTTAGATGAAATAAAATTAACAATGAAAAATAATTTAGATGACAAAGAAAGAATAGCTTATGAATTAAAAGTATAATAAAGAAAAAGTTTCATGTGAAACAAATAAAAAAGGAGAAAGAAGATGAAATTTTATTCATACGATTATTTACAAAGTAAATTACAACAAAATAATTTAATATCTTATATAATAATAGCTGTTCTAATAGTTATATTATGTATCACATTAATAAAATATTATAAAAACAGACAAGATACAAAATACAGAGAATTATCGATTATATTGGTCTTGAGTACTCTACTAGCGGCAGGTGTAAGTATTAATGAGTACAAATCAAACGCAGTATCGTCTAATCAATATAAAAGTTCTATTCATTTTATAGAAAAAATATCTAACGATTTGAATATCGATAAAACACACATATATATAAATAGTGAAGCATCAATAGAAAACTCGTTTGTAAAAGTAGATAATACTTATTATAGAGTTATAAGTAGCGGAAAGAAAGATGAGTACCTATTAGAAAAAATAGAATTAGTAGATCCAGTAATAGAAAAAGTGGAGGTAAATAAATAATGCAACTTTCATATATAGATATAGCAATAAAATTAGCTTTAGGATTATTATCATTAGTATTTGTAATAAATGTATCAGGAAAAGGTAACCTAGCTCCTGCATCAGCAAGTGATCAAGTTCAAAACTATGTGCTAGGGGGAATAATAGGTGGTGTTATCTACAACCCAAGCATTTCAATTTTACAATTTATTAATATATTATTAATATGGGTTATATTAGTGTTAACTCAAAAATGGTTAAAAACCAATAACATATTCTTGAAAAAAATGGTAGATGGAGAACCAACTACAGTAATAAAAAGAGGGAAAATAAACGTGGAGGCAACAAGAAAAAGTGGATTATCAGCGAATGACTTAGCGTTTAAACTCCGCAGCCAAGGTATATATAGTATAAAAAATGTAAAAAGAGCGGTAATAGAACAAAACGGTCAATTAATAGTGGTGTTAACTGGAGATGAAAATCCAAAATATCCTATAATTACAGATGGAAAAGTTCAAATCAATTCATTAGAATCTATGGATAAAACAGAAGAATGGTTAATGTCTACTTTAAAAGAAATGGGATACAAAGATATAAAAAATATCTTCTTGGCAGAATACGACAAAGGACAATTACATATAGTAGAATATTAAAGTAATAAAGTATATAATCAAAGAAAAACATAAAATTTATCGATGAATAAATTTTATGTTTTTATGTTTTTATTTATCTGCGTTAATGAAATTGTAAGAAGAATCTTCTGAAAACTTCTTAACTACATACGAACAGCTAGCTTTAATTTTCTTGTTTTGTTGTTTCATATCTTCAACAAGAGTATTTAAAAGTTTACCAGCAACGCCTTGCCCGCGTAGTGAAGAATCAACAAAAGTGTGATCAGCAACTACTATATCAGGGTTATCGGTTGGTGAATAAGTGATTTCTGCAATAATTTTACCGTTCTCGTCGTATTTAACAAAGCCATTTTCAGTTTTTGTAAATTCCATATTGAACCTCCTTGCTATTATCTGTATAGAGTTTTATTCTTTTTTATTATTATAACATATTATAAAATCTACGGTAAAGAATTCTCTCCCTCTTTTTTTTACTCTCGCTCCCCTACTCTTTTTATTAATTTTTCACTTTTTTAAATCGAAATTTTCAAAAAATAATTTCTTTTTCAAAAAACAAACATTAAATATTTAGTAAAAATTATATTGATTAATAAAAATTAATTTATTAAAAACAACAACAAAATACCACGATAAAACAAATGGAGAGATTTTTAAAATAATTTCGATGGAGGTGTTGATAATTTCCTTTTGCGAAAAATTAAGTAGTGAATAAAAATCAAAGAACAAACAAGGGTGCCCAAACACTTCTAAACAAGAAAATAAGTAGGGTAAAAACATTTTTATAAAATCAGCAAAAACAAACGCAAAAATCAATTTATTTATTGTTAGAGGTTTCACGTGAAACATCACCCTCACCCATTTTGTTTTTTAAAAAATAAATAACCAAAAATTATTGTTTAATTAAAATTTTAATCTTAATAATAATTTTAATTAATACCCATTTATTTTTATAAAAAATATTATACAAAACTCTCCTTTTTACTCTTAAAAAAATCAAGAGAAAAGAAAATGTACAAGAAAAAAAGTATAAAAGAAAAATTTAATAGAATAATAATTAAGAATTTTCATCGTTTGTAGAAAGTTTGTGGTATAATTTTACTAAATGTAATTACGATAAAATAAAAAGCAGGTGAGAGTGTATGTATAAAATTATGATAGTTGAGGATGACGAGATTATATCAAATTCAATAGCGGGCTATTTAGAAAAATGGCAGTATAGCACATGTGAAGTGCAAAATTTTCAAAATGTAGTGCATGAATTTGTTGAATACTCTCCTGATTTGGTGCTTATGGATATTAACTTGCCTTATTTTGATGGGTACTACTTTTGCGAGGAAATAAGAAAAATTTCTAAAGTGCCTATTATTTTTATCTCTTCGGCGAACGATGATATGAATATAGTAATGGCGATGAATATCGGTGCAGATGATTTTATAGAAAAACCTTTCAAATTAGTAGTATTAAAAGCGAAAATAGAAGCGTTATTAAGACGTGTTTACAACTTTAATAGCGGAACAAATCTAATAGTATATAAAGATGTAATTTTCGATATGAGTCGAGATGAAATCAAATGTGGAGAAGAGTTGGCGGAACTAACAAAAAATGAGAGTAAAATATTAACTGTATTGTTAGAAAATCGCGAAAAAATAGTAAGTCGTGAAGAAATTATCAACGCTTTATGGCAAAGTGATAATTTTATAGATGAGAATACTTTATCTGTTAACGTTAATAGATTAAGAGCGAAGTTGAAAAGTATAGGAGTAGATGAGTTTATAACGACTAAAAAAGGAAAAGGATACATAGTATAATGAAAATTTTAGCGAATTATTTAAAGAAAAACATAAAAGTCTATTTGCTATTTGTAAGCTTCATATTAGTCTTCTTTGGGATTTTTTATCTATATTCTTTGCCTTTTGAAGCGTTGTATTATGGTGGGAGTTTTTGTTTTATATTAGCACTTCTGACGAGTGTTGTGGATTTTTATAACTATAAAGATAGCTATAAAAAATTAAAATTTTTAGAAAATCATATACTAAATGATATGGAAGGTTTACCACGAAGTTTAGATGTAAGAGTTGAATATTATCATAAAATTATAAGAAGATTACATGATGAAGTAGAAAAACTTAATCATCAAGCGTATAAAAAGAACACAGAGATAGAAGATTACTTTAGTATGTGGGTACATCAAATTAAAACCCCAATAGCTGCGCTAAACTTTCTATTAGACAATGAAGAAGTAGATGTGAAAATAGTAAAACAAGAATTATTCAAAATAGAACGCTATGTAGAGATGGTACTGACGTACTTAAGGCTTGGTAGTGAGAGCTCGGACTATCTTATAGAAAGAACAGATTTAGCTGGTGTAACAAAAGATAATATAAAAAAATATGCTCCATTATTTATAAATAAAAAGATAAAATTAAATTATGTTCCACATGAAACATTTGTTATTAGTGATAAAAAATGGCTAGGATTTGCATTTGAACAAATCTTAAGTAATGCGATTAAATACACGAAAACAGGTGGTGAGATAAGTATTTTTTTCGAAAAAAATAAACTTATTATAGAAGATAATGGTTTAGGAATAAGCGAAGAAGACTTACCGCGTATTTTCGAAAAAGGTTTTACAGGATTTAATGGAAGATATGAGAAAAAATCTAGTGGACTAGGGTTATACCTTTGTAAAAAGACGTTGGATAATCTAGGGCATAAAATAATAATTACCTCGAAGGTTAATGTTGGAACTAAAGTAGAAATAATATTCCCTGAAGAAGATAGATTTAGGGAGTAATAGTAGTAAGAATTAAAAAAGTAGGATAACAAACAAGTCTGCAATCTTACAAAAGTGTAAGATTACAGGCTTTTTTGTAAGGAAAATCGATAGAACGACAAAAAAATATAAGATACAATATAGTTGTAACAAAGAAACAATAGATCGATTAAGTAAGTAGAAACAATTAATCGATTAGGATGAAAAGAGGAGATTAACAATGTTATTAGAAGTAAACAACGTAAGAAAAGTATACACAACAAGATTAAGTACACAAAGTACAGAGGCATTAAAAAATGTAAATTTCGCTGTTGATAACAATGAATATGTAGCTATTATGGGTGAAAGTGGAAGTGGGAAAACTACACTATTAAATATTTTAGCAACATTTGATAAAACAACAAGTGGAAGTGTTCTATTAAAAGGTCAAGATCTTAGCAAACTAAAAGATAAAGATTTAGCTGATTTTCGTCGAGATAATCTAGGATTTGTTTTCCAAGATTTTAACCTACTTGATAATTTTTCAGTAAAAGATAATATACTACTACCGCTGGTTTTAGCGAATAAAAACTATAAAGATATGGAGAAAAGACTAGAAAAAGTAATAAAACCACTTGGAATAGAAAAACTTATCGATAAATATCCTTATGAAATATCAGGTGGTCAAAAACAACGTGTAGCAGTTGCTCGTGCAATTATAACAAATCCGGCGATAATCCTAGCGGATGAGCCAACAGGAGCATTAGATTCAAAATCTACAGACCAATTATTAGAAGTCTTTGACAGATTAAATGAAGCAGGGCAAACACTTATAATGGTGACGCACTCTGTAAAAACAGCAGCTCGTGCAAAAAGAGTATTATTTATAAAAGATGGTGTTGTTTTCCATGAAATCAGAAAAGGAAATTCAACAAATAACGAAATGTTCCAAAAAATTAATGACACACTAACATTAATGCAGGCAGGTGAGTAACATGAATTTATTTTATAGCAAGTTTGCTTTAAACAATTTAGTAAAAAATAAACGTTTTATACTACCGTATATTTTATCGACGATTTTCACTATTGCATCATTTTATATACTAACATCACTATCATTAGGGAAAAATCTGGATAAATTACCTCAAGGTATAAGCGCAACAAAACAAGTTCTCGGGTTTGGGGTTATAGTTATTGCGATATTTTCAGCGATATTCCTATTTTATACTTATAGCTTCCTAATTAAACGTCGTGTTAGAGAATTCGGACTATATTCTGTATTAGGTATGACAAAAAAACAAATAGCACGTATTTTAATATTAGAAACTATCTTTATCGCGGTGATAACATTAGTATTTGGACTTGCGTTCGGTCTGTTATTCGATAAACTAATGCTTTTAGTATTGTTAAAATTATTTACCGCAGGAGTAAGTTTTGGTTTTGTAATAACACCAATCGCAGTATTTCTAACAATCTTATTATTCGGAGGAATTTTCTTCTTATTACTAATCTACACAGTAATAAAGATTTCTCGTCTAAAAATAGTAGCACTTCTTAAAGAAGAAAATAATGGAGAACGTGAACCTAAAGCACGTTTTATTCTAGCTATCTTAGGATTAGGATTAACAGGATATGGGTATTATTTAGCTCAAACTATTCAAAATCCAATAAAAGCTATAACAATGTTTTTCATTGCAGTTTTAGCGGTGATATTCGGGACATATTTAATATTTATGGCGGTAAGTATAACTGTTCTAAAATTGATGAAAAACAACAAGACTTTTTATTATAAACCAAAGAACTTTATAAGTGTTTCAGGACTTTTATACAGAATGAAACGAAATGCTGTAGGGCTTGCTAATATTTGTATACTATCAACGATGGTTCTTGTAACTATGGGAACAACATCAGCGCTCTATGCAGGTAGTGAAGATGCATATAATACACGTTTTCCAAGAGACATAATAATAAATGGTTATCGTTCAACAGAAGGTAAGTTGGCTGAAATAGAAAAAAATGTAAAAAAAGCCACGCAAGATGCGGGAGTAGAAACAAAAGATTTAGTATCATATAATATGTTGAATGTAGTAGGGCGTCTAAACGGGACCGAGATTAACTATGAATCAGAGTTTACTGGTTCGTTTGATAAGATTAAGACTATTGTTGTGCTTGAATTAAAAGACTACAATAAAGTATCAAAAGAGCAAAAAACTTTAAACGCAGGAGAAACTTTATTATTTATCGACAAAAAAGGGAAATACGAAGCAAATGAAATAACAGTACAAGGTGTAAATTTAAAAATAAAAGAAAAGTTAACAGACTTTCCAGGCGCTTTAGGCACAGCTGCAGCTAACATTATGGATACATATTATGTTGTAGTAAAAGATAATGCTGACGTTAAGAAAATAGAGTCAGCTCTGAAGAAAAAATTGAGTATTTCAGACGATGAAGGTGAAATCTTCAACTATGTAGGTTTCAATATTAGTGATAAGTCAAAAGAAGCGAAAGTAATAGAAAACTTTAAACAACTAGAAAAAGAGGGTAATATAAATATCGAAGGAAAAGCAGAAAATGAAACAAATTTCAAAGGTTTCTATGCATCATTCTTATTTATAGGTATGTTTATAAGTATGATTTTCGTAGTTTCTCAAGTAGTAATAATGTACTATAAACAAATTTCAGAAGGATACGAAGATAAAGGTAAATTTGGAATTATGCGTAAAGTGGGGTTAACCGACAGACAAATTAAACAAAGTATAAGAAGTCAGGTATTGATGATCTTCTTTGCCCCCCTAGCAATAGCAACACTTCACACGGTAGTGGCATATCCGTTTATCGAAAAAATACTAAAATTATTCCTAGCGACAGATAATAATGTTTTCTTAATAGCTTTAGCTGTGACAATAGCAGTCTTTGGGGTATTCTATCTGATAGTATATCTAATTACCTCAAGAATATATTATAGAATTATAAAAGAATAGTACATTGTTTAGAGATAGATTTGTTAAAGATTTTCTATAAAACGAGAGTAAAATGTTAGTCAGTAAACTAAAAAGTCCACTCTAGATAAATGGAAAATTGATTATAAAAAGTACACATGGTATAATTATCATGTGTATTTTTTAGAAAAAAACATATAAGAATAAAGGAAATAAAAGGGAATTATAAAGCTGTTATTTAAGAGGTGTATATGGAAAGGTATGAATTTGTAGCGACAACAACAAATAAAGAGAAGATGATTAATGTTATTATTCCTATCGTAATGGTAGGACTTTTGGTAGGATTAGCACTAGTTTCATATTACTTTGAACTAGATAACTATATTAAACCATATTCATTATTTAAATCTTTAACAATAGTATTAATCCTTGGGGGGTGTTTTCTTTTAGCAAGAAAACTACAAGAACTCTTTTCAAAAAAGTATGTTGTAGAGTTAGATGGCAATAATATTAGAATCTGGGGTAATGATAAGGAAATTATGTCTGGAACAGTTATATTTTGTGAGATAGATTATAACAAACAAAAAGTAGGGGATAAAGCCTTACGAGTCGATATATATACCCACACAGATAAAATAAAATTTCGGGCTAGATCTAAGCATGTTAGAACGATTGAAGGGGAGTATACATGGAATCCTCTAGGAACAGGCGAAGTATCAGATATAGAAAGTTTGTTGGCTTTAGGAAGAAAATTGAAGGATATTACTTAAGATAAAACAAAAATTATAAAATGAGGATTTTGTGGAAATAAAGAAGTAATAGGGTTGTTGAGAGATAATACCGGTATGGAATAGATTGTTTAAGAGGAGTTAAAAGATTGATAGAAAAAAGACCAAAATTTGAAAAAATTACATCGTTTGACGAGTTTAATAAATATTATTGGTATCGTGAAGAAATTTCACAGATATGCAAGTCGTTAGGATTAGAATATAGAGGTACAAAGCAAGAACTAAATCATATTATTGAGCAGTATTTTAAAGGAAATTTAATTAAAAAATCATCAATAAAAAACACAAAAAAACAAGTGGAAAATATTACTTTGGATACGCCATTACTTGAATGTGGTTTTTCCTTCAATGCAAAGTTTAGGGAATACTTCTCCGCTTTAACAGGTATCTCACCGTTTAAATTTACTGCTGATATGGCTACCGCTTGGAGAAAAGTAAAAAGCGAGAAAAATATAAAATTTACAATAGAAGATTTGCTAAAAGTTTATTATGGCAAATCGGACTATGCAAAATATGATAATTCTGTTTGTCAATGGAATCAATTTTTAAAGGATTTTTGTGCAGATGAAAATAGTAGAAACTATTCGAATAAATTAAAAGTAGCTTCTATTCTTTGGAAAGAAGTTAGAAACTCAGAAAAGGAAAAAATCTATTCAAAGAATCTTTTAACAGAATATGCGTATAAACTAGAAGAGTATCGTAAGTAGATTGGTACTTATTTATTAGTTAATAATTCAATAATAACTAAGATAGAAACTGTAAATCTTATACTTAGTTATTATTTTTGCTCAAATCAAAAAAATAGAAAAAATAAAAAAAAGAAAAAACATGTTGACTATAACGCAACGTAATAGTATATACTTATAATTGTTAGGAGGAGATTGAATGTATTTGATTAAAAAAGTTAGCGAATTAAGCGGTGTATCGGTGCGCACTTTACACCATTATGATGAAATTGGTTTGCTATCTCCCCAAAAAAAAGAAAATGGATATAGATATTATTCTGAAGAAGATATTTCGTTTTTACAAATGATATTGTTCTATAAGTACTTGGGGTTTCCTTTAAAGAAAATAAAAGAATTGTTAAAAAAAGAAGATAGTGAAGTATTATATCATCTGAGAAAACAACTTGATTTAATGCAAAAAGAAAAACAAAAACTCTTAACTTTATTAAAAACATTGGAGAAAACAATAGAGTCACAAGAAAGGAGAATTACTATGTCAGCAAAAGAAAAATTTAGTGGGTTTAGATATCAAGATAACCAAAAATATAAACAAGCTGCAATTGATATGTATGGGAAAGAAGTTATAGAAGAAGCTGTTGAAAAACAAAAAGGAAAAGAACAAGAAATAGCGGATGGTTTCAATGAAATATTCTTTGCTTTTTCTGAAAACATATCAAAAGAAATAAGTGCTACATCTAAAGAAAATATAGATTTAGCAGAAAAACTTCATAAACATCTTTGTAAATATGCTTTTGATTGCTCAATAGATGTATTTTCAAGTATTGGACATGGATATGTTCAAAATATAGAATTTAAAAACAACCTAGATAAATTTGGTGAGGGAACAGCGCAATATGTATGTGATGCTATTCAACAATATGTAAAGCAAGAAAAAGGTGAAAAATAGAATTTAACTCATCGAAAAAACAGTAAATCAAATTGGTTTGCTGTTTTTTCTTTTTGTTCTCTTTGTGAAAGAGGACAAAACCATCGATAGAAAAATATACTCTATGTTCTCAAATCACAGATATTCGAAAAGAAGTAGAACGAGTTGAAAGTGTTAGAAGCTGTATAGATAAATTACTAACAAGAAAACAGGGAACTAAGACAGGTAAAGAAGAAAGGATTAGGTTTGTGAAACTAAGAAAAAATATGATATAATATAAAAACATTGAGTGAAATAAATTATAATTTATGAGGTAGTTACATGGAAACATATAAGATTATATTAAAGAACCTTGTTTCACAACAAGAACTCCCTTTGCTTATAGAAGTTGACGAAGCGGAAAAAACTGAAAATATAATTATTAGAACTGTATTTGACGGACATGAAGTTATTGTTTTCGATTATGGATATTTTTCGGCATTTCAAAAATTTAGAGATGAAATTTTATTATTGGGCTATGGTATTAAGGGTAACGGCTCATTAACCAACGTTGTTCAATCTAATATGATGTCTGCAACAGACAAAGTATATCTTGTTGAACTAGGAAAAAAGGCAGAGTTGAAAAATATTGTTTTTATATGGGATTACGCTGAAGTCAGCTATTTTCCAAATACAAAGCAACAAAATGATTTTGTTGAAAAATGGGTTAATAGCTTAAATTAAAGTTTGTTTGATTGAATAGAACAATTTTAGAAACGGTAAACCAAAAAGGTTTACTGTTTTTTTTTTTTTTTACTCAATTTCCAAAATAAAGAGTCTATGAATCAAAAAAGGTATTTGACAAAACGATTCCTGATTAGAAGTAAAAGATAATAAGGCGTTCTTAGGTGCTTTAGGTATGTTAATTGCGTTTTTTGAAATAGTGTAGCTAATCATTTCAAAAGAATTATAAAAGAATAGTACGGTTGGTTAGTAATGGATTGGGTAAATAAATTTATGTTAAAACAAAAAAGACAAAACTAAATCAACTATCAAAAGAGAACAAATCTAAGTAGATGAAAAATTGATTCAAAAAAATACACATGGTATAATTACTGTGAGTATTTTTTAGTAAAAAACATATAAAAATAAAGGAGATAAAGGTAATTATAAGATAATTATTCACATATTATATGAAAAAATATGAATTTACAGCAACAACAGCAAAATCAGATATTATCATCGGTTTAATTTTTCCTGTGGTAATAATGATTCCTATATTGGCAATACAATTAGCTGTCTTTTATTTAAAACTTAATAATTTAGTTAAAGCATATCCAATATTTCTTTTTTTACTAGTATTAGTATTTTTTGGAGGAGGGTTTCTTCTAATAAGAAAAATACAAGAGAGATTGGTAAAAGATTATATTGTAGAACTTTATGGTAAAAATATTAGAATTTTGGAAAATGAGGAAGAAATTATATCGGGAGTAGTTTCATTTTGCAAAATCAAGAATAAAAAATATAACGTAGGGGGGAGAGCGTTAAGTGTAGATATATATACTGATACAGATGAAATAAAATTTCGAACTAGATGCAAGGAATATAAAAAAATCACAGGCGTTTCTACTAGGAATCCTTTTGGAACAAGTGAACTATCAGATTTAGAAACTTTATTATCCTTAGGAAGAAAAATACAAAACATTACAGAAGAATAGTTGAATCAAGTGGAATTGTTAAACTAAGGAAGGATATAACGCTAAACAGTCAAAAAGGAGAGGTATTATGCAAAATATAAATCCAAAAATACAAGACAAAATAAATAAAATTATTTATTTGCAAGATGAAATAAAAAAGTGGGAAGAAAAAGACGAATTTGAAATCGAAAATCTTATGAAAAATTTTGAGAAAATGACGAGAATAGAAGGATCAGTTTTTTATACAAAATATTTCACTGATGAGAAATTTGCAAATATCCTTTTGGTTTTAGCAAGAAAATATCCTGACAACAAGAGTATAATAAAAGATATAATAACAGCATTAGGTATGATGATAACAAGATATAAATTAAACGAAACAGAAGAAATGTATACTCTTATGCTTGAGTATTCTTCACAAAAAAGTATATCAGCATATGCGGCTATATATCTACCATTTTTAGAAGGGTTTGAAAAACATCCTAACCACTGGGAATATTATATGAGTATGAGAAAAATGATACCAAAGAAAATAGCACAGCAGAAATTAGTTGGAATTATAGAGCAAAATATTAATAACATCCCAGAGCAATATAAAGGTGAAATTATTCATTTTCTAAAAGAACGACATGATGCTGCTAATAATGACTTTGGAAAGAAAATGTATTTAGAAATGATAGAAAAAATAAAGTAGAGTTTTCGTTAATGGAAATTAATAATTAAAAAAATTGAAGATAATATAGATAGTGATGATTTTGAATGGAAAAAGATATATAGTTATGTTTGATGGAAGAAGATGAACGAGAGCAGTTTATTTTGGATAATCAAGAAGCTTTTAACTACGGGGCTTTGGAGGAGTTTGGTTGTAGAGATAACCATTTTGAAGAATATGGTCAAATCATTTCACGAGAGACCATCGAACAGTCCGTTGACCACGGAAAGGTTTATCACATTATTCTTGAAGAGAAAAAAGTTGGCGGTGCTGTAATTAAAGTTGATGGAGAAAAAGGAAGTTTAGATCTGCTATTCGTTTCCCCAGATGCTCACGGTAAGGGAGTTGGATTTGCTGCGTGGAGTCAAATTGAAAAGTCACATCCAGAAGTCAAAATTTGGGAGACTATAACACCATACTTTGAGCAGCGTAATATACATTTCTATGTAAACAGATGTGGGTTTCATATTGTTGAATTTTTTAATAAATTTCATCCTGACCCAAATGAGCCAGAAGCGGATGTTAAGGAATTTGATGAGCAATTTCCAGATGAAATGTTTCGGTTTGAAAAAAGAATAGATTAAATTAGAAGTTGGAGTTGCAATGGAGGGATAGACAGATAACGGATAAATCATCAGATAGGAATATAATTTTGGATAACAATTTGTTAAGAAAAGTATTAATATGAATTTTAAGAGGAAAACCATGGAAAAAAATTGGAGTATAAAAAAAGAAGATATAAAAGAGCTCTTTCGTTGGGATGAAGGAGAAGGTTGTATTGCTACAGATAGAATTATGGTAGATGGAGAAATGGTGGGCTATATGTATCGTGAAAATCCTGATTTTGTAGGAGATAGCGGTTGGAGATTTACTGCGGGTGATGAAGATGAGGAGCATATGGGTGAACCAAGTCATTCAGGAATATATACCTTAAATGTAGTTGCGAATAATGATGAGGATATTATCCCGTTTCTTAACTCTCCGATTGGGACAGCTTATTATAGGGGTGGAAACGGAGATTTTGTAAAAGATACATTTAATGTTATAGCGAGACAGGAGATAGACGGAATATTATATGAATACAATATAAGTACCATCGAAGATTATAAAAATCAAAGTCCTGAGAATTTAGCTGTGATTTATGAGAATATCAAAGCGGTAATGGAACAGTATGATTTATCCGAAGATGATGCGGATGCGATTTTGTCGGATTTATTGGGAGTGTATGAGGAATAATCGTTTAGAGGTATACTATTGATAAATATTTAGAAAGAAATCAGATTACAGATCTTACTGAAAAAATAATTGATATTGACGGTTATTTGGATTGAAAAAATATTGAATAATAAAAAATAGATTTTAAAGATAATTTCTAAAGTATAGAGATAGAGTATGTGTGTAGTTATTATCGATTTATAATAACAACTAGATTATGAATTATAAAACGAGAGAATGGTACGTGTATTTATATAAAAAAGAAGGTTTTGAAGGCGGTTATGAAATTGAAGAAGATTATGTTATGATTTGTAAATTTTAACTCCGTAAATTTCAGTTTAATTGCAATATTATAAACACATAAATTCCTATGAAGGAAGGGAGATATAGATGGTAGTTTTAACAGAAAAGCAAATAGAATATGGGTTTGATTACTTCCACAAAGATGAACCACAGGACAAGTGGGTTATTGAGGTATCGGAGTACAATGGAGAAAAAGCATTGACGATAAACTGTACTCAACTAGGAGATAGTTTTACGCCGGAGTACAAAACTGCAAAAGAAAAGAATCGAGTTGTGCAGGAATGGTGCGATTTTTTACAAAAAAACACTACAGCATTTACGGAATTGGCATTTGGTACAAGAATGCCTCAAAAGTTATTCGATGCTGTTTGCGCCCAAAAAAATCTTAAAAAATTACATATAAAATGGGGTGTCTATCCAGATATCTCTAGGATTGCAAATCTTACAAATCTTGAATATTTACACTTAGGTTCTGGAGCAAGCGTTGAGAGTATAGAACCTATTGCTAAATTAAAAAATTTAGTCGCATTATCGATAGAAAATTTTCAAAAAATAAATGATTATAGTCCTCTTACAAATCTTAAAAATTTAGAAAGTTTGTCGATTGAGGGAGATTGCTTTGCGCCTAAAAACATTCATGTAAATTCTTTTGATTTTTTGAATGATATGAAGCAATTAAGATATTTTAATTTTTTAGCAGGGATATTAAAAAGTAAAGATTATACACCTGTTTTGAGTCTGGAAAATATAGAACATTTAACTCTTAGACCAACTAAGGAGCTTAAAAACTTATATAATGAAATAATTAAGTTACCAAAATTAAAATATGGTTTATTAGTTAATAAGCCAGAACTTTATAAAAAATAGAGATTTTAATGATTTTTTTGGCTACGAGATAAAATGACTTCTGATAATAAAGTGCAGATTTTAAAATTCTAAAAGAAAAACTTTCATCAAATATAAGGAGGAAATAATATGAAAGCAAAGGCAGGAGATGTGTACTGCGTCTATAATAAACACCTAAAGAAATATACAGCTTGTCAAATTACAAAGATAGAAGAAAATGATAAGTATCCAAAGGGGGTCATTCTTTCATTGGATTGGTTGGGGGAAGAGCCTCTGAAAGAGGAGGAATTATCTTCTTTACAACCACTTTATAAGGACTTTATGTACTGGGACCGCGGGTTACATCTATCAAATGTCGATGTGAATGTACCGACAAACTATACTTTCGTTGGAAATGTTACTCCTTTAACAGATGAGAGTACAAATTCATACGCAAGATGGGGAAGCGGTTATGAGGTCTACAGACAGCTGAAATGGCAGGAAATACCGAAAGAACAGAGAGATGCCTTTAAGGAAGCGGATAAAAGCAAAGAAAAAGTTATCTTTGCAGGAGAGGAGTGTGGTATTTCCAAGCACCGTTTGAATGATGAGTGGGAACCTTTTGAAGATGCGATGGAATTAAAGGTTTTTCCTTGCTTATCTCATCTAACATTAAACAAATGGCACAAAAATTTATACGAGTATTTGGAATCAACTCCTTTTATTGCTGAACTGGTTCTCAAAAACCATAACCAAACAAAACTGGATTTTTCAAAAGCATCAGTGCGTATGCTTTCTGTTGATATGACAGGGGTAGAAGAACTTATCTTAAATGACAGTTTGGAGCAACTTATTTTATTGGGAGAAGTAAGGGAAGATTGCAACATACAGGCGAATGGAAATGAAGAGGCTTTATTGTTACATTGTAATAAAGTGATTCCTAAGTTGAAAGGTTTGGAAGCTTTAGGGGGATTACATGTTGGCAATATCGTAGAACTCAATATTGAGGAAATTTTGAACGCATATCCAAAACTTACAGAGTTAAGATTGTGGGGGAAACCAGGAAATCTTGTTCATTTTGATAAGTTGATGGAGTTTCAGCAGTTGGAAGTTTTTACAACAATGGACTTGTTCGGTTTTACCGCAGAGGATATTCCAGCTCCTGATAGGCTTCCAAATTTGTATATGTTTTGGATGGACAGCTTGCCTGAGGATGCTGCTAAAATGGTAAAGAAACTTTATAAAAAACGCAAAGAAGAAGGTCTTAGTTTGTGGATTACAAAGCCGAGAAAACCTGAATGGCTTGCTCAGAACTTGGACAATCCGTTTCGTTCGTGGGACGGACAGGAAAATATTACGCCTGCCAATGCTAAGAAAGCAGCTGCTTTGTATAGAAAGACAAGAGCAGGAATCGTAAAGATTGCAGAAGGTTCAAACAAAGATGCCATGACAAGTGTTGAAACTTTGGTAAGGGAGTATACCGAAGGATTCAATAAGATGGACAAACGTAAGTACTTTATTGAAACTGTCGAGAGAGAAGAGATTTATACCGCGCTTGATGAAATGTTGGACTTACTACCAGATGAGTTAAAAATCGATAAAGAACAACTGTTGAACTTATTTGATGAGTTAAGGAATTTTTAGAAAGAATTGGGACTCAAACAGATATGATTTTTCAAGGGTAGTATCAGTAAAAAGCTGAAATTCTTTGTGTAAGAATAAAGATAGCGGATGTCTGTTTCAGTATTCCGCCAGTTCGAGATGAAAACTAGATGTAGCAGCAAATGATTATAGCAGAATGGGAGATATGGAGAAAATTTTGTAAACCGTCTTTCAAACGAAGTTTTGCTTACGAAAGAACAGGTGGAGTTATTTTATCATAACACAAACAAGAGGCAAGGATAGAAGTATCAGAGATTACAATTAGTTGTAAAATTGCGATAGTGGATAAAGGAGAATATTATGGCAATAGATGGAGTTAAAATTATAGATAGCGATGATGGGTATGATATTTACAATGCCATAGTAGAAAGATATAAAGATGGAGAAAATGTCGATAAAATAATCGAAGATATTCTGAACGAAGAGAAAAACTTTTGCATAGATGGATTTTACACAGAAATCTATTGGACGGCGGTAGCATATTCTTTATGGAAGATAGGTCACTTGCCAGAAGCAATAAAAAATAGAGCTTTGGAGATAATCAAAAAAGGTGCTGATGAGTTTTGGTTAGAGATTGATAGTAAGGCGTTAAAACAAAGACAGAGAGTATTAGATAAGTTAGCTGTTCAGTTGCAAAGCCTAAATCCTAAACCGCTTAAAGTCCCAAAGAGAAAAATAAAACAAGAACCATATTTTAAAGTGGGAGATGTACTTGCAGTCAAGTTTGAGGGTGAATATGGTGTAGTTTTTGTTTCAAGTGTTGACCAAAGTCCAAGAAAGATAGAATATCATTTGGCGTGTACAAGGTTGCTTCAGCAAGATAAACCTACTATGACGGATTTTATAAATAGTGAGATTGCTTGTAAGATGAACAATAGACAATATGCTATTGATACTGACTGTTGGTTTAATCACAAGGATTTAGGACTTTTACTTGATAAGTTTGAGAAGATTGGTAAAGTAATATTAGAAGATTATGTTTTGTGGACTTTAGCACCTGCCAAGATATTGGATGATATATATGAAGAAATAACAGCGAGTAAGAAACGTCGGGGACTGAGGTTTAAGGAAACTTACAAATTGATAAAAGAAATGGAATAAGATAAAAATTTTGTTATGTTTTTTTAGGTAAGTACAATATATTAAGGGGTTTACTATGAATAATGAATTTAACTTTGAATTTCCAACTATATATAGAGAATTTTTATCGCAAATAGACAAAGAAGGAGAATTTTTGATAGAGAATACAGGGGTTGTGTTGTATTCAAAGATAGATTTGGAAGAAAGAAACACTACCTATCAAATAGAAGAATGGGAACCGGATTTTTTCTTGATTGGGCAAGACGGTGATAGAGCATTTTTTATAAAAAAATATTCTGATGATACTATATATATGAATGATTTAGGAGCGTTAGGGTCATTCGAAATGAAGAGGATATCGGCAAGTATTTATGAATTTATTAATTACGCTAGGGAACACTATGATGAAATGTTGCAATTATAGTGTGCTATAGTTGTTTTGTATTATTATCAAAATGAATGGTTATGGATTTGTTTGATAGTTTTTTCTTGTAACATTTTGTATAGATAGAGGATATGCTTTTGATAATTATTAGGTGGTAGGGAATATCATCTAATTTTGCTAAAATATTTAATAAGTGGTATAATATACTTGAATTTTAAATTTATAGAGGTCTTATATTATGAAGAATAATAAATTATTAAAAATACTTTGGGGAGTTGTATTAGTGATATTTGTTGTTTGCATAGTATTTTTAGGATATAGTTATTTTGCTGGGGGAGATTCTAAAAAATCGGAAAAATCTTCCGCTCAAACATCGAATAAAAAACAAGATAAAAATACTGATGAGGAAAAATACAAATCTCAAAATAGTCAAAACACCCAAGAAAAACAAGAATCTGGAAATGTAGTAGGTAGTCAAGGCGCGAATAATCAAACAAATAATTATGTGGGAACTAAGGAGTATAACGGTAAAAAAGTTTCTCAAAATGAAGGAGTCGGCACTACAGGAAAAGTGTTTAAAACTCAAAGTGAGGCGCTAGAATTTGGTAATAAGGAAATAGAAAGATTGGTAAAAGAAGACAAAAAACCAAGACAGTTTTCTATCAGTAAGGTTACCGCCGAAGATGGTACTCTTCTTGGTTGGACTGTGGATATTTTCGAAGATACAAGTAAGAAAAAAGATAACTAGTAACTTAAAAGGGGTGATACCACGATGAAGTTTCTAAGAGAAATGGAGTTGCAGGCAGATCATCCCTTTATTATATAGATTTATAGATTGACAGTTTAGTTTAAGAATCTAGGTAAAGGAGGTAAGAGATGAGAATAGGAATAATAGCGGAGTTTAACCCTCTTCACAGCGGACATAAATATTTAATTGAGCAAGCGCAAAATTTAATAGCTGCAAACGGCTCTGGTGGGGAAATAGTTTGTGTTATGAGTGAATATTTTACCCAAAGAGGTGAAGTAGCGATTACAGACGGTTATACTCGTGCCAAGGAAGCGGTAAGAAGTGGTTGTAGTCTAGTTATCGCCTTACCTTATTTGGGAAGTGTTGCTTATAGTGATGATTTTGCGAGAAAGAGTATTGAGATTCTTGATGGGGCTGGTATAACGCATTTGATTTTTGGCACAGAAGAAATGGATATTGAAGTTTTTGAAGAAATATACAAAAAACAACAGGAAATATCTCCTGAAAAATATCGAGAGTTACTTAAGCAAGGATATAGTTTTGCCAAAATCACCGGTGAGTTGTATGGAATTTCCAACAATAACCCCAATTTCAGTCTAGCGTATAGCTATTACAAGATGATAAAAGAATTTGCACCACATATACAATTAGTGCCGGTAAAAAGAACTGGGCAAAATCTTAATAATGAAAATTTAGAAATGGCACAACACCTTAGCGCTACTGCTATTAGAAAAAATATTATGTCAGAAGAGATAACAAGTTATATATCAAAAGAACTACTTGAGGATATTAGAGCTAGTAAAATACCAACGGAAGAAGATTTTTTCGAATTATTAAAGTATAAAATTATTTCTTTAGGAAAAGATGGATTAAAAAACATCTATGACATGAGAGAAGGTTTGGAAAATAGAATTTTCGAAGCGGCTCTTAGTGCGAAAAACTATGGAGAATTGGTAGAGTTAGTCATTACAAAAAGGTATAGCAAAAAGAAAATCCAACGCTTGTTAATCCATGTTTTAACAAATACTACTCGTGATGATTATGAAAAGTTCTTCGGAACGAAGGTGTTTCGCGTGCTTGCGGTAAAAAGTGAGAAATCAGGGTTGATACGCGAAATTAACAAAGAAGAAAAGATAACTTTAGTTTCGGTGTTAAACAGTTCTAACAGCATGTACTTTGCACAAGATATTAAGGTGGCCCGTATTTATAATTTAATAGCGGGGAAACCAGACATATTTAGAGAAAAAATAGAATTGATATAAAAAAAGTGATGAAAAAAATTCATCACTTTTTCTTTTTATCTAACTACAATCCCAATTATAAAGGACGTCTTCAAAGTTGCGATTTTTCAAATTTTCTTCTGAGATAAAGAAGTTCCCTACTCCGCAATCTCCCCATATAATTTCAACATCATTGTCTTTCTTCCATTCAGATTCTACTTGAAGAAGCATTATATCATAAGGTGACTGTTCTCCCTTTTCAGAATTGTAACCGCGTGGATCGTACTGCGTGAAGTTTGGATAACCACCAATAGCGTGGTTTAACCCTTCTACTGAAGTATAAAGATATTCATGAACATCAGCGCCTAAATCACTATAAAGTTTTGATACTTCTTCATCTGGATATAATTCGTGAATAGCGTTTATTACTATATCTTCAAATCTATAATCTGGAACGGTGATTGTAGAAATACCTTTTTCGAAAGTTAGACCAAATTCGGCGTTTGTCGGATCAAATGGTGTGTATTGGTCGTAATTATTTGGATCAAGAGGTTTGTATTTAGTAAGAACTTCTTCTTTAGTAATAGTATTATCGATATTTTCAAAGTAAACTACTTTATAATCGTCTTCAAGACCCATAAGATCATCGCGGCCAATCCAAAATTGCAAAATACCGACTTTAGGATAAAGGTTGTTTTCCGGTAAGTCAGCACAGTTTATTTGTGCAAGTAGAGCAAGTTGCTCATGATTAGAAGATGAATCACATGGCACCTCAAAGCCTTTAGGAAGGTAAGGAATACCTCCAAATTTGCTATCGAAGATAGTTAGATTTTCATCTATGTGAGTTTTAATATTAATACATTCTTTTTTGCTTTCCTCACTAACTTTTTCGATAACTTTTTTAATCATTTCTTTAGTAATCATAACGTTTCTCCTTGATATTAAAGTTATTTTCATTGTAACATAATTAGAAAGATTAAGGAAGATAAAAAAGGTTCAGCGCTTTTTTATGTTTTAGGGGAAGAGTTTGTAAAAATATAGATGTTTGCTAGTAGTGGAAATGAAGAGTTATAATAAAATATCTATTGTAGAAAAACATTAGATAAAGAAAAGTAAAGACTTTAATCTTCAAGCATAAAAAACGTAAAAAAATTATATTTACTATATTTTTAAAAATTATTATTATTTACATAAAAACAAAAATACAAGAAAGCAGAAAAAACAAAGAAACTTTATTTTGTTTTGGTATACATAAAGTGAAGATAATTGTTAATATTTTAATTTTAGTTTAAAGAACGAAATATAAAACTACAGATGTTTATATAATAAACGAAATATTTTAATAAATAATTGTTGATTTATTATAAAAACTTTGATACACTTAATATAGAGATAATAGAAAAACAGTAAATTTAAAAATTTTGAGTATTTTCAAAAGTTAATTAGAAGCACTAACTTTTTTATAAAAAACACCTTAACAAATCCCCTTACCTAATGATTCTTGACCGCTAAGGCGGACTCTATTGAATTATAATCTTTCATCAACATAATGTAGGGTTAATAATTGGTGGTCAGGGACCTTTAGGGGGTAAATATTAAAAAAGAAAGATAGGTAAGAGTATCTTTCTTTTTTGTTTTACATGATTATATATGAATTATTGCAAAAAACGGCCCCAGTTGCTTATTCTTTTTCCATTTTTACAAGCGCCGGTAGCAATATAATGGCGTTCGCCTTTGTAAGAAATATAACTAATCCAAATTAGTCCTTCGTTAATAACATAACTATCATAAAAAACTTTTTCTCCAGCAGTATAAGAGTCGACTTTTTGACTAAAAATACTAGGTTTTGTTCGAATGTTAATTTCTGTTACTTCAACTATAAATCTTCCTTGTTCGGGTATTCTTGTCCAGTTTTCTCCGTTGTCATAAGGCGGACGGATGAAACCGACAAGACAAGTATCGTCACGTGCCATAATTTTTGCTGCACCACCACGCTCTGGAGTACCATCAATATTTTGCTCAACAGAAGTAATAATATTACTACGCACATCGATAACGATTCCGACGTGACCATATTTGTCCCATGAGCCCCAGTGCCATATTGCAATGTCTCCAGGAGCGATAGTAGCTTCTCCTTTACGATATCGACGCCATCCATTAGGAAGAGTGTTTGTCAAGTAGTCGATTGCGTTGCCTGATACACGAAAGTTTGCGAAGTTTTTGACATAAGCCATAATTAAGTCAACGCACTGTGCTCCATAAGCTCCATCCATATCTATCCATTTATAAATTTGATCTTTTGCCCAATTAACCATTGTTTGTTGTGTTGCCATAATAAGCCTCCTTAATAAATAATCTATTGGAATGAACTAACTCTATAAATTGACTATGTGTAAGAGTAAAAATTAGTCTTTAGTGTTAAGTTTTATTTTGATAATTTCGGTCAAATCATTCACACTTTTTCCGATATTTTGCAGAGTTTTATCTAGTTTTAATAAGAAAAAAACAGCAACAAAAATAGGGAAACCTATGGTGTTGATAAAATTCAAAATATCCATAAAAACCCCTCCTTAAAATTTATGATTTTTTCTTTACCACTTTTCTAAATAATAATATACGCATAAAAAAGGTACGATAGATATCGCACCTTTTTTGCTTAATTATAGAATCTCGTTTTCTTCACGAGTTACATAAGTTGCTTTTTTGAAAGCAACAAGAGTATGTTTATCACTGTTAAAGCATTGTGCGTCAATAATTTTTTGAGCGACACCTTGGATAACTTCTTTAGTTAAGCCATCTTTAGGATGAGCTAAAGAAATATGATAAGTTTTTTTATTTGTAGTTGTAAAAAAAATATTTAATGTTTTTTCCATAATAATTCTCCTCTATTAAATTAATGATTTTGTATTAATTGTAGTATTATCAATGTTTTTAGATACTAATTTCGCGATTTCGTCGCCTACTTCTTTAAGTTTAGTATCGTCAGTATCAGCGTTAACATTGAATGAATAACTTTTAACAACTTGTTTGTCGCCTTTCGGCTCTGAATAGTTTAAATGTAATGTTTTTTTAAGTAATTTCATAATAAAAATCTCCTTTGTATTTATTTGTTATTTGTCTTTGGCCTCTGACATTAAACATATCGAAAAAATAGAGAGATTTTCTCATGAAAAATAAATATTTAGGAAGAGATTTTATAAGTTAGTTTTAAATTAAACTTAATGTAGAAGTGTTAGGATTATATTAAGCAAATAGCGAAAAAAATAGTAGAAAATTTTTCAAAAGAGTATTATAATATTAATATAAAAAAACAAAGGATTGATAAAAAATGAAAGATAATAGATTACTAAAAGTATTATGGGGAATTGTTCTAGCGATATTTCTATGTAGTGCTTTATTTTTAGCGATTAGCTATTTCTCAGGCGGAGATAATGCAAGTAAGAAAAAAGACAACAACACGACGTCAACATCTAAATCAAAAGATAAAGAAAAAGAAGATAATGATGATAATGAAGATTCAAAATCATCAACATCTAAAGCTAAAAGTGATGAAGAAAAATATCGTGAAAGTCAAAACTCTAACAACTCTAACTCATCTGTAAATAAATCATCTAACAATAACGCAACATCAAATAATAGACGTGCAAATAATAGTAACAATAACAATTCAAGTGATAAGAAAGATGATAAAACACCTTCTACAACAACATCTGGAACATTTAAAACTTCAGAAGAAGCTAAAAAATATGCAGATGCAGAAATTGCTCGTTTAATAAAAGAGAATAAAAAAGGTTATTCATACACACTAGGACGTAATAGTAAGGGTGAAATAACTGTAAATATTACAGAGAAAAAATAATATCTGAAAATATATAAAACAATCTTGAGTATCTTAACTAACTGACAAGTTTCGGAAAAAATCTTGTTGATAAAGTCACATGATACTTAAGATTGTTTTTTATTTTGTTGTGGCGACTAAAGGAGCGAATAACTAAAGAAATATTGCTTATAGTTTCATTTATTCCTTGACAAGTGAGTGATTACTCACTATACTAAAAGTAGAAGATAAATATAAGTTTTGATAACAAATTTAATTATTATTGAGAAGATATTTAAAATGATTTGATTTTAGAGCTATTAAAAAACTAAAGTCAAAAATTTTTTTAAAATACAAGTGAGTGATTATTCACTCAAGAAACAAAATAAGTTTTTATTAAAAAATGAAAGGGTGATTAATATGGATAGATTTATAGATATAACTCAGCTAAGCAAAAGTTTTGGTCAACAAAAGGTTTTGGATAATATAGATTTTCAGCTAAAAAAATCTGAGATAATAGGTTTAATAGGACCGAGTGGTTCGGGGAAATCTACATTAATAAAAACTATGTTAGGAATGGAAAAAGCAGATACGGGAAAAGCGCTCGTTTTAGATAAAATAATGCCAGAAAGAAAGATATTAGGAGATATAGGATATATGGCACAAAGCGACGCGCTATATGAAGCGTTGACCTGCTATGAAAACTTAGAATTTTTTGGACAGATGAAAGACCTTAAAGGAGAAAAATTAAAAGAAGAAATAAGTTATGTCGCAGAAGTGGTAGATTTGTCGGCGGACTTGAAAAAGCAAGTAGAAAATTATTCTGGTGGGATGAAACGTCGCTTATCTCTGGCGATTGCACTGTTAGGAAAACCAAAGCTATTAGTATTAGATGAGCCAACCGTAGGTATAGATCCTGCTTTGCGAAGAAAAATTTGGAGAGAACTTTATAAACAACGCGACAATGGTGTGGGTATTTTGATTACTACTCATGTTATGGATGAAGCGGAACTTTGTAACAAGGTAGGGCTTCTTTTAGGTGGGAAAATAATTGCCTTTGATACTCCAAAAAATCTAAAAGAAAAGAATAATGTAAATACTATTGAAGATGTATTTTTAACAGTGGAGGTAAAGTAAAATGAGAACGATAGCTATTGCTAAAAAAGTTTTTAAAGAGTTGCTTAGGGATAAGAGAACTTTTGCGTTGATGTTTATTGCTCCGATACTTATAATGTGGCTGTTAAATATAGTTTTTTCAGCAGATACAACAGAAAATGTCCGCATTGGTGTGGTAGACGTACCGACAAAAGTAGAAGAGGTTATGAAAAATGTAGATAATGTTAGTTTAGAAGGTATAACTACAAAAGAAGAAGCGGAGAAAAAATTAAAAGATGGACAGCTTGATACGGTAATATATTATAAAGACAACAAGTACGAAGTAACATATGCAAATACCGATTCTGTAAAAACTACCCAAGCTCGCCAAGTCTTAAAAGCTAGTCTAACCGGCGCAGAGATAAAAGGATTTATAGAAACTATACAAAAAGTTAGTCCAAATCTAGCACTAACTAAACAAAAACCAGGGATAACAGAGAGTTATAATTATGGAAGTGGAGATACCACATTTTTCAATAAGATAGCACCGATAGTAATCGGATATATATCATTTTTCTTTGTGTTTTTAATTTCTGGTATAGCTTTGCTAAAAGAACGAACTAGTGGAACATTAGATAGATTATTAGCGACACCGGTAAAAAGAAGTGAAATTATTTTCGGTTACACTATCTCTTATGGATTTCTTGCGATAATTCAGACTATTGTCATTACATTATCCGCTATTTATCTGTTAAATATAGAAGTTGCGGGAAGTTTAGTTTATGTGATAATTGTTAATATGCTGCTTGCTCTTGGAGCGTTGGCTCTAGGTATGCTTCTATCAACAGCCGCGAAGTCAGAGTTTCAAGTTATGCAGTTTATACCATTAGTAATTATACCGCAGATGTTCTTTAGTGGTATTGTTCCTGTTGAAAATATGGGGAAAGTAGCAGTATATATAAGTAAAGTTTTACCTGTAACTTATAGTGGAGATGGATTAAGTAAAATTATTTTAGAAGGGAAAACACTATTAGATATAAAAGGGGATATTATAATCTTAACAATCTTTTTTGTAGTTTTAATTACGTTAAATATAATAGGATTAAAACGTTATAGAAAAGTGTAAAGAAGTAGAGTTAGGAGAAGTCGAGAGGAGAAGAAAATGGTAGAAAATATATTAAAGTCATCTTTGGATTTGATGGCTGAAGGAGATATGCCACCTGGTAAGAAAAAAACATTAGAAGCAGCAATAATATTATTTGGTAAAAAAGGATACAATGGCACTTCAACGTTAGAAATAGCGAAAGCTGCAGGAGTAAGCCAGGCAACTGTGTTCAAATACTTTCGGACAAAAGAAGATTTGCTTATTTCAATAATTGCCCCGATTTTACCAAGATTATTTTCAAATTTTTTAGGTAGGGTAAAAAATATTAATACTATAACTGTCAAAGAAATTATTCATTATATAGTGAGAGATCGTTTTAGATTTATGAAAGAAAATAAAGATATTATAAAGATTATTTTCTCGGAAGTATTAACTAATGAGCAGTTAAAACAAAAGATAATTATAGGTGCAGAAGAAGTCTTTAAAGAAAGAAGGTTGGATGAGTTTTTCGAGTATTTAAAACAGAATAATCCAGAAATCAATAAAGAATTGACATTACCTGAAATAATGAGACCTATTGCGGGAGCGTTAATTACATATTTTATTCAGAGATTCATCGTCTTTGATGGAGTTATCTGCGAAACAGAAGAACATGATTTAGATGTGATAGAGCGCCAAATATATAACTGTTGGACAATATAGATATAACTAAAAGGTATAGGCTAAAAAACCTATACCTTTTGTCTTATCCTAATTTAATTATCTTATCACAAATTGATAAAGTAGATTTGTTGTGTGAGATAATAATAGTAATCTTATCTTCTTTTTCTGCTTCTAACGCTTTTAAGACTTCGATTTCACTAAAAATATCAATATTTGCTGTTGCCTCATCTAGTATTAAAAGTTTACTTTCGTTATAGAATGAACGAGCAACTGAAAGACGTTGTTTTTGTCCAGAACTGATATTAGAACTACGTTCACCAACAATCTCATTTTCGCGACGGCGTAGGCTATTGACGAAATTTTTAAGGTTAGTGTGTTTAAGTGAATCAGCTAAGCGCTCTTTGTAAATATCTTTGTCAAAGAAGCTGATATTATTCTTAATTGAAGTGTTGAATAGATAGCTGTCTTGTAAGATTATAGAACTATTTTCTCTAAAGAAGCGGTTATCTATATCGCATAGATTTATGTTATCAATAGTGATATTACCTTGCATATTCTCATCAGAGATGAACTTCATAATAAGTTTAGCAACCGTTGATTTACCGCAACCACTTGGGCCGCTAATACCGATGATTTCACCACGTTTTGCAGAAAAACTTAGATTTTCGACAACGTTAGAATCATTATAACTATAAGTAAGATTGTCTACTTTTAACTCTTTAAAATCAACGATTTGGCCAGTGTTTTCTGGTTCTTCTGGTGTGTTCATAAGTTCTAAAAATCTCTTTCCACTCGCCATAGTTTGACTTAGAGTAGAAGCAAGATTTCCCATATACAAGATAGGAATAAATGATACGATAAACATTGCACTAAGGGCGATAGTTGTATTAGGGTTACCAAGCGTTGTAGCGAAGTAAATAAAACCAAGCACTCCAAAATTGTAAGTAATAACGTTTAAAGTATTTAAGTCTATTAGGAACTTATTCTTGATGTAAGAACTATGAGTTAATTCTTCTGTTTCCATGCGGATATTAGCTTTTTCTTCTTTGATTCTATCATATTGAAGAGCTTCAAAAATACCATAGGCTTGTTCAGAAGAATTGTTATTAACAGCCGTTAGTTTACGACGATAACCTTCACCAACTTCTTGTCCTTTATTACGAAAAGCAAGTGGGTAAACTAGCCCGACAATTATATAAACAAACAAAGCAACAAGTGCAAGTTTCACGCTGAAGAATAGTAGGAATGTGCTAACAACTAAACTTTGGGCGATATAGATTAGAAACGGTGTAATAGTATGAGCATAGAATACCTCTAATAATTCTATATCGGTTGTAATCATCGTCATGTAATCCCCAGATGTATTTTTTGTAAAGCTGTCGATAGAAATACGCTTGAATTTATCTAACACTTTAATACGTAATGTGTGTAAAACTTTAAAAGCTACATAGTGATTTAGTAGTTGTTCTGTATAACTAAACAGACCTTTCAGTATCGCTAGAATAAATATTAAAATAAATAAAATAGCCGCTACTGTTGTAATTTTTGTTATAAAGAACAATGCTATAAAGTAGGTAAATACTACTAAAGTAAGATGCCCTAGACTTCCGAACAATGTCGCACGTAAAAGTGGTCGCTTAAACTCTTTCGCAATCGCTAAAAGTTGTTTTAATTGTTTTAGTGATGTCATTACTCTACCTCCTTAGCTAAAAACTTCTCTTTTAATTGTTGTTGATCATTAAATAATTTTTTGTATAGAGAAGGTTTGTCTATAAGCTGTTCATGAGTACCTTCTTCGATTATTTGCTGATCTTTCAATACATAAATATTATCAGAATTAGTAATGGTTTCTAAATCGTGAGAAATAACAACGATAATCTTTCCATTTTTAATTGAATCAAATGCATCAAGAACAATTTTTTTACTGTAATCATCAATGTTAGAAACAGCCTCATCTAATATATAGATATAACTATCTTTCAAAATAGCTTTTGCAGCAAGTAAACGTTGCTTTTGACCACCAGAAAGATTGCTAGCACCACAGCTAAGCTCATAATCAAGGCCACCGTTTTCAATTACAAAGTCTTTTAGGTTAACTTTTTCAAGAGCATTGTACATATCTTCTTCTGTAATATGTTTGTTGACAGAAAGGTGAGAGCGGATTGAACCTTGAACAAGATAGCTATCATTAGTAATAAGAGTAGCTATTTTAGACATTTTATTCGCAGGAATGGTATCTATATCAAAAGTATCGTATTTAATACTTCCTGCGTAGTTAGAATTTAACCCTAGTATTAGTTTTATAATAGTAGATTTTCCACTACCACTTTCTCCAACAAGGGCAGTTTTTGTGCTAGGTTTGAAAATCATGTTAATATCTTTAAGTGTCGGTTCTTCGTTATAAGAAAAACTTACGTTGCTTAAAACGATATTTTTTCCAGATGTTAGAGTAATATTATTATCTTTTTCTTGTTCAGGATAATCAAGAAGTTTGTAGATATTATCTAACTCAACATTTCCCTTCATAGAAATATGGAACAATCCACCTAAAGCACGAAGCGGTTTGAAACATTCAAGAGTAGCAACAATAACAAAGACAATAAGTTTTTGATCTTTTACAACGAAAATCGCAATAATAGATAAAACGAAAATCGAAACGTAAGTTATCGCATCCATTACATTAATCGAATTAAGTTGATGGCGTAACAGAGCCATTGTTGATTTTCTGTAACGCGCACTACGATTATCAACATCGCCAGCTACGTTATCTTCTTTTCCATAAATTTTTGCAGTAGTGAAACCAGATAATCTATCATAGAAAACTTCTGATAAACTAAGGAAATCACTAAAGTTTTGTTTGTTGGCCTTTTTTGATTTTTTAATAATAACCATAATAGATATAGGTATTAATGGATAAAGAACCAACATCGCGATAAATAACAGAATATGAATTTTACCATAAACAATAAACGAACTTAAAACGATAAACAACGTCGCAAACATCTGAGGAACGAATTTGTTGAAATAAAACTCAATATTAACTATTGAAGAAGAGTTCATAACAAGAAGGCTACCTGTATTAACAGCCTCCGTATAATTAAGTGATAACTTTTCAACTTTGTTGTAAATCTCTTCACGCAAAGTATTTCTAACTTGTTTAGAAATCTTGTGACTAAAGAAGTTATCTCCAGTAGTAGCTAAGTAGTAAATAACCAAGCTTAACACTGTTCTAAAAGCAAAAGTTAAGATAAAACCAGATTTAGAATGGTTATCTAATAAATAGAAAAGTAAATCTACAAAATTGTAGATGAAAAATAAAGAACACCAAAAAGCAACAAGTTTACACAAAGCAACAAGGTAAACTTCTTTTTTAATATTAAAGAGCGCCATGGCTCTACCGTCAATCTTCATAATATCTCCTTTTAAATATATTTAGATCTATAAAACAACGAAAAAGTTTAAACAAATATAGTAAAGCTTAGCTGACTTATATTGCAAAATATAGTTTAAAAATTATAAATACCAGTATTTAAAATTTTAATTACATAGAATAAACTTATTTCGTATAGGGGATCTATGCCCTTATTTGATATTCGCTATCAATTAATATCTAATTTATTATACTATATAGAAAAAGTAAAAGATACATAAATGTTCATTGTTACGAAAAAGTTCAAAAATACGGTGATATTCAAATAGAAAATGTGTTAAATGTTGTGAGATAATACATATGTGACAAGAATATACAAAAAAGAAAGGTTTCTGATATAATGTAAGCCAACCAAAACCACATTAAGGAGAAGCCTTTCATATGAGTGGTATATCAGAAGTATACCGTATTCGTCAACGGGTAATTGAGTATGCAATAAAACATAATAATTCAAAGGCAGCAATGAAGTATAAGACATCACGTCAGCAGATAAAACGTTGGAGAGACAGATACGACAGCACAGTCCAGTCTCTTCTGCCAAAAAGCAGAAGACCTAAGAGCCACCCAAACTAGCACACGCAAGAAGAAATAGAACTGGTTATGAAAAAATACAGGAAATGTGGCTATGAAGGGCTGGCAGAAGTTTATGTCAAAGCAAGAAAGGAAGGCTACAGCCGTACATACGATTCAATGTGCAAGATAATAAAGAAAATAAAGGGTAATGCCAAAGAAAAGCTTAAAAAGCAGCTGGGATTTGACATAAAGAAAGTTCAGACAGACAATGGGAAATAGTTCACAAA
>ERZ773100.143-NODE-143-length-43390-cov-6.082381_pt1 | contig 43390 bp, 42 predicted proteins | sample MGYA00511119_ERZ773100 | MGnify/ENA primary metagenome ERZ773100 (study PRJEB29015, sample SAMEA2738000) | human oral metagenome | biome: human oral; feature: human-associated habitat; material: dental | place: China | collected 2111 ...
TTTAATTATGTTTTCTTCTTTTTATTTTTTACATGCTTTTTATTTCTATATCGATTTAATAATTATTCAATAATTGACTTATTTTTAATTATAACATTTACAGGTGTTTTATTTGTAACTAAACAATTTGGTTTTTTAGTAAATTTTCTTATAGTCTTATTAGTAGTAAGATATTTTAAATTTTCTTTTATTCTTAAGTCTTTTTTTATTACTACGATGTTCTTACTAATAATAGTATATATAGGATATCTATTTGGGTTATTTGATGAAAATGTTAGTATAGACGCATTTAGGGAAGATGGGAAAGAGCGATATTTATTAGGGTTTAAATTCTTTACATTTTTGCCTAGTTATTTTTTTCATTTATTTTTAGTATATTTAATCCTTAGAAAAGAAAAGATTAATTTTAAGGAAATAACATTATTTTTTATATTAAATTATATACTTTTTTATTTTACAGATACGAGAGCTATATATTATTTAGTTAACTTGATATTTGTTTTTATAATTATTCAAAAAATAACTAGAATAGATTATAAGACTAAATTTGGTATAGGATATACAATTTCTTTAACTACTAAATATAGTTATATAATATTTTTCTGTATAGCTGTTTATCTACAGTGTAATTATGATTCAAATATTAGTTGGATGAATGAGCTTAATCAAGCCTTATCAGGGAGATTAGAGCTAGGTCATAAAGGGTATTCTCTTTATGGAGTTAAATTATTTGGCTCTAATGTAGAATATGTAGGATTTTTAGATATAACTGAGGGAGAATCATATTTTTATATAGATTCAGCTTATCAGCAGTTATTAATCAATTATGGGATATTGATATCTTTATTATTAGGAATTGGTTTTTTGAAAGCTATATCGGTATTTATCAATCAAAATGATATTTATACAGGCACTGCAATAGTTTTTCTATTGATCCATTCTATGACAGATCCCCAACTAATATTTACAGCATATAATCCACTAATATATATGGTGGCTTATTATGGGCATAAACAAAACCTATTGAGATAATATTTTGAAAATAGAAAAATTAAGAACAATAAAATTTAATTTTTTAATGAATTTTATACTTACCGTATCAAATTTTTTATTTCCTTTAATTACGTTTCCTTATGTGTCTCGGATTTTGCTTCCAGAGGGAACAGGAAAAGTTGCTTTTGCACTTTCGGTTGTAAGTTATTTTTCTATTTTTGCTTCTTTTGGCGTTGCAACTTATGGCGTGAGAGTTTGTGCTCAAGTAAGAGATAATAAGGACTTGCTTTCAAAAACGGTACACGAGCTATTATTTATTAATACTGTTACAACAATTTTTGTGTATGTATGCTTTGGGGCTGTTATCTATTTTGTACCTCGTTTTTATTTTGAAAAAGAATTATTTTGGGTAACCTCAATATTTATCCTTTTTACGATTGTTGGTATTGAATGGTTGTATAAAGGATTAGAGAAATATCAATATATTACAATTAGAACAATTATTTTTAAATTAATTGCCTTATTTCTTGTTTTTATATTTATAAGAACAAAAGATGATTATATTGAATTTGCACTTATTTCTATTTTTGCAATAGTTGGTTCTGGAATATTTAATTTATTTAATTCTAGAAAATTAATATACTATCAAAAATATAATAAATATGAATTTAAGAAACATTTAAAACCTATGTTTTTCTTATTTCTGACAACATTGTCAATAGCAATTTATACAAGCGTTGATGAAGCTATTTTAGGTTTGTTAAGTTCTTCTCAGGAAGTTGGTTATTATAATGCTGCGATGAGAGTAAAGGGGATTTTATTTACATTAATCACATCACTGGGAATTGTTCTATTGCCTAGATTATCATACTATGTAGAAAATAATATGACTGCAGAATTTCATTCTGCACTAAAAAAGTCAATGAATTTTATTATAGTTATTGCAGTGCCTATTGTTATCTTCTTTATGGTTTTTGCCAAGGAAACCATTTTACTCCTGGCCGGAGATAATTATATTAATGCAATTTTTCCATTACAAATTATTGTTTGGGCATTATTACTAAGTGCAATTACTAATATTTTAGGAATTCAAATTTTACTTCCATTGAAAAGAGATAAGGAGCTTCTAATTTCAGTATTGTTAGCTGCAGTAGTTGATATTATTGTAAATTTAATTCTGGTACCAAAGTTAGCTGCAATTGGAACTGCTATCTCAGTAATTTTTGCAGAAATAACAGTTTTAATTACTCAGTTAATAATATTAAGAAAATATATTCCTATATTATTTAGTGAATTGCAGCTTATTCGAATTGGTTTAGCTATCTCTGCTGCAATAATGATAAGTTTAGGTTTGTATCAAATAGATATAACCTCTTCTATTATTGTATCCTTTTTGATAATAATTTTTGTATATTTCATGGTTTATTTCACTTTATTATTAATTTTTAAGGAAAAATTTATGATATACGTATATGAAACAATTCATCATAAGACTTTTAAATAAATATTATTAATGATTTACATTGGAGAATTTATATGAAGTATGATTACTTAATTGTTGGAGCAGGTCTTTTTGGCTCAATCTTTGCTCATGAGGCGACTAAACGCGGCAAAAAATGTTTAGTGATCGAAAAGCGTAATCACATTGGTGGTAACTGCTATAGCCAAAATGTGGAGGGAATTAATGTACACAAATATGGTGCACATATTTTTCATACAAGTAACAAAGTTGTTTGGGACTATATTCAGCAATTTGCTGAATTTAATCGTTTTACTAACTCTCCTGTAGCTCGCTATAAAGATGAATTATATAGTTTACCTTTCAATATGCTTACCTTTAATAAAATGTGGGGAGTTATTACACCACAAGAAGCTGAAGCTAAAATTAAAGACCAGATATCAAAAGAGAATATTACAGAGCCTAAAAATCTTGAAGAGCAAGCAATCTCATTAGTTGGTCGCGATATCTATGAAAAATTGATTAAAGGTTATACTGAAAAGCAATGGGGACGTAAATGTACGGAACTTCCGGCTTTTATTATTAAGCGTTTACCTGTGCGTTATACCTACGATAATAATTATTTCTATGATACCTATCAAGGAATTCCAGTTGGTGGTTACACAGGGATTTTTGAAAGAATGTTAGAAGGTATTGAAGTAAAATTAAATGTTGATTTTTTTGCTGAACGAAAATATTACGAAAGTTTAGCCGATAAAATAGTGTTTACAGGGATGATTGATGAATATTTTGGGTATAAGTTTGGTAAGTTAGAATATCGTAGTTTACGTTTTGATAATGATATATTAGATATGCCAAATTATCAAGGTAATGCAGTTGTAAATTATACTGAAGATAAAGTTCCTTATACACGTATAATTGAACATAAACATTTTGAATATGGAACTCAAGCTAAGACAGTGATTACTCGTGAGTATTCAAAAGAATATCAAGAGGGAGATGAACCTTATTACCCAATCAATGATCAACGTAATAATGAATTATATTCAAAATATAAAGCATTAGCGGATAATGCATCAAATGTTATTTTTGGCGGACGTTTAGCGCAGTATAAATATTTTGATATGCATAATATTATTGCTGAAGCCTTAGAATGTGCTGCTAAAGAGTTAAATTAAATAGGGATTAATATGCATAGAATAACATTATCAAAAATTTTTCTTTGGTTTGGTGATTTTTTTGCTTTTTTTTCCTCTTTTTTTATTGCATTGGTGCTATTACCTTTAATTAATAACAGCCACGCCATTTTTCCTAAAGGAGAGCTTGATGAATATATTTTTATTCATTTTGTGATTTCTCTTGGCTGTGTCTGCTGGTTTTGGATCCGTTTACGTCATTACACATATAGAAAACCCTTTTGGTTTGAGCTTAAAGAAATACTTCGAACCTTAGTTATATTTTTTGTTATAGAGCTAGCAATTATAGCTTTCTCTAAACTTTATGTGTCTAGAACATTGTGGATGTTAACGTGGTTTTTGGCTGTGTTTCTAGTGCCTTTAGTTAGAGTTTCTTTAAAAAAATTACTTTTAAAACTAAATTTATACCAAAAGGATACAATTATTATTGGTAGTGGCCGAAATGCTAAAGATGTATATCGAGCACTAGCTGATGAATCCTATTTGGGATTTAGCCTTTGCTATTTTGTTTTATCAGATACTATTCCTGAAGATGGTATGGGTGAAATTAAAGTCATCGATGCAAAGAATAAGGATATTATTTCACTTCTTCAACTCGATACAAAGACAGTTCAGTTCATATTAGCTTTAGATGACGAGATATTGTTGGATTCTTGGTTAAGATATTTAGCTTTAAACAAATGTCGTTCAGTTTCCGTTATTCCTAATATTAGGGGAATACCATTGTATGGTACAGATATGTCTTTCTTATTCAGCCATGAAATGTTGCTGTTGAGAGTCAATAATAATCTTGCAAAGCGTTCCTCTCGTATTCTAAAAAGAACAATGGATATTGTCGGATCTTTAGCTATTATTACTTTGCTTTCTCCCGTATTGCTTTATCTTTATTTTTCAGTAAAAAAAGATGGTGGTAATGCGATTTATGGACATCCTAGAATTGGTCGTAATGGAAAGACATTTAAGTGTTTGAAATTTAGATCTATGGTTATGAATTCTAAAGAAGTACTAGATGAATTACTAAGAACAGATCCTGAAGCAAGAACAGAATGGGAGAAAGATTTTAAATTAAAGAATGATCCCCGTATTACTAAAATCGGTGCCTTTATTCGTAAGACTAGTTTAGATGAATTACCTCAGCTATTTAATGTTTTAAAAGGTGAAATGAGTTTAGTTGGGCCTCGCCCAATTGTCGCTGATGAGTTAGAGCGTTATCAGGATGATGTTGAGTATTACCTTATGGCAAAACCAGGAATGACTGGGTTATGGCAAGTAAGCGGACGTAATGATGTAGATTATAATACTCGCGTTTATTTTGATTCTTGGTATGTAAAAAATTGGTCACTTTGGAATGATATTGCTATTTTGTTTAAAACTGTAAATGTAGTTTTAAAACGAGATGGGGCTTATTAGTATTAGCTGCCTCTCATTTATTTTGAGAGAATATTTTATATACTTTTTTATTAATTCTACTATGGTTATTGAATATGTATAATAGAAAACAAAGAATACTATATTTAGATTTACTTAATATTTTTGCCTGTTTTGCCGTATTGATGTTACATCATAATGGTATTGTTCATAACTATGATGTAACTACATTAGCCTGGAAGCAGTCCCTTGCTTTCGAAGTACTTTTTTATTGGGCTGTTCCTGTCTTCTTTATGTTGACAGGTGCAACATTAATGAGATTCCTAGAAAAATATAGTATTAGAGAATTTTTTATTAAGAGATTAGTAAAGACTTTTTTACCTTTTCTATTCTTTAGTTTAGTATTGTCAATATATTTTTACTCGCGAGGCGAGTATAGACCAAACTCTTTTCAAGAGCTTCTTAGTGATATATTCATGACTAGAGTGCCAGAGGGATGGGCTTATTGGTTTTTTTTACCTCTTTTTTCGTTGTATACTTTACTTCCTGTCCTTTCATTTTTAAGAAATAATAAAAAAATATTATGGTATATTGTTAGTGGGATTTTTATTACCCAATCTTGCCTTCCTTTGATATTTCAATCACTTAGAGTGCAATACAATTGGGATGTAGTTTTCCCATTTAGTGGATATGTGCTATTTCTACTATTAGGCTTTTTATTTTCGGAAACTTCTCCGCCTAGAAAGCTTAGGTTTTTAATTTATTTCTTAGGTATATTAGGAGCATTGTTTAGATATTTTGGAACGTATTATTATTCAGTTTTAAGTGGTAGTTTGGATAGGTTTTTATTCAGTTATATGCAATTTCATTCAGTATTGTTAGCAGTTGCGGTTTTTGTTTTTATTAAAGAGATAACTAAAATTACATTTAATAAAAATTTAGTTGGGTTTATACAAGGTTTATCATCTTGTAGCTTTGGAATATATCTCATTCATGTGTTTGTTATGTATAAAATCGAGTTGCCCATTCTAAATATTACGCCTGACAATGTCTATTGGCGTTTTGTTGGAGCCTTTTTAACATATAGTTTATGCTTAGCTATAGTATTCTCGGTAAAAAAAATACCTTATGTAAAAAGTATTTTCCCATAAGTTATGAAACTGTTGATCACTGGCGGTTCTGGCTTCATCGGTTCCGCCCTTATTCGATATATCATTAATCAGACTCTAGATTCCGTTATCAATATTGATAAACTGACTTATGCGGCAAATCAATCAGCCTTGAAAGAGATAGAAGATAGCCCTCGTTATGCTTTTGAAAAAGTTGATATCTGTGATCTTAAGACGCTAGAAAGCATTTTCGAGAAATATCAACCGGATGCGGTGATGCATTTGGCGGCTGAAAGTCATGTCGATCGTTCTATTACGGGAGCGGTTGATTTTATTCAAACCAACATTGTTGGTACTTATACGTTGTTAGAAGTTGCTAAGAATTATTGGGATACCTTAGACAAAGCTAAAAAATCTATCTTTCGATTTCACCATATTTCTACTGATGAAGTGTATGGGGCTTTATCCTTTTCTGAACCGGCCTTTACTGAACAATCTCCTTATCATCCGAGTAGCCCTTATTCAGCTTCAAAAGCGGCAAGTGATCATTTGGTATACGCTTGGCATCGCACTTATGGTTTGCCGGTGATGCTCTCAAACAGTTCTAATAATTATGGCGCTTATCAACATACTGAAAAGCTTATTCCTTTGATGATTTCAAATGCACTTATGGGAAAACCTTTACCAATTTATGGTGATGGACAACAAATTCGCGATTGGTTATTTGTAGAAGATCATGTTGAAGCGCTATACTTAATTTTGACCAGAGGTAGAATTGGCGAACGTTACAATATTGGCGGAAATTGTGAAAAAACCAATCTTGAAGTAGTTAAGAGCATCTGTCAATTACTTGAAGAACTCATACCGGAAAAACCAAATAATATAGCGCATTACGAGGATCTAATTACTTATGTAAAAGACCGCCCCGGACATGATGTTCGTTATGCATTAGATTGTTCTAAAATTTATGATGAGTTAGGTTGGATCCCTAGGGAATCGTTTAATTCAGGTATTCGTAAAACAGTAGAATGGTTTATCATGAATAATAAGTAATATTGTCTGGTCTTATAATAAGACTTAATTTTTATATATTTAAAGGTATGCACTATAGAAAAACGCTTAATCTGATTTTTAGCATTATTTTTATTTAATTTAGGAAAAACATATGAAAAACATCGTTATTGTCGGTGGGGGAGCCGGTGGTTTGGAGCTGGCGACTTATTTAGGAAACACATTGGGTCGTAAAAAGAGTGCAAATGTCACGTTGATTGATCGGAATCAAACGCATTTATGGAAGCCATTATTACACGAATTGGCGACAGGCGCCTTGGATGATGGGGTTGAGGCGTTGAGTTATCGTGCTCATGCGCATAATCATCATTTCCATTTTGAGCAAGGAGCTATGGTGGGGTTAAATCGCCAACATAAATATGTAGAACTTGCACCGGTATATGGTGAAGACGGCGATATGATAGTGGTTTCCCGTCGTATTCCTTACGATTATTTAGTCATTGCTATCGGAAGTAAATCGAATGATTTCAATACGAAAGGTGTTGCGGAGAATTGCATCTTTTTAGATAACCCGGCACAAGCAATGCGATTCCAACAAAAAATGTTAGAGTTATTCCTTAAATTCCGTGAAAACCAAGCGTTGGATGATATTGGTGAAGAAGAAAGCAAGCAGCAATTAGCGGAGGACGGTCACATTAATATTGCGATTGTGGGCGCTGGTGCGACGGGTGTTGAGCTATCTGCTGAGCTGTATAATGCCGCAGAGCATCTTTCTTCCTATGGTTATGGTGAGATTGACAGTAGCCGTTTAAAAGTTACCTTGATTGAGGCCGGCCCTCGGATTTTACCCGCTTTACCTGAACGTATTTCTAACGATGCGACAGAAGAACTAAGCAAGTTGGGTGTAAAGGTAAAAACCAATACCATGATTGTCGAAGCAGATAAAAAATGTTTGATCACTAAAGAGGGGAGTCAAATTCCGGCTGATTTAATGGTGTGGTCGGCAGGTATTCGTACTTCATCCATTACCCAAAATTTTGATGGCTTGGAAATCAATCGCATTAATCAGTTAGTTGTGAAGAAAACCCTGCAAACGACGGAGGACGACACGATTTTTGCTATGGGCGATTGCTGTTTCTTTATGCAAGATGATGGCACGCCTATTCCGCCGAAAGCGCAAGCGGCTCATCAAATGGCTGGGTTCTGTGCGAAAAATATCATCGCTTTATTTGAGGGTAAGCCGCTAAAAGAATTTAAATATAACGATAAAGGTTCGTTGGTTTCATTATCCGAATTTACCGCATTTGGTGCATTAGGCGGTAAATTAACCGGTGGTTCCTCCATGACCATTGAAGGAAAAATTGCGCAATGGATGTATATTTCTCTTTATCGTATGCACCAAGCGGCTTTGCATGGGTGTTTTAAAACCGGCTTAATTATTGTGGTCGGCCGTTTAAATCGCTTCTTGCGTCCAGCCTTAAAACTTCATTAATCTAAGTTACTTTTTGAGATTAGCCTGCAGCGAAATAGCAGGCTAATTTATCGTTGTCTCTTCCTGCGGTAAGTCTTTGCGGAAAGACACCATCAGTTGGTCGATTTTAAAATTCTCGGTGTCGATGATTTCAAATTTGTAGCGATCAAACAATACAAAATCCGTTTTTTTCGGGATTTTGCGTAGCATATACATCATAAAACCGGCGATCGTTTCGTAGTTCTCGTCATGCGGGAAGGCTTCAATATCCAAGGCGCGTTTCACATCTTCCAATGGGGTTGCGCCATCAATAAGCCAAGAATCTTCATCACGGCGGATAATTTGTTCTTCTTCATTGGAAACTAATTCGCCCATCACAATGCTCATCACATCATTTAACGTCACGATACCCACAACCAGAGCATATTCATTCACAATAATGGCAAAATCTTCGCCGGTGGATTTAAACAGCTCCAACACTTCATATAAAGACAGGGTATCCGGTACAAATAGTGGTTTGCGCAATAAGCGGTGGTCGGTTACCTGCACTTGTTCTTCTTTTAAGAATAAGGTGAGCAAGCTGTGCGATTCCACATAGCCTAGAATGTGATCTAAACCTTTATCGCAAATAATTAATTTAGAGTGCGAATTTTTTGTTAGGGTATCCAGCACCTGTTGGCGATTAAAAGTGCGGTCTAAAAACACAATGTTTTCGCGCGTGGTCATGGTGGAGGTTACTGTGCGCTGTTGCATATCGAAAATATTTTCAATCAAATAATGCTCTTGCGCTTTTAGCACACCGGCTTCGGCACCGGCATCCACCACAGCGACAATATCTTCCGGCGTCATGCTTTCTACCCGCACCGTAGAGATTTTAAACAGACGGAAAATGACATTCGCTAACGAGTCGAAAATCCAAACAATCGGCTTCAGCAGGAAAATGCAAACTTGCATAATACGCACTGTGCGTAGCGCCATTGCTTCAGGATTGAGCAGCGCCAAGCGTTTTGGCATTAAATCTGCGAATAAAATAAAAGAAGCCGTGACGATGATAAACGCCAGCCACGAAGCGGCACTTTCCACCCAAGGCTCATCCATGTATTGATTAATGAAAGCTTGTAAATAGACACGAATTGTCGCTTCGCCAATCACCCCGCCCAGCACAGCAACCATATTCAAACCAATTTGCACAACCGTGATGAAACGCCCCGGTTGTTCTTGTAATTTTAATACCAACGCCGCTTTGGTATTACCTTCGTTCACCATATTTTGCAATTTAATGCGACGTGCGCCCGCCAAGGAAATTTCAGCGGAGGAGACGATAGCACTGATAATAATCAGCAGAATTAAAATGAAAATAGCAGACCATAAACTCATCATATTTTGACTCACTCTGACCTAATGGAAGAAATTGTTGCATTCTATCACAACATCATAAAGCACAAGAAATTGGTTTAGGGTTTTGCCAGCCTAGGCGGAGAAGATCGATGTAACAAATATTCAATAGCATTCGCAGAGAGCGTTTAAAGGTACACAATCAGAAAAATAAAGCAAAGGCGAATAAGGATGAATAGGACGAATAATAATCCGCACGTAAAACGTGCGGTTTTTAGGCGCCCCTATAAGGGCCTATACTTCACAAGCCCCTCAAGGGGCTTGTGAAAACCGGTCACCGTGTTTATTTTCATATCACTATTTTAGTGAATCGTAGCGTGCAACTTGTTGCACGAAATCATGAATGCCCGAAAGAGTTAAATAACGTTCCGTGCGTAATTTGGTCGTGCATCAAGATGCACGCTACACATGAAATCGTGAATTACGCATTGAGGTTAATTATTCGTGCAACAAGTTGCACGCTACGAGGAAGGACTCCATACGCATAGCGTATGGTTTTTATAACCAGACTTTGGCGTTTAAAATTCACAATCCTGTTGTGCTTTACAGCGAGAATAAAGCCACTTCAACCCCTCTAATAAAGCTGGCATGACACTGGTCATATGGGTTTCTTCAGGATAAATTTTACTCACAACCGCTAGCTTATCATTAGGTAGAATCGTAGCGTGCAACAAGTTGCACGCTACGAGGGGTTGAATAATCGTCCTATATGTTGAGATTCGGTTGTCAGCCTTGTTCATTATATCGCGAGGATTTTTTCTGTTCATCGCTTAAGCTATTTGGCTCCATACGCATAGCGTATGGTTTTTATAACCAGACTTTGGCTGGCTATAAATAAAGACAAAGTGCGGTGAAAAAATACAACATTTTTTGACCGCACTTTGGTGTTTAAAATTCACAATCCTGTTGTGCCTTACAGCGAGAATAAAGCCATTTCAACCCCTCTAATAAAGCCGGCATGACACTGGTCATATGGGTTTCTTCAGGATAAATTTTACTCACAACCGCTAGCTTATCATTAGGTAGCCCATTCAGTTTTTCCGATAAATTGTTGACTTGCGTCACCATGGCACGCTGATCTAACTGCTTTTGTCGTTGGGGATCTTGTTTCATATAGGACGCCAATTTTTGTTCATATTCTCCAACGGTGAAACGCACGCCAATTTTTTCTTTAATTTTTTGTAGGTGTTCGGAAAATGCAGGTAAATCTTGCAAAATCCGTTGCTGATTCCACCAGATTGAAGGGCTGGCGATAAGATAGTTGCGGAATCCATTCGGGTGATTAAACAAACTATATAAACTAAATAGACCACCATAAGAATGCCCGAAAATGTTTTGTTGAGCCGTATTAATTGAAAAACGGCGATGTAAATCCGGCGCGAGTTCTTCCTGAATAAAGCGATAAAAATTTTCCGCACCACCAAATTTTTTATTGGTTTTATCGCCTGTATCATCGTAACTTTCTGACGGCGGCGTATAATCTTGCGCGCGTTCTGCCGGATTAAGAAGTTGAGTATTCGGGTAGCCGATGCCGACGATTAAAAATGGTACGGCATTGGTTTCTTGTGAGCGCGCCATCATGTTTTGCGCCATGCTGGCAGCCGCCGGGAAAAGGGCATCGCCGTCTAACACATACAGAACAGAATAGCCGATATGCTTTACTTCTCCAACAGGCATCACCTGAATGCGATAATCTTTTTTCGTAAATTGGCTGTGAAGCACATATTCTTGTGCATTAGGGATGATCGCCGGTTCTAAATTGCCGGCAGAAGTCGCTTGATGCCCCTCGGCAAGATTAAAGAATACGCCACAAGAAAGTGCCAATAATAACGGTTTCATACATGTTCCTATGTGAGTTTTTGCGCTAGCGTAGCAAAGTACGGTCAGTTTTTCTAATGTTTTTATCAGATAAAAATACCCGAAAAAATGACCGCACTTGATGACTAATCAGATTAGTATAAATTGCTATAAAATTTTTTAAAATTATGGTCTAATAGCGCGTAATTTTTTGTTAATCAAGAGAAAAAGGTTAAATATGAGCTGGATTGATAGAATTTTTAGTAAAAATACCTCGTCTTCTTCCCGCAAAGCCAATGTACCTGAAGGTGTGTGGACAAAATGTACCTCATGCGAACAGGTGCTATATCGTGAAGAATTAAAACGTCATTTGGAAGTTTGCCCAAAATGCGGACACCATATGCGTATTGATGCGCGCGAGCGTTTATTGGGCTTATTGGATCAAGACAGCGTACAAGAATTAGCGGCAGAGTTAGAACCGAAAGATATCTTGAAATTCAAAGACTTGAAGAAATATAAAGATCGCATTAGCGCGGCGCAGAAAGATACCGGCGAAAAAGATGCCTTAATTGCATTTTACGGAACGTTATACAATATGCCGATCGTGGCGGCAGCCTCTAACTTTAGCTTTATGGGCGGCTCTATGGGATCTGTGGTGGGAGCGAAATTTGTCAAAGCCGCAGAAAAAGCCATGGAAGAAAATTGCCCGTTTGTCTGTTTCTCCGCCAGTGGTGGCGCACGTATGCAGGAAGCCTTGTTCTCCCTCATGCAAATGGCAAAAACCAGCGCCGTATTGGCTAAAATGCGTGAAAAAGGCGTACCATTCATTTCCGTATTAACGGATCCAACCTTAGGTGGCGTTTCTGCCAGTTTCGCGATGTTGGGTGATATCAACATTGCCGAACCAAAAGCCTTAATCGGTTTTGCCGGTCCACGTGTTATTGAACAAACCGTGCGTGAAAAATTGCCGGAAGGTTTCCAACGTAGTGAATTTTTATTGGAAAAAGGCGCAATTGACATGATCGTAAAACGTGCTGATATGCGTAATACCTTGGCGAGTTTGGTCAGCAAACTGATGAATAAGCCATCTCCTTTTGTGGAAAGCGAATTAATCACAGAAGAATAAATATGAACACAATTTTAAAAGCCACTTCGCCACTCAACGAGTGGCTTTCTTATTTGGAAAACAGTCATTTTAAAGCGATTGATTTAGGGCTGGAACGCATTAAATCTGTCGCCCAAGCATTGGATTTGCTCACACCTGCGCCTTTTGTGATTACCGTGGGCGGTACAAATGGCAAAGGGACCACTTGTCGTTTGTTAGAAACCATTTTATTGAATGCGGGTTATCGTGTTGGCGTCTATTCTTCACCGCATTTGTTACGTTATAACGAACGCGTTCGCATTCAGAATCACGAGTTGGATGATGCACAGCACACGGCGTCTTTTGCCTATATTGAGCAAAACAAAACGCAATCATTAACGTATTTTGAATTCAGCACCTTGTCTGCGTTACATTTGTTTAAACAGGCAAAATTGGATGTGGTGATTTTAGAAGTCGGGCTTGGCGGTCGCTTGGATGCCACGAATATCGTGGATAATGACATGGCGGTCATTACCAGCATTGACATTGATCATACGGATTTCCTCGGTTCTACGCGCGATCAAATCGGGTTTGAAAAAGCGGGAATTTTCCGCGCCAATAAACCGGTGATTATCGGCGAACCTAACATTCCGCAAAGCATGTTGGCGCATGCCGAAACATTAGGTTGCCAATTATTTTGTCGTCATCTTGATTGGGACTTTAGTCAACAAGAACTAGGTTGGACATGGCAAACCACGCATGAAGATGAAAAAGTGCGGTGGAATTTGCTCACGGATTTACCGCTTTGCCAAATTCCGTTAGCCAATGCGGCAACTGCACTGGCGGCAGTACAAAAATTGCCGTTTGAGATTTCTCTTGAAACCGTGAAAAAGTCGTTGCTTGAGGTGGAGCTTACCGGGCGTTTTCAAACCATGAAACCGGAAAGCTTAACGCATTTGGCGCAAATGGTTGATCGCGAAGTGGAAGACCTACCGCGTATGATTATTGATGTGGGGCATAATCCGCACGCAGCACGTTATTTAGCAGAAAAACTGACCGCACTTAAAGCCCAATCTCAGGGAAAACTGATTGCCGTTTGCGGAATTTTAAAAGATAAAGATGCGGTCGGTGTGTTGACGCCATTACTTCCACTGGTGGATGAATGGCATTGCGTCACGTTAGGAGGGTATCGCGGGCAAGAGGGGAAAGCATTATTGCTCACCTTGCGACAAGTTGCCGAACAACAGCATTTGACGGTGCAGGGCAGCAGTGCCGATTCTGTGGCAGAAGGCGTGAAAAGTGCGGTGGAAATGGCGAATAAAAATGATACCGTGCTGGTCTTTGGCTCTTTTCATACCGTAGGTGAGTTTTTGACATTCAGTCAGCCATCAAGGTCGATATAAACAAAAATAGCACTGAGAAGCATATCAGTGCTATTTTTTGGCGTTTGTTTGATAGTGTTTTTATTTGACTTCTTTAAAGGCAATCATACCTTGTTCACTGAAATCAGCTTGATCGTCATCGTCAAATGTCATCGGGGTGATCCTTTCTTCATCAAATGCCGTGTCCCCTTCGATGCCATCAAATAACTGCCCCTGTTTTATCCCTTTAAAATCAAAGCATTTCGGATCGCATAAATGAGAAAGGGTAATGTTTTGCATGGCGCTAAACATGGTTTCCAAACGCCCCGGATATTGGCGATCCCAAGTGTTCAACATGTCTTTCACCACTTGTCGTTGCAAATTCGGCTGTGAACCGCACAGGTTGCAAGGAATGATTGGGAATTGTTTCGTAACGGCATATTTTTCAATATCTTTCTCTTTGCAATACGCCAGCGGACGAATCACAATGTGCTTGCCATCATCAGAAATCAATTTAGGTGGCATGGATTTTAATTTTCCGCCGTAGAACATGTTCAGAAACAACGTCGCCAACATATCATCGCGATGATGCCCTAACGCAATTTTGGTTGCGCCAAGTTCGGTCGCCGTGCGGTATAAAATCCCACGACGTAAACGCGAGCAAAGTGAGCAAGTGGTTTTCCCTTCCGGGATTTTTTCTTTCACGATGCCGTAGGTATTTTCTTCAACAATTTTGTAGTTCACACCGATTTTTTGTAAATATGTCGGCAGAACGTGTTCCGGAAAGCCCGGTTGTTTTTGGTCTAAATTCACCGCCACAATATCGAAATTGACCGGCGCATTTTGTTGTAGGTTGAGCAAAATATCCAATAAGGTATAGCTGTCTTTCCCACCGGAAAGGCATACCATCACTTTGTCGCCTTCTTCAATCATATTGAAATCGGCAATGGCATTGCCGACGTTACGGCGCAGGCGTTTTTGTAATTTATTGAAATTGTAATTTTGTTTTTTTTCGATTGAGTTTGCTGTATTCATTGTATTTATTCGGTTATTTGGAAAGCGGCTCATTATATACGAAGCCTTAAGGTTTGTATAAATGAATTAAAACGATCTTAAAACACACCGCACTTGGTGTGAGAAATTAAGAAAACGACCGGTCTTGGGGCAGAATATGCTATGATTCCCCTCAATTTTATTAATGAAACTGAAATAGGACTGAACAAATGAAACTTGATCCTGATATGGCCATTGACATGGCTTACGATATTTTCCTTGAAATGGCGCCGGAGAATCTTTCACCGGCAGATATTCTGTTGTTTAACCTTCAATTTGAAGAGCGAGGCGCGGTTGAATTTGTTGAAACGGCGGAGAATTGGGAAGAGGAAATCGGGGTTTTAATTGATCCTGAGGCTTATGCGGAAGTGTGGATTGGGTTGGTGAATGAGCAAGATGTGATGGATGACGTTTTTGCCAAATTTCTTATTTCTCATGAAGAAAAGGATCGTCAATATCATATTATCTGGAAAGAATAATGGAAAAAAACACCGCACTTTTAGGTTTAAGAAAGGAAAGAATGCGTAAAAGTGCGGTTAAAAATGAGATAGAATCACTGAGTTAGATTTTGGTGACATCGAATTTGGCTAGGTCAATGGTATCTTCCGTGCCATAGAATTTCGCCAAGGCTTGACGAAGTGTTTCGGCGCGTTTCGGCAAGCCTGCTGAGGCATAATGTTGTACTTGTCGATAAACGGCGAGTTTAAATGGTTGGGTGTCGCCGGGCTGACCATTGAGATTATCCGAGCTTGCAAAATAACGAAAATTTGCCGCGGTAGCAAGGATCCATTCTAAGGCTTGTGGTTTGACTTCAACCTGCTCAAATAAGCGTTGCTGTTCTTCCGTTCTGCCATCCGGTTCGTACCAATAACCAAAATCCTCTAATTTGCGACGTTCTTTTCCGGCGACTAACCAATGAGCAATTTCATGTAGCCCGCTGCTATAAAAACCACGAGCAAAATAGATGGCATTATACGGGCAAGTGTCATTTGCCGGCACATATAAGGGTTCATCGCCACCTTTAACCAATTTCGTGTTGTATTCTTGTTCAAAACATTGATTAAAAATCGCGATTAAATCGTTAATGTCATGTTCCATGCCTGTCTCCCAAAAGCTTTACGAGATTTTTTTCACTGATTTGCGAACGACCAGTTCCGGGTGGATTTCAATCGTTTCCCGCTGTTCGGATTTGTGGTTAATGCGTTCAAATAACAAATTGACCGCCTGAACGCCTAAGCGGGATTTGGATTGGTGAATCGTTGTGAGCGGTGGTGCATAAAAACGAGAGGCGTGAATATTATCATAGCCAATGATCGAAATATCATCAGGCACACGCAAGCCTTTTTCGCTAATGGCGGAAATTGCACCTAATGCCATGACGTCATTGCAACAAAATACGGCCGTTGGCAAGGTGTCTTGCCGTAAAATTTTGTTCATGCATTCATAGCCGTCTTCCGGTTCAAAAAAACCTTCCATTACCCAATTGGGGTTGATGGTTAATCCGGCCTCTTGCATGGCGTGCACAAAGCCTTCGTAACGGGTTTTTGCTGTGGTTTTGGAGAGTTCACCGGCAATAATCCCAATGTGTTTATGACCATTTTCAATAAGATGTTGAGTGGCTAAATAACCGCCATTAAAACTGTTGTCTTGAATGATATCTGTATCAACATTCGGGCCCCAATCCATGACAACCATTGGAATGGTTTCAAAGTTAGTTAATATATTCAAGGAATCCGGCAAATACTCCGAACACATCACTAAAATGCCATCCACTCGTTTTTGAGCAAGCATATCCAAATGATTGCGGATTTTTTCTGCGTTATTTTGCGTGTTGCATAGAAAGAGCGAATACCCTTGGCGGTAGCAATGTTCTTCTACGGCGTGAATAATTTCCGCAAAATAAGGCGCTTCGCTGGTGGTCACGATCATCCCGATGGATTTTGTGGTATTCACTTTTAAGCTACGCGCGACCGCACTTGGGGAATACTTGAGATCTTGAATTGCTTGTAGCACTAATTTTTCGGTTTCTTCCGCCACGAAACGGGTTTTGTTAATCACGTGCGAAACGGTGGTGGTGGAAACGCCGGCCATTTTGGCGACATCTTTGATCGTTGCCATAATTTGCTCCGTAAAAAAAATTTGAGCTATTATAAAGAGGGAAGAGGGATTGGTTAAGGGTGGAAAGGCAAAATTTTGTACTTTGTCACACTTTTTCAGATTAGGCTGGCGTTTTGCGTAAATTTTTTGTTAAAATGTGGCAAGTGTCATACTAGATCAATGATTAACGAGGTTAAAAATGGGTACTTTTGGTTATGCCATGATGATGGTTGTGTTGTCTTTAAGTGTTGTTGTGATTTTGGCCACATCAATTTTTTAGACAGAAAATCACGAAAAATAAACCGCACTTTAAGAGGAATTCAGCGGATTTCATCTTAAAGTGCGGTTTGTTTTTTATGTATTTAAGGTGTCGCCAGCCAATCCGTCGCGAATTTTCTTTTCAAAAAATGCGTAGTCCACCAAAAACGCATCATGCCCGTAATCAGAGGCGAATTCATGATACGTCAAGCGCACCCCACTTTGTTCTAATAATTGCTTGCTTTTACGCAATTCCGGCAGTTTAAAAAGTTGATCGTTTTCTACCGCGACGAGGGTATAAGCGGCTTTGATGCGAGAAAGTGCCGTGTTCAAATCGGCATACCCGATGCTGGGATCGTATAAATCTAACGCGCGCAATAAATGCAAATAGCTATTGGCGTCGAATCGGGCAAGAAATTTCTGCCCTTGATAACTTAAATAGGATTCCACTTGGAAATAATCGCCCTGTAAATTCCCCTCCGCTTTGGTGGCGCGCCCAAAGGCTTTATTTAGTTGTATGTCGGTGCGATAAGTGAGCATACCCAGCATACGCGCAATGGCGAGCCCTTTCTCCGGTTTTTCGCCATCGTAATAATCGCCATTGTTGAAATGCGGATCGTTAATGACAGCTTGTCGCATGACATGATTAAATCCGATGGCTTCTGCGCTGAAAGAAAGAGAAGAGCAAAGATTGACCACATTAGAGACAAAATCCGGGTAATCAATCGCCCATTGAGTGGCTTGCATACCGCCGAAAGAGCCACCAATAATGGCGTGTAAATGCGGGATTTCGAGGGTATCCAGCAAGGATTTTTGCACTTTGATTAAATCTTGCACCATCACAGAAGGAAATTGACTGCCATAAGGGCGGTTGGTTTTTGGGTTAAGCGAAGCCGGGCCGGTAGTGCCTTTACAGCCGCCGAGAACATTCGAACAAATAAAGAAATAACGGGAGGTGTCTAATGCCAAACCATCGCCCATAAAATTTTGCCACCAGCCTTCTTGATGTTGCTCTTTCGCAAAATAGGGTTCGGCATCACCGGTTAATGCATGACAAATCAATACCGCATTGCTTTTCTCCGCATTGAGCTCACCATAGGTTTGGTAGGCGACATCAATATGATCAAGTTGGCCACCTAAAAGGAGATCTAAGGGTTGCTGGGTAAAAAGCGTTGTTGTTTTAATTGTCATTGCCGGCATTTGGGTTATCAAGAATAGGCGCATAAACTACCGCTTGCCTTAGCGCTTGTCAAGGAAATTTAGCCATCTAAACATCTAGAAGTTTTGAAGTCTGTAGAAACAAAGATTACGCTTGAATTTCCGTGTTGTTTTGATTATTTTGTTAATAATCATTTTTATCTGAATCACATCAATGAAATTGGCTTTATTAAAAGAAACGTTACAAAACCTGTTTGACAGATTGCACATTAAGCGAATCGTGCGCTATTTGAGTGGATTTGTAGCGTTTTCTGTTTTTTTATTGATTATCGTAGATGCCATGATTGGTTATTATGTTCGGGAGAACATTTATTACGATATTGCCAAAATCCCAAATCGCCCTTACGGCTTAGTGCTTGGCACATCAAAATACTTTGCCAATAACGCATTGAATCTGTTTTATCATAATCGCTTGTTGGCGGCGCAACGTCTATTTGAAGCGAGAAAAGTGGATTATTTATTGTTAAGCGGAGACAATCGCACGCGTCAATACAATGAGCCACGAACGATGCTTAAAGATCTGAAAAGAATGGGCGTGCCACCGGAATTTATTTATTTAGATTTCGCCGGATTTCGTACATTGGATTCGGTGGTTCGCGCCGATCAAGTCTTTCAGGCACATTCTTTTACCATTATTTCGCAGAAGTTCCATTGTGAGCGTGCCTTGTTTATTGCAAAATTCCACAAGATCGACGCCATTTGTTTTGTCGCCGATTATCCGCAAGTGTCTTCTTGGGTGAGAATCAGAGAGTTTTTTGCACGCCTACAGGCGGTTTGGGATATTCTCATCGAAAAAGAACCGCACTTTTTGGGAGAACCGGAACCGCTTCCCCCACCACTTAGCATTCCTAGTATCAACAGTGATACTTAACGATTTTCCGCATTAAAGGCGTTGTATTCACCGTGTTTTTATGTTTTTTCGAGAGAGCATTCAACGCAAGATTTAACAACGATCGCGATATTTTGTCGTAATCTTGCACACTGCAAATCACGGCATTTTCCAATAATTCCAACATTTCAAAATGCCCAAAGGTTGCAATCATGAGTTGAGGCGGAATATGACCTTGTCGTTGTAATAACACCAATAACACACCTTCTAACAGCGTAAAAGAGGTAGTAAAAATCGAGGTTGGTAATTCATTTTGATCTAACCAACGAGAAAATGCGGTGGCCGCATGGTTTTTATGGAAGTTATCCGTGTACAAATAGGTTGTGTTAATGTTTTTCCCGTCTAACGCCTGACGAAAGCCTTTTTCGCGGGCTTGGCTGATGGGCAATTCAGGTAATGCGCCAAAAAATAGAATGCGTTGTTGTTTGGCTTGCTTGAATAGCTCATGGCTTAACCGATAGGCATCGCCTTCATCGTCCGTTAAAAGATTCACGACATTGGGCGATAGAATTTGGCGATCAAAACCGATCACCGGAATGTTGGTGTGCTGGTAAAAATCTGTGTTGTAAGGCAATGCGGAAGAGACCACCAAGGCATCAATTTGGCGTTGTAACAAGTGTTTTACGCAGTCTTCTTCATTTTGAACTTTATCGTTAGAGCAAGATATCAGTAATTGATAGCCGATTTCTCTTAAATGATTTTCTAAATTGTTAGCAATTTTGGCATAACTGATATTCTCAAAATCCGGAATAATTAAACCGATGGTTTTACTTTTTCCTACACGCAGGCTGGCGGCCATTGCATTGGGTTTAAAATCATACTGTTTAATTAAGGCTTCCACTTTTTTGATAGTGCTATCACTCACACGGTATTGCTTGGCTTTTCCGTTTACAACATAGCTCACCGTTGTGCAAGAGACACCGGCAAGTTTGGCAATTTCATCTAATTTCACATTAACTCCTTATAAATGTCAGAAATAGAGAATTTGATAGGGTAAGGTAGAGTTTACGCTTTTAGCGCATGTAAAAAACAGACATCCATCACAGTTTTAGAAGTGCTTTATAAAGTGCGGTTCATTTTTGCACCTTTTGACAGAAAAACCTACAAAAAAACTCAAGAATTATGTGTGAATCACGGAAAATACCAACACTTAAAGCGTATCGGTCATTTAAAATTTTATAAAAAATGACCGCACTTTATTTTTCATCCAGAATGTCAAGAAACGGTGCATTGATTATTTTTGCCAAATCTTGTGGTGCGAGTTCTACGCTTAATCCGCGTTTGCCGCCGGAGACAAAAATTGTGTCAAAATTGAGGGCGGATTGTTCAATCACGGTGGCGACGCGTTTCTTTTGTCCTAATGGGCTGATGCCGCCTACCAAATAACCCGTGCTTTTCTGGGCGGCATCTTTGTCTGCCATATCGACTTTTTTCACGCCTAAGGCTTTGGCGGCTTTTTTTAAGCTTAACATATGGCTGGTCGGCAACACGAAACAAGCCAGTTTTTTCTGATCACCGTTTTCGGCAACCAATAAGGTTTTGAAAGATTGGTCTGGGTTAATACCAAGTTTTTCGGCGGCCTCATCGCCAAAATGGGTATTGTCAGGATCGTGATCGTAGTGATGCAGGGTAAAAGGAACGTTGTGCTTTTTCAGTAAGTCAATTGCCGGCGTCATTGTATTTCCTTGTGATAATTCAGTAGAATGTAGCCTTTTATTTTACTGCGGAGAGAAAAATGAGTACAAGATTAAATGTCGCCCTCGTCGCCGAATTTGATTTATGCGAGAAGTTAGCAGAAGCATTAGAGCAGAGTTGTTTAGAAATTGAAAAGGTATCCGTCGTGGAGCTTTTCCCTTTTGCCGAAGAACAAGGCATTCGTTTTCATAATAAAAGCGTGGCACAAATTGCGTTAGATGAAACCGAATGGTCGGATTTTGATTACGTTTTTTTCGCCGGCGAATTAGCGCACGCGACACACATTGCCAAAGCCGCGAGTGCAGGGTGCATGGTGATTGACTTGAATGGCGTATGCGCCACGTTAAATGATGTGCCGGTGATCGTTCCAAGTGTTAATAACGAACAGCTGACTTCACTACAACGTAACATTGCTTCGTTGCCTGATCCGCAAGTAACCCAATTCATTTTCTCCGTGTCACAATTAGCACGTGATGCAAACCTATCACAAGTGTTAGTTACGTCATTATTACCGGCTTCCTATATTAACAGTGAAACCGTCTCAAAACTTGCCGGTCAAACGGCGCAGTTATTAAACGGCATTCCGCTTGACGAAGAACAGCAACGTTTAGCTTTTGATGTGTTTCCATCGACAAAACACACCGTAAATTTGGCGACGCAAGTGGAAAAAATCTTCCCGCAATTGCGAAATGTGATCTTCCATCAAGTACAAGTGCCGGTGTTTTATGGCATGGCGCAAACAGTGACATTGTTATCCGACTATGAATTGGATATGCAATCACAAATCAGCGCATGGCAAGACAATGCGTTGGTGGATTTCAATGAAACCCAATTATTCACACCGGTAACCAACGGCGAAGCAGAAGCCGGGGAAGCCGCCAAGTTACATATCGGCGGGCTTACAGCAGTGGAAAATGGCGTTCAATTCTGGCTAGTAGCAGACGAACAACGCTTTGATATTGCCTTATTAGGCGTGAAATTGGCTGAATTGGTGTATCAAAAAGGGTATTGATTGAAATTAAGTGCGGTTGTGTTTTCGCGCGTTTGAAATCTCTTCGTCGGCGATATAGTGGTTTAGTCTATCAACCACTTTATTTTTTAAGTAATGTTATCGTTCAACTAAAATACCATGGCTTCCGAATGCAAATTAATGCCATTGGATGAGCCGACCTTTGCTTTGGATTTAGCGAATCAAAATACTGTGTTATCGTTATTGCAACAGTGGATGAAAGAACATAGATTAACCATCATATTGACAACGCATCAACCGAATCATGTGGTTGCCGTGGCGAATAAAGTTTTGTTGATGAATAAGCAAAACCTGTTATTTGGTCAAACATGATGATGTGTTGACGGCAGAGAATTTGACACAGTGATTTCATTTACCCATGTTGGTGCAGGAAGCACACTATCAAAACCATGAATTTACGCATTTTGTCCCTGTGTACGACAGCGTATTAAGTGGCTTTCATAGGATCAAAAAATGTTGAATTTAACGATTTTTAGCGCAGGCAGTTTTCGTCATGTTTTAAATGAGCTCGTGACGATTTTCAAGCAGAAAAACCCGGTGGAAGTTCATTTACATTTAGCGCCGGCGGGGTTGTTGCGACAACGCTTGGAAGCCGATGAATATTGTGATATTTTTATTAGTGCTAACTTGCAAAATATCAATATCCTATCTGCCACGAAATGTATTTATAACCAGCAAATCCTCGCCTTTAATCAACTGATTCTTACCACCTTAAATACCGAACATTATCAACACCGCGATACATTAGATATTTTGTTTGATGAATCCTTGCGTTTGGCAACCTCCACGCCTATTGCGGATCCTTGCGGGGATTACACCTGGCACTTGTTTGAACTGTTAGAAAAAGCCTATCCCGTTTCAGGCAGTTTATTAAAACAGCGTGCGATACCGTTAGTCGGCGGTGAAAATAGTGCCGTGGTTATTCCTCAAGGTGAAATTGCTTCCAAGTATGTCTTACAGAATAATCATGCCGACATGATGATTGGTTACGCTAACTATATGCACAAATTAGCAAATGAAAATCTGCGTTTTCATCCTTTCCCACCTGAATTTAATATCAAGGCGACCTATTCTGCTGCGCAACTGAGTGAGAATGTGATTACCCGTTTATTTTTTCAGTTTTTAATGTCAGATACGGCAAAACGCATTATGTATCAACATGGCTTTTTGGCAGAATAAAAATATTATGGAAATCACGTATTAATCAGCGATGTGATTGATTCGCCTCATACGCCGCGAGCAAACCCTTCTCAAAATTCTCTTATTTTGACCGCACTTTTCTTTTATTTCCAAGCAAATTAAGCCCATCTTCATTTTTTCGGTATAATGTCTCCCATTATTGACTTCATATATTAAGAAGACGAGTATGCTAAATCATCTGCAAAAAGAATTAAACGAGCTGGTTAATCGCGGTTTGGATCGGACCTTACGCATTGCTGTGACGGGGTTAAGTCGAAGTGGGAAAACAGCGTTTATTACTAGTTTAATGAATCAAATGTTACACATTAATCGAGTCGATAATGGGCATTTGCCACTCTTTGATGCTGCCCGCCAACACCGAATTCTGGCGGTACAACGCGTGCCTCAATTAGATTTATCGATCCCGCGCTTTGATTACGAAGGAAATCTGAATGCCTTGTCTCAAGACCCACCGATGTGGCCGCAATCTACCCGTGGCGTGAGTGAAACTCGCTTGGCAATTCGTTATCAACGAAGTGATGGTTTGTTGCGTCATTTGAAAGAAAAAGGCACGTTATATTTAGATATTTTTGATTATCCCGGCGAATGGTTGTTGGATTTGCCCTTATTGGATTTAGGGTTTGAAGAATGGTCGTTGGAATTACAACGACAACTTAACGGCACACACGCAGCGTTGGCGCAGTCTTGGTTAACGAAAGTGGCCAAAATTCAGCTGACTGATGCCGCAGATGAAGACATTTTGGCGCAACTTGCCAAAGATTACACCGATTATTTGTGGCAATGTAAGAAACAAGGGTTGCATTTTATTCAGCCGGGACGCTTTGTGTTACCCGGTGAGCTTGAAGGCGCGCCAGCCTTGCAATTCTTCCCATTATTGCATTTGAGTGCGTCACAATGGCAACAGCTAAAGCGTGAGGCGAAAAGTGAAAGTTATTTTGCTGTGTTGACTAAACGTTATGAGTATTATCGTCAGCATATTGTGAAAGGGTTTTACGAAAATTATTTTGAGACCTTTGATCGACAAATCATTTTGGCGGATTGCTTAACACCGTTAAATCATAGCCGACAAGCTTTTAGCGATATGCAACAGGCGCTACATCAGCTCTTTCGCAATTTTCATTATGGCAAACGACATCTTTTAAATCGTCTTTTTTCGCCGAAAATTGATAAATTGATGTTTATTGCCACCAAGGCGGATCATATCACCACCGACCAGCTGCCGAATTTAATCGGTTTGATGCGTCAGTTGGTGCAAGAAGGCGGGCGTTATGTCGAATTTGCCGATATTGTGACGGATTACACCGCGATTGCGTCTATTCGTGCAACACAGCAAGTGGTGGTGAATCAAAACGGTCAATCATTTAAAGCGCTGCAAGGCATTCGCTGTTCCGATAAGCAGAAAGTGACACTTTATCCGGGCAGTGTGCCGGGACGATTGCCGAGTGCCGATTTTTGGCAAAATCAAAAATTTGAATTCGACCAATTTGAACCACGCCGTTTAGAACAAGGTGAAAATATACCACACTTGCGAATGGATGCGGTGTTGCAATTTTTGTTGGGCGATAAATTGTAGGAGGCAGGTCGTGGAGAAAAAAGTGTTTACACAAAATGAAAGCGATATGAATGAGGAGCTCAATGCGCAATCGGCATTTATCGCCAAACAGGAATTTCACGAAGAGCAGGCAGTACCTGACACAGAGGAGGCAAATGGGATTTTTGAAGGCAAATTGTTAGAACAACAATTTGAGCAGAGTCTGCAACCGAAACCGCGTTGGTGGAAAAAAATATTAGGTGGTGTGAGTCTCTTATTTTTTGTCGCCTCTGTAGCGCAATCGGTACAATGGCTGGTGGATGCCTGGCAACAAAATCAATGGATTTATTTTGCCTTTTCCTTGGTCACTTGTGCCGTCATTTTACTCGGCATCTCAGCGATTGTCAGCGAATGGCGACGTTTGGCGAAATTACGTCATCGGGCAGAAATTCAAACACAAAGCCAACAGTTGCTGAAAAGTGCGGTTAATTTTAAAGATGTTTTTTCGCCTGCCGAACATCAACAGGCAGTCAGCTTATGCCAAGAAGTGACCAAATTAGTTCATATTGATGAGCAGAACCCTGATTTTATACAATGGCAAAAACAAATTCATGAAGCCTATTCCTCCCATGAGATTTTGCATTTATTTAGTCAAAACGTGCTACAGCCTGTGGATAAAGAAGCCAAAAAATTGATCACCAAAGCCTCGACAGAATCGGCGGCGTTGGTGGCAATTAGTCCGTTGGCGTTGGTGGATATTTTCTTCATCGCATGGCGCAATATTCGTTTAATTAATCAAATAGCACGGATTTATGGCATTGAATTGGGCTATTTTAGTCGCATTCGCTTATTGCGCATGGTCTTGGTGAATATGGCGTTTGCCGGGGCAACGGAATTGATTCAGGATTTGGGTGTGAATTGGTTATCACAAGATCTGACGGCGAAATTGTCAGTGCGTGCCGCACAAGGGATTGGCGTGGGCATATTGACCGCGCGTTTAGGTATTAAAGCCATGGAATTTTGTCGCCCGCTGGCATTTCAATCCGGTGAGAAGCCGCGGTTATCACAATTGCATAAAGAATTGCTCAGTCATTTAAGTAGCACAGTCTTAGATCAAGTTAAATTTAAGCAAGAAGAGAACGTGTAAACCATTGCCTAAGCTGTCAATAAATCTTGCCAAAGGCGTTGGCGATTTTTCTTCATCAGGTTATTATTAGGTCGTTTTTCAACTTCCGAGACGTATATGACAACTTCAAAAAATACCGATCCTTTTGCACAAATTGTCAGCCAAAATACACGAATGCAAGAGATGATTGAGAAAGCGAAAAAGTTTGCTTTGTTGGATGCTCCTTTGCTCATTCAAGGCGAAACCGGTACGGGCAAAGAGGTGATCGCAAAGGCGTGTCATGATTTTAGTGAGCGACGTGATCATACCTTTTTGGCAGTGAATTGCGCTGGCATTCCGGGGGAAGATGCAGAAACGGAAATGTTTGGGCGGCGCAATAAAGACGGTGAGTTTATCGGTTTTTTTGAATATGCCGATGGCGGTACGGTATTGTTGGATGGGGTAGAGGAATTGCCGTTGACCTTGCAGGCAAAACTGTTACGTTTTTTGAGTGATGGCACGTTTCGTCGCGTGGGTGAGGAAGAGGAACATTATGCGAATGTTCGTGTGATTTGTACGGCGCAACAGCCGTTACAACATTATGTCGAACAAGGCAAAATGCGCAATGATTTGTTTCATCGGTTGAATGTGTTGAGTTTAACGTTGCCTTTGCTGCGTGAGCGTCAGGAAGATATTGCGCTGTTAAGCCATCAGTTCATTCAAGAAATTAGTGAAAAACTCGGCATTTTTCCACCGCACTTAGATAAGTATCTCTTGCGATATTTACAAGACTATCCTTGGCCGGGCAATCTTCGTGAGCTTTATAATGCCTTATATCGTGCCTGTTCTTTATGCCAAAACAACCGGTTGAAGATTGAGGATTTAGGACTAGCGCCACAAAATTCCCATGGGCAGGAGACAGCGTCGTTTATTGATGAATTTATCACAGAAGGCAGTACGTTGGATGAGATGGTTGGGCGTTTTGAGGCAGCGGTACTTCATAAATTTTATGCAAAATATCCCAGTTCCAGAAAACTGGCCACTCGCTTGGGGGTATCTCATACGGCAATTGCCAATAAATTACGTCAATACGGTATTGGAAAATCGTAATTGTTTGGCTGAGGTAGTGAATGGCGCGATCTGACATGAGAGGCGGAGATTGGCAGAAGGGTGAAAGAAAAAATGCGGTGAACACGTTAAGAATTCACCGCATTTTTAGTTTAAGTTAACACAGTCTGATGCCGTTTAATGCAGTTCTATACTATTTAATTATTCTGCTGGCGCATCCGTGTTGGTTTCTACAGAAGAAGGCGCTTGTTGGCTTGGTTGCTGTGGTGCGGTGTTATGATGTCCTACCGTCCGTGCCGGCACAACAGTTGAAATCGCGTGTTTATAAACCATTTGATTTACCGTGTTTTTCAACAAAATCACGAATTGGTCAAACGATTCGATTTGCCCTTGTAATTTAATGCCGTTGACTAAATAAATTGAAACAGGAATACGTTCACGACGTAATGCATTCAAGTAAGGATCTTGTAGAGATTGTCCTTTTGCCATTTTTCTTTCCTTCTTTTTGTAAAATATGATGAATTAAAACAATACAGCAAGCTGTATGCCTCCGCGAATCAATATAGCAACAATTATATTGAAAGTCACTAGGCGCAATCTGTGTTTTACGCTTTCGTTGAAACCGATGTTAATACTTTTTCAAGGGCTTGAGCTGGTTGCAAACTATCCAACCATTGAATCGGTGATGTCCAACCACGTAGCCAAGTGATTTGGCGTTTTGCTAATTGGCGGGTGGCGCAGATACCGCGAAAAACCATCTCATCGTGGTCATAATCACCGCGTAAATATTCCCACATTTGGCGATAACCCACACAGCGAATAGACGGCAGGTTCTCGTTTAAGTCGGGACGACGGTACAATTTTTCGACCTCTTGCTGAAAACCAAGTTCAATCATTTTGTGAAAACGTTGCTCAATTCGAAGATGTAAGACCTCTCGTTGTTCCGGTGCAATCGCAAATTGCAGAATGTCATACGGCAAGGCCTCGCCTTTTTGTGCCGTTAATTCCGTTAAGGTCTTACCAGTTAAATAAAAGACTTCTAATGCGCGGTTAATCCGTTGCGAGTCATTCGGGTTAATGCGTTGTGCTGAAATCGGATCGATTTTACTGAGTTCTTGATGTAACCCGCCCCAACCGATAAGTGCTGCTTTTGCCTCAATTTCCGACCGCACTTTTTCATCGGCAGAGGGCAGGGGCGACAGACCTTCCAATAAGGCTTTGTAATACAACATTGTGCCGCCCACCAATAAGGGAATTTTGCCTTGTGCGCTAATCTCTTGCATTTCGCATAAAGCATCTGTGCGGAAATTCGCTGCAGAATAACTTTCCGCCGGATCGCAAATATCAATTAAACGATGAGGTGCCAGTGCCAGTTCGGCTTTTGAGGGTTTCGCCGTGCCAATGTCCATGCCGCGATAAATCAGGGCAGAATCGACGCTGATAACTTCGACGGGCAATTGTTGGCGTAACTGGATCGCCAAATCCGTTTTACCGGAGGCGGTTGGCCCCATTAAAAAAATCGCTAAAGGTTTGTGTTCTGAATGCTGCATAGTTAGCGGGTTAATTGAGTTAAATAAGGCTGCCAGTCAATTTCTACTAACAAATCTAATAGGCGAATTTGCTGTTGTTTAGCAAGTAACTGTTCGGTTTCGGTGAGCAAATTTACCGCATCGGCAAGCACGGTGATTGGCGCTGATTCCAACGGGGCTAAAAGTGCGGTCAAAAATTCAGGTAAATTTTCGAAAGATTGATTTAATAGCGACACAATTATGTGTTGTAAGTTTTGTTGACGCAAATGTGCCGATACTTTTTGTAGCGTGATTTTATGTTGCGCCGCCTCTTCCATAAAAACAAAGCCGATTTGCTCGAAAAAGGCTTTTTGTTGAAGCCATGCCTGCCATTGCGCATCTGATAAACGGAAAATAATCGGAATTAACAATGGCTGGGAAGTCGGCGCTAAAGTTAAATTTAACGTTTGTTTTAGCTGTTGCAAACGCGCAAGCGAGAGCAAATAAAAACGTTGTTCTTGCTGTAACAACAAGGCTTCATGTTGAATTAATGCAAGGGCGTGCAAGAAATTGGTATGCGGTTTTTTAACTTCCGTTACGCTGGTTTGCATAGTTGTCGAAGAACCTGCCCACAATGCTTGATGCGCTTTTAGTACACTTGGTGTTATTGATTCGCGCGGAGACGTTTCGCCATAAAAGTGCGGTGGATTTTGCTGCTGTTTTGGCGGTTCGTGATATCGGTTTTCCGAGTAAGCATTGGCAGAATGATTCGTAGGTTGTGCAAATATATTTTGTCCCGCAGCCGAGCGATTGGGTTTTGTCTGTGTGGAAACTTCCCATGCACCGGCGGGTTCTTCTACGCCATATTCTGTTGAAGGCGTATTCAACGGCATTGGCTCGGAGGCTAATGCATTGCTGATGCCTTGGGTGATGAAATCATGTACCAAACGAGATTGCTGGAAACGCACTTCATGCTTAGTAGGATGGACGTTCACATCAACATCATTGGGATTGAGATCAATAAACAGCACAAAAGCAGGGTACTGCTCGTTGGTTAAATAGTCGGCATAGGCTTGTCGAATGGCGTGGGTAATGATTTTATCGCGCACCATTCGCCCATTCACATAACAATAATTGAAGTCATTTTGCGGACGATGAAAGTAGTGCGTAGCGACCCAACCGGACAAATGCAGATCATCGTGTTTCCAATCAATTTGCAACGCATTCTGAATAAAATCATCGCCACAAATTGCCGCAACACGTTTTAATTTTTGTTCATTCGTGACCGCACTTTTGTATTGGCGTAATACTTTGCCATTATGTGTGAGGGTAAAACTGATATTAAATTTCGCCAAGGCAATACGACGAATGACTTCATCAATATGAGAAAATTCGGTTTTCTCAGAACGTAAAAATTTGCGACGGGCGGGCGTGTTAAAAAATAAATTTGCCACTTCAACTGTCGTTCCCACCGGATGAGATGCCGGTTGAATAGTCGTTTCCATATCTCGTCCTTGGGCATAGACCTGCCAAGCTTCATTTTGTTCCGCGGTACGAGAGGTGAGGGTTAAACGAGAAACGGAACTGATGCTGGCAAGGGCTTCGCCACGGAATCCCAAACTTAAAATGGCTTCCAAATCGGCAAGATCGGCGATTTTACTGGTGGCGTGACGGGCAAGTGCTAAAGCCAATTCTTCCTTGGCAATGCCAATGCCGTTGTCGCGAATCCGAATAAGGCTTGCACCCCCGTTTTCAATATCAATTTGAATTTTATCGGCACCGGCATCCAGGCTGTTTTCCACCAATTCTTTTACCACCGAAGCAGGGCGTTCTACCACTTCTCCGGCAGCAATTTGGTTGGCTAATTGTGGCGATAAAATACGTATGGTCATTATTTTTTCCCTGGATTATCGTCAAGCAGTTGGATTTTTTGTCCGCTGAATACTTTGCCATCTTTTAATTTGGGGTTTAATTTCAACAGTTTATTCGGTGAAACTTTATATTCTCGCGCGATGGAGTAAAGCGTTTCATCTTGCTTGACAATATGATATTTCGGCATGGCTTGTTTCACATCCGACGGGGTGTTTTCGGACGTTTTAGTGGCTTTATCAGCAGCCGCACGTGAATTTTTTACGTCTTTCCCTTGTGCGCCTTTATTCATTGACTCTGTTTTATTTGTCTGTGCTTTTTTATTCTCGGCTTCCGGTTTTGCGGTTGCCGGAATTTTAAGGGTTTCGCCCACCAAGAGTTCTTTCCGCTTTAATTGATTTAATGCCAAAATCGCTTTAGCGGAGACGTGATATTTTTCGGCAAGCTTACTCAATGCCTCCCCATCCTTAACTTTATGACGAATGCCACTATCTCGAATGTCCGGTGCGTTAATGTCAGCGGTTTTGTTTTCAAGTGCGGTAGATTTTTCTGATGCTTTTTCCTTGCTCTCCTCAATGATTCTCGGTTCATTTCTGAAGTGCTTACGACGGTATTCCACTAAACCGTTATAAATCGCTTTGGCAATTTGCTTGCGATAGGCGGAGGTGCTGAGCTTGAGTTCTTCTTCTGAATTCGATAAAAAACCGGTTTCCACCAAGATAGACGGAATGTCCGGCGAACGTAAAACGCCAAGGCTGGCATGGCGTGGTGTTGCTCGATTTAGCGAGGCGATCTGGGAAAAGTGGCGCAAAACAATGCTACCTAATTCATAGCCGACACGTTGACTGTGACCAAATTGCAGATCCAACACCGTTTGATCTAAATATTTTTCATTATGCGAAGCCAATACGCGACCTGCACCGCCTAATAATTCCGAGCGTTTTTCATGATCTTCCAACCATTGTCCCATTTCATCGTTGGCGCGACGATTCGACAACACCCACACGGAAGCGCCTCGTAAATTGGACGCTTCGGAAGAGTCGGCGTGAATTGACACCAAATAATTGGCTTTGTATTTTCGGGCAATTTCCGAACGTTCCGGCACCGAAATATAGTAATCACCGTTGCGGGTTAAGACGGCACGGAACGAGGGATCTTTATCCAACAAGGCTTTGAGTTCCTTGGCGATAGATAGCGTGACATTTTTTTCATAAATTTTGAGGTTACGCCCGATAGCACCGGGATCTTTGCCACCATGACCGGGATCGATGGCAATCGTCCAAGTATTAGCTGAGGCGAGTGTCGCCCAAAAAAGAAGACCGTATATCAGAATAAATCTCATCATATTTGTGATTTTCATGTGCGATAACATTGCTAAGTAAGTTGTTGGATGATTTGTTGCCCCATTGTAGATTGAGCGACTAATTCGATATTTCGTGCATTTTCTGCATAACCAATATTAACCAGCAAATCCGGTGGAGACAGAAGATCTGCCCCTTTTTCTGCCCATTCAATTAAGCAAATCGTGTTGTCTGCGAAATAATCACGAATGCCCATAAATTCCAATTCTTCCGGATCAGCCAAGCGATACAAATCGAAGTGGTAAATGATTTTCTCACCGATGGCATATTCCTCCACTAACGTATAGGTTGGGCTTTTCACATTGCCCGAATAACCTAATCCTTGAATCATGCCACGGCTTAAGGTGGTTTTACCTGCGCCAAGATCGCCGTTTAAATAAAGCGTAACGTTTTGCTGACTCGGAAGTCGGCAGATGGCGTTGATAAGCTGCTTGCCAAAAGCACACATCGCATTTTCATGAGGAATGTATTGCGTCAATCTTTCTGTCATGGTGGTATTTACTGGGAAAAAATAGGGCTAGATTGTACCGCACTTTCACTTATTTATGTAGTTTTCCGGCGGCAAGTGAATGATTTTTCTTTGGTTTGTTGCAATAAACCTATCATGCCACGTATTGAAAGGAAGGTGCATCAATAAAAGTGCGGTTGTTTTTTGTAATGAATTGATGGGAAAGAAAAAAGCACGCCTGAGAATCGCGTGCTTTTTTAGTTGGAATGAACCTAAAGTGCGGTGCTTTTTTACCGTGTTTTTAATCTACATCATTGCACTCACATATTTCAGCATTACCCCGGCGGCGATGGCGGAACCAATCACACCGGCAACGTTCGGCCCCATGGCATGCATGAGTAGGAAGTTTTGGTTGTCTGCTTCCAAGCCGATTTTGTTAGAAACCCGTGCAGCCATGGGTACGGCAGACACACCGGCAGAACCGATGAGCGGATTAATTTTGTTTTTGCTGAATTTGTTCATCAATTTCGCCATTAACACACCGCTGCCGGTACCGATACCGAAGGCAATTACGCCAAGAATTAAAATACCCAAGGTTTGCGGTTGTAGGAATTTATCGGCGATGAGTTTGGAACCCACAGACAAACCAAGCACGATGGTGACGATGTTAATCAAGGCATTTTGCGTGGTATCGCTTAAACGTTCTACCACGCCACTGACGCGCATGAGGTTACCGAAACAGAACATTCCAAGCAATGGGGCAGCATCCGGTAAAAGTAAACCAACGAGCAACAGCAAAATCACCGGGAACAAGACTTTTTCACGATTGCTCACATGACGCATTTGTGTCATGCGGATCTTACGTTCTTCTTCCGTGGTTAAGGCTTTCATGATCGGTGGCTGAATTAAGGGCACTAACGCCATGTAGGAATAAGCTGCCACAGCAATGGCACCAAGCAATTCCGGCGCGAGTTTGCTGGTGAGGTAAATCGCGGTCGGACCATCCGCACCACCGATAATACCGATGGACGCTGCTTGTGGGAGCGTGAATTCGATAATACCGAAATAGTTCAATGCCAATGCACCGAGTACGGTGGCGAAAATACCGAACTGTGCCGCAGCACCAAGCAGCAACGTTTTCGGATTTGCCAACAACGGGCCAAAGTCTGTCATCGCGCCTACGCCCATGAAAATCACTAACGGCGCAATGCCATAACCGATAGCCACTTTATAGAACAACGCCAAGATCCCTGCGCTGTATCCCATGTCCATTGACAAGGCTTCCAGTTGATTTACGGTAGAGCCGGAAGCTGTCGCAAGTGCAGTTTTAATGAGTGCCGGATCAGCGGCGACACCTAATTTTGCAGCAATCACGGCAATTTGCTCCGGTGAGCCGAGATGAAGCAAATTCTCTAATGCTGTCATGGCAAGTCCGGCTTCGGGAATGTTTGATAACAATCCACCAAAGCCGATAGGCAATAATAGCAATGGCTCAAACTTGCGCGAAATGGCAAGCCACAACAGGAGCAAGCTGATAGCGATCATCACCGCTTGTCCCCATTGCAAATGGAACAGTCCCATACCCTGAATTAATGCAATAATGCTATCCATAGGTAACTCCTTAGACGAGGTTCATAACGGTATCACCCACCGCGACGGCATCGCCGGCTTTGACACAAATGCCACGCACGGTACCGGCTTGTGCCGCTTTGACTTCGGTTTCCATTTTCATGGCTTCAAGAATGAATAACACATCACCTGCCGCGACAGTTTGACCTTCTGTTGCCACGACTTTCCAAATGTTACCCGCCATTGGCGCCGTTACCGGAGTGCCACCACTGGTTGACGCTGGTGCCGGTGCGGCTTGTGGCGCAGCTTGTGGAGTTGTTGTGGCTACGTGTGAAATGTCGCCGCCTTCACTGACTTTCACCACAAAGGCTTTACCTTCCAGTTCCACAGTATAAACGGCGGAGCCGGAGGCCGCAGGTGCAGCTTTAGAAACAGGTTTATTTTCCACCGCACTTTCATTGCCGGTTGGCGCCGGTTCAAAGGCAGCCGGGTTGTTGCGGTTTTCTAAGAATTTCCAAGCGATTTGAGGGAACAGCGCCACGATTAAAGCATCGTCCACCGCATTGTCTGCTAACTTCACGCCTTTCGCTTTGGCTTGTTCGGCAACTTCCGCTTCAATTTTCGCCATTTCAGGGGCGATGTGATCAGCAGGACGGTCGGTTATCGGTGCTGCACCTTCCAATACACGGGCTTGTAATGCGCTATCTACCGGTGCAGGTGTTTTACCGTATTCACCTTTTAAAATACCGGCGGTTTCTTTCGCAATGGTTTTATAGCGTTCGCCTGTCAGCACGTTAATAACGGATTGTGTGCCGACAATTTGAGAAGTTGGGGTAACAAGTGGAATGTAACCTAAATCTTTACGTACGCGTGGAATTTCTTCTAAAACCAAATCCAATTTGTCGGAAGCGTTTTGTTGTTTTAATTGATTTTCTAAGTTGGTAAGCATGCCACCCGGCACTTGTGCCACTAAAATACGGCTATCTACGCCACGTAGCTGACCTTCAAATTTGGCATATTTTTTACGCACATTACGGAAATAAGCAGCGATTTTTTCCAAACGCGGAATATCTAAACCTGTGTCATATTCAGTGCCTTGTAAGGTTGCCACCATGGATTCTGTTGCCGGGTGGCCGTAGGTGCCGGACATGGAAGAAATTGCGGTATCAATACCATCTACGCCTGCTTCAACGGCTTTTAACAGCGCCATTTCTGCCATACCGGTAGTGGAGTGGCAGTGTAAATGCAATTCGACATCGAAACGTTTTTTGATTTCGCGCACTAAGTCTGCCGCCGCCATCGGATTCAAAATACCGGACATGTCTTTGATGACTAAGCTGTCGATACCGATTTCCAATAATTGTTCGGTGGTATCAAGCCAAGTTTGCATGGTGTGTACCGGGCTGGTGGTGTAACTTAATGTCCCTTGTGCATGACCGCCGAATTTACGCACGGCTTGCAACGCCGCTTTCATATTACGTGGGTCGTTGAGCGCATCAAATACGCGGAACACGTCCATACCGTTCGCCACACAACGTTCAACGAAACGTTCCACTACGTCATCGGCATAGTGGCGATAACCTAAGAGGTTTTGGCCACGTAACAGCATTTGTAACGGGGTTTTCGGGCAGGCTTTTTTCAATTCGCGCAAACGTACCCAAGGATCCTCCCCTAAAAAACGAATACAACTGTCAAATGTTGCACCACCCCAAGCCTCTAACGACCAATAGCCGATATTGTCTAATTCTTGCGCGATCGGCAACATGTCATCGAGACGTAAACGGGTCGCGAAAAGCGATTGGTGAGCATCACGAAGCACCAGTTCGGTCATTTTAATTTTTTTAGTCATAGTAAAATCCTTATTTTTATTTGAACTGTTGGGTACGGCGATGGTGCGCGATAGCCGCTACAATTACAGGGCGCAAACGCTCAAAATCGTCAGTAGGTGCCGCAGAAAGTGCGGTCGTATTTGAAGGCGTTTTGGGTGAGGGGAGAGGTTCGGGAAAAAAGCGGTTGATAAGTTTAGATATGAGTCCAATTGCCCAAATTAAAATGAGCAAAAAGACCAATACAAAGCCCATCCCTGAGAACATCAGATTAATTCCTTCACCGAAAAGTTCTGCTGAAGTCATTCGTCATATCCTTATATTTAATATGGGATTTTTATTTTATCTGAATTGTTTTAACAAAACTGTGATTGAGATCATAAATTAGAGACTTGAAGAAAGGTGGAATTTTATGTGTTTTTCAAGTGGGAGAGAGAGGATAATGCGGTTAGAGCAAATTTAAAGGAATGATAATGGTGCACATTAAAGTATTTTAATTTAGGAAAAATTGCCTTGAGTAATAGATTTAGAACGAGTGAATTTGGTGGGTCGTGAAGGATTCGAACCTTCGACCAACGGATTAAAAGTCCGCTGCTCTACCGACTGAGCTAACGACCCAACGATATGATTTATTTGAGGAATTTTAAAGAATGGATTACCTTCAAAATGGTGCCCGAGGCCAGACTTGAACTGGCACGCCTCGAAAGGCGAGGGATTTTAAAACCTTTCTAATGTATTGAAAATCAATAAGTTAGTGAATTCATTGGAAAATGAATATACAAATAAGCACAAATATAAACAAATATACAGACGGACAGCCACAGGGAAAGCCACTAAAAGCCAAGGGATTTTGTGGGCTAATCCCTTTTTACAGCCAACGGGTTTAATGTGACCGCACTTTCTAAATGCGACGGGGCAAAATGTGCATAGCGCATTGTCATTTCGATGGTTGAGTGGCCGAGAATATCCCGCAGAACCAAGATATTTCCCCCGTTCATCATAAAATGACTGGCGAACGTATGCCGCAAAACGTGGGTAAGTTGCCCTTTTGGTAGGTCAATACAGGCGCGATCTACGGCGTTTTCAAAGGCTTCGTAAGCGTCGCCGAATAATCGCCCGCGCCGTTTTGGCAACATATCATAAAGTTCACGGCTGATCGGGATTGTGCGGTTGCGGTTGCTTTTGGTGTTGATGTAGGTAATTTTGTACGGGATAACTTGCGATTGTTTAAGTTGTTCCGCCTCGCTCCAACGCGCCCCCGTGGCTAAACAAATGCGGGTGATTAGACCCAAGTCACGATTGCGTGAGTTATCGCACTCCGCAAGCAGTCGGCGGATTTCGTCAGACGACAAAAACGCTAATTCTGTTTCCTTTTCTTTGTATAGCCCGATCCCTTCTAATGGGTTCCCGCTTTCCCACTTGCCAAGGCGTTTCAACTCGTTAAAAACGGCCCTCAAATAGGCGTGTTCGCGGTTTATCGTGGCTTCTTTCGGTGGTCGATTAGGATCTTTGGAAAACTTCCCAGCAAGGCGTAATTTTCGGTAATCGGCGAAATCTTCGCGGCTAAATTGGTCGGCGGGCGGGTCGCCGAGGTGGTCGCACAGGTTTTTCAGTTTTTCCAAGCGTGCCGCGCCGTCGTTAAGCGTTTGCCCGTGTAAATCGAACCATTCTTGCACGAAGAAACTAAGCGGCGGTGAACTAGGTTTTTCAGCATCGAATGAAACGGAAACCGTTTCGGAGTCAGCGAATTGTGCCGCAGAATGTTTGTTTTGATTAAAGAAACGCAAGGCTTCGCCTTTGGTCAAAAACCACTTGCGAACGCGCTTGCCGTTTTGGTAAAACTCCGCAAGCCATTTATTGCCTTTTGTTTTATCACGACGAACTGCCATAAATCCCCACTATTTGCACCGGTTGCGGATTTTTTTCATTTCATCAATGGAAAGGATAATTTTTTGAGGGTTAACTTGATAAGTGCGGTCAGAACTTATGTCATATACTTTCCCTTCAACAATAAACGTGATCGTTTTTTGAGTTTTATCAATAATGACATCCATCGCCGCATAAGTATCAAATTTAGATTCGCTTATCATGTATTGATTTTGGGCTTGGTTGTGATAACCAAGCGATAACTCAGGCGCAATTTTTTTGTTATCTCTTGTTGATATTTTGCTACTCGTTTTATCAAAAATTGAACATTGCGCCGTAAAATCAAAAAAATCATTGGTGCTTTTACCGAAATAAATGCTAAATGCGGGCTTGTTATTCATTGTGAAATCACTATCAGCAAGGATGTTTAACGGTTGATAAGTGCCGGAATCAATCTTATCGGCAAGCGCATCATCAAGTAGAGAAAAAAAGTCATCATTTGCGGCAATAGAAGGCGGAACACAAAAAGCCCACCAAAACATAATTGCTGAAATTAATTTACGCATCAACACTTTTCCATTTTCAAAATCACTTTCCCGACGATCTCAATATCCACCACGTCGCATTCAAAGGAAAACTTACCGCCGTCTAGCCGTACTTTGCCGCCGGGTAGAACAGTGATATAGCGCAATAAATGGGAGTTTTCGACGATCACGAAATAATCACCGTCGATTAAGTCGCCGTAATCGGCATTAATGAAATAGGTGTGGTTGTCTTCAACCACGCAAGAGATTTGGTCGTAAGCCACACGGCTTTCTAAATTGGGTAAGTATGTGAGAATAAAGGGTTTATTCTCCATTATGAAAGGCTTGCCATTTTCTAGCTTGATTGCATGAAAATATTTCATATCAAGCGAATTATCGAAAATCGGCTCTTCTCCGTATGCTACATAATCCAGTCTTGCACCCGTTTCTTTAACACAACGTATTACAAGTTCGGCGGGGAAAAATTTGCGTGAAGCCCAAGTGCCAAAGGTACTGTGCGGCATTCCTAAGTGTTCGGCGAGTAGTTTGCGATTTGCAAAACCATACGCATTCATGATCCGAGAAATAACTTCTTTCCCACCTTTAAGATCCAGTTTTGTGTCAAAAGACATAAGATCACCATGTTGACAACTCATTTAACACAAAGCATTATATTTGTGTCAAATGACAGATTGTTCATATTCGTTCATATTCGTTTATAGGGATAATACAAAATGGAAACTCAAAATTCAATTTGTATATACATACAGGTAGATAGCCCATATCTACCCGCCGAGGAATACGCCCGTCGCAATGGTATTTCGGTGAAAGCGGTGCGCGACTTGGTGCAGAAGGGGGTATTGCCGACCCGCCCACGGGAAAGCAAGAAAGAAAAAATCTTTATCAACATGATCGCCTTGGCGCGTGAAGCGTCGGCACAACAATAAAAAACCGCACAAAAGTGCGGTCGGTTTTAACAATGTTTTTCTAGGGGTGGAAAAATGAGAAATCAAGAAATCAATGTATTAATCAACAATTTTAACCTATTCATTCGCGAACACGCGGCGAAATCAGCTTCGCAAAATACGCCTCCGCGAGGTCAGCAGATTCGGGATGTGTTCGCGCAATATCGTCAACTTCCGCCAGAAGTTCATGCTCAAGTTGGACGCTCAATTCAGGATGTTTTGCAACAACACGGCATAGACAGCCCAGTAGCTTATCTTGTAACGCCGTTTGAAGAGCCAACTGATTTAGACGTTCTTCGTCATGTAATGGCTTATTTTGATTCTGATCGTTCATGCGATGACCTTTTGAAATTTGCTATGAAAATGCGCCGTTTAGCATACATCAGAAAATACGGCAGAAGCAAGTAAGGCGGCTGCCATGTTATACGCGCAACACAGAATCAATGAAATCAACAAAAACGCGCCGGAATATATCGCACACTTAATGAGCGACGAGCATCAAGAATTGTTAGCGTCAATCGCGCGCAAACACATGATTGATATTCGCCACACGTTGCACCAAAGCAAATTCGCCGTTGAGCGGGCGTTTGATGGATTGGCAAAGGAAAAAAGAGCCGTCATTTTAGCTTATGCCAACACCGACACAGCGGACTTATTAGACCCATATTCACGGGGCCATAAACTCCGGGAGTACACACCGGAAGGGCAAGAAAAAATTGCCAAAGCCATTCGCGGATTGCGCGAAATCGTCAGCGAATTTCCGGCAAATATCACAATCGCAGATTTTAAAAAAATTGATAAAGGGGTGAATTATGCAAAATCAACAAATTAAAAAAGACCGCATTAACGTCAACGTTTGCAAGCAAGTGATCTTTTATTGGAAAGACAGCCACGATGTTTATTTGACTTTCGCACGCCGCGATCATCAACAACGTGATCTATGGATTAAAAAAGCGAAATTCGCGCGTGAACAAGTAAAGGGATTAAATAATTTAATCCGCTTTGCACAAGGTAAACAAACGGTTCATTAGGCGGGGCTATGTGGGAAATCTTAGTTTTATTATTCAGCGTTGTCGTCTTGTTGTTTATTGTCGGCTTATCGCTTAGTTGTTGTCTTATCGGGGCAATATTTATCAAGTCAATCCGCGTTTTGCGCGAAGAAAAAAGAGGAAAAATCAAAATGCAAGAAATGCACATTATCGAAATTACACAACAGTATCAATTAGGCGTTATCGACGGTTGTTTTGTGGTTTACCGGCTAAAAGATGGCGACCGCCATCAAATCAAACAATCAAAAAGTTTTGAAGAAATCTTGAGTTTTATTATCAGCATCGAACTACAAGATGACCGCATTGCAATGGTTGAAGACGTGCTAATCCGCCATAAGGCAATATGCGACGAAGTGAAAGGCGCAATCGACAAAGCGCAGGCATTGGACGCCTAAAAAGACTTTTTTTATTCATCATTATTAATTTAATTCATACAAAATAAAAATATTATGAATCAGACGAATTTAGCCTTTAAAGAATCGGTGCAAGAAATTGCACCGGTATTGGCGCAAAGTGCGGTAAAAAAATACCGCGCGTTGTCTGATTCTGATCGCAAAACCGAATTACAACTTGAGCTATTCGACACCGTGCCGAATAGCTATTCTTACATCGAAAAAGTGCTTTCCCAATTGCCGCGCGAGCGTCAGCGAGAGCACTTTAGAAAACTTTATTTAAAACAATATCACGACGTTAAAGACAACGGCTCCATATCCTTTAAAGCGGGCAATATGCAACAACGCGCCGCTAACTTATGGCTCCGCGAAACGCTAAATATCCGTTTAAAAAAGGTTTTCAGCCGTTACAAAATCAACGTTTCATTTCTACAAGCCTTTAAATCGTCCCCGAATTGGTTGTTAGATTTAAAAACCGAAATCGCACAGCAACAACGTTTTGTTACCGTGCCGACCCGCGCGGAACACGCTAATAATCATTTAACCGAAAAAACGACCGCACTTTTTGATAAATACGGCAAAAAACAGGCGCAAGCCGCGAATTTTCCATTTTATTTACTCACCGAAGCGAAACTAAAAAGCATGGCGTATGAGTTGGCGTATGCGTTTCAGCTTAAGCAACGTGATTTTATTGAGGGTTACGCCAAAGACGGCAAAACCTACGACAAAGCCGAATCAGATGCGATCATCATGAAATTATATGACCAATGCGGACAGGCGTGCGAAGCCATCGGGTTTGAGATCCCACATTGGGCGCGTTTTTGCGACGGCAAGAAAATCAAGATGGAGCGCATCGACGTCGCACTATGCAAAGTCGCAGATGAAAAATACTGGTTCGGCATCATGAAAACCACGCAAAAACGCATGGTAGAACATATCGCCATTGCGTGCGGCGAGGTGCGTAAACAGGCAAGCAGTTACATATCGTATAAAGGTTTTATAGATTGGCACAACCAAATCAAAAAAAATCATGACTATTTAAAAGCTATGATTATCGAAAACGTGGACGATCCGGAAGAACAAGCCGAACTATTCGACACGTTTTTAAAATCGTCAGCCAACCCCGCATTACGCCGTAATGAAATGATGGTGCGTTTGCGCGGGATCGAAGAATGGGCAGAAGAAAACGGCAACGAAGCCTTATTCTTAACTCTTACCGCACCATCTTCATTTCACGCCACCCACGCTGATGGCCGTAATAACAAAAAGTGGCAAGGCAACAGTCCGCGAGAAACGCAGGAATACCTGAAAGAGGTTTGGGCACAATATCGCGCACTACTCCACAAGCGCAAAATCAAATTTTACGGTATGCGCGTCGCCGAGCCACACCACGACGCCACGCCGCATTGGCATATTTTGTTTTATGTCAAAGCGGAACACAAAGCGGAAGCCACTCGCCTGTTTAAACTCAAAGCCTTGGAGTTGGACGGCGACGAATTAGGCGCGAAAAAACACCGTTGCCGCGTGGAAGAATGCGACAAAGCGAAAGGCAGTGCCACCGCCTACATTTCCAAATACATTTCAAAAAATATCGACGGTTTTGCGTTGGACGATGAAAAGTCCGATGAAAACCCGAATTTATCCTTACGCGACAATGCGAAACGCGTGCGCGCATGGGCGAGTATGTGGGGCATTCGTCAATTCCAATTTTTTGGCGGCGCATCCGTGTCTGTATGGCGCGAATTGCGCCGATTGGTTGAGGGACAATCCGACGATGAATTAATCGAAAAAGCGCGTATTTGCGCAGATCACCCGTGCTTTGCCAGTTATTTGCAAATCCAAGGCGGCGCATTGGCAAGCCGTAAGGATCAGGCGATTAAATTAGATTATGAGCAAACAAAAGAGAACCGCTTCGGCGAAATGCAAAAGAAAATTAAGGGGGTAAAAAATGCCATCAGTTTTAAATCGGTAGTTAGTCGCGTTAAGAAGTGGGTTATTAAAAAACGCCCAACCGAGCGGAGCGAGGCTAATAAAAAAGCGGGCATCGCCCGCCTTGGACTTGTGTCACTAACTGTAACCGCCGAAAAGCGGGCGGAATTGACCAAAAAAATAAAATCATTATTGGAATCCACGCATTTTAGACCGCAACCGGAACAAATCGACTATTTAATAAACAATGGGCGATTAGTTTTAGACAAAGTGCGGTCAATCGAGATTATCAATAATGATCCAATCATCACAATCAAGCGCGAACCACTGATTTTAGACCAAATCAGCGAACCGCCGCACTTGGCAAATTTAAGAAACTTAAACAGAAACTAGGGGGAATTATGGCTTTGAGATTATTTAATAAAGTAAATGAAAAAGAACCGGAATTAATAACCGATGGTATTAATGCAAAATATATCGTATTGAGATATTCAAACGCTTTTAAGGAATGGGGCGTAGTGATTGAATCCAAAGTGGGATTATCAAAACAAGATGCAAAAACAGTTTACGAATACGAAGTTAAATTCGGAAAACAGGATCCAAGAAATTTAATGATCGTAAAAGTGGAGGATTAAAAAATGCAAGAATTGATTAAAAATATCGAAAATTGGGCGGAAGAACGGAACTTAATTAACG